>ENA-ORNT01000351-ORNT01000351.1-human-gut-metagenome-genome-assembly--contig:-NODE-351-length-33965-cov-8.637393_pt1 | contig 33965 bp, 30 predicted proteins | sample MGYA00242120_ERZ509032 | MGnify/ENA primary metagenome ERZ509032 (study PRJEB26280, sample SAMEA2338729) | human gut metagenome | biome: human gut; feature: human-associated habitat; material: faeces...
CTATACCGGCTGCAATGTGGAAAATGCCGGCTACAGCGCCACGAACTGCGCCGAGCGCACGGCCTTCTTCAAGGCGGTCAGCGAGGGCGAGCGCGAGTTTGCGGCCATCGCCATCGTCGGCGGTCCGCGCGGCCCGCTGACGGAGTACTGCTCTCCCTGCGGTGTGTGCCGTCAGGTCATGGCCGAGTTCTGCGATCCGGACGAATTCCTCGTTATCCACGGCAAGACACCGGAGGATTACAAGCAGTTCACCCTGCGCGAGATGCTGCCGGAGGGCGGCTTCCCCGCTGCGAATAAGGGCTACTTTGCCAAACCCCAGGCTTAAAAAGTCGCCCCTGAATCAATCCTCTGCGGCGGATGCCGGATCTTTTCCGCCGATCCATCGGTTCGGAAAGCTTGACGTACACAAAGTACGCCTGCACTTTCCAAATCTCGTCTCGACAAAAAATCTCTCGCCGAATGCTCTCGGTCATTGAATCAGAGCTTCCCTATAGTTTTTTCGATTTAATAGTACCATCGTTCTGCGGCAAAAGCAAGAAAAAGTATTTTCGGCCAGCCGTTCATGGATTATTCAAGCAAAACAGAAAACAGTATGCCATAATATACTTTTAGAAAAAATACAGGAGGGGTTCTGTGTGCAGAATTTTGTGTTGTTCGATCATGTCTGCAAGACCTATCGGATGGGCGATGTGTGCATCGACGCGCTGAAGGATGCCTCGTTTACAATCGCGGAGGGGGAGATCTGCGTGATCGTCGGGCAGTCCGGCGCGGGCAAGACGACGCTTTTAAACATTCTCGGAGGCATGGACCGGCTGACGAGCGGCCATGTGCTGCTGGCGGGTGAGGATGTGTCGGGGTTTGACCGCAAACGGCTGACGACCTACCGTCGGCACGAGGTCGGCTTTGTGTTCCAGTTTTATAATCTGCTGCCCAATATGACGGCGCTGGAAAACGTGCAGATCGCGGGCCAGCTTTGTAAAAATCCCATCCCGGCAGACGAGGTGCTGCGGCAGGTCGGCCTTGGTGAGCGTATGCAGAATTTTCCTGCCCAGCTCTCCGGCGGCGAGCAGCAGCGCGTGGCCATTGCCCGCGCGCTGGCTCTCCACCCGGACATCCTCTGTTTTGACGAGCCCACTTCCGCGCTGGACCCGGAGCTGACCGGCGAAGTCCTCCGGGTGCTGCGAGACCTGGCCGATCGGAAAACCACCATGATCATCGTCACCCACGAGATGCACTTTGCCCGGGATGTGGCCGACCGCATCCTGTTTATGGATGGCGGCGTGGTGGTGGAAGAAGGCCCTGCAAAGCAGCTGATCGACCACCCGCGGGAACAGCGCACCAAACGGTTTCTGGCACACTACGCGGAATGAGCAAAATAACCAATTCTTTGAGCAAAAAAGTGGAAATGTTGATGCAAACCAAGTCTTGTAAAATCGGCGCTGCTCCGCTATAATACCACTCATGAATCCTTACAACGTCCTGCCGCTTTTCCGGCAGGGCGTTTTTCACGGCAAAAATGCGAACATCCATCTTTTTTGTGTGGGCAGGAGGTATATTTCCATGACCAAAGATATGACGCAGGGCAGCCCGCTGAAGCTGCTGCTTGCCTTTGCTGTGCCGCTGATGCTGGGCAGCCTGTTCCAACAGTTCTACAATCTGGCTGATACCATCATCGTCGGGCGGTTCGTGGGCGTGGAAGCGCTGGCGGCGGTAGGCAGCGTGGGCGGTTTGAACTATCTGGTGCTGGGCTTTGTCAACGGCATTGCCTGTGGCTTTTCCATCCCCATCTCATGGACCTTCGGCGCCCACGACCACCACGAGATGCGCCGCTACACCGCCAATACCGTGTGGCTGTCCATCGCTTTTGCCACGGTGCTCACCATCGTTACGGTGGCTATGACCCGTCTGGTGCTGGTGTGGACGAACACCCCGGCCGATATCATCGACCTTGCGGATATCTATATCCGCACCATTTTTGCAGGCATCCCCTTCACGCTGCTTTATAATGTGACCAGCGCCCTGATGCGTGCACTGGGCGACAGCAAGCGCCCGCTGTATTTCCTGCTGGTGGCCAGCGTGCTGAACATCGGGCTGGACCTTGCCTGCATCATCCTGTTCAACATGGGCGTGTTCGGCGCGGCTTTTGCCACCGTGTTCAGTCAGGCTGTGGCAGGCATCGGCAGCCTTATTTACATCATGCGCCACTACCCGGAACTGCGCTGGAATAAGGAAGAAGGGCGCATCAGCGCTCCGCACTGCGCAAAGCTTTGCGCCATGGGCCTCCCCATGGGTCTGCAGTGCAGTATTACTGCCATCGGCAGCGTGGTGCTGCAGGGCGCGGTGAACGGTCTGGGCAGCGATATCGTAGCCGCGCAGACCGCCGGCGGCAAGGCTGCGCAGTTCCTCAGCGTGCCGCTGGAGAGCATCGGCACCGCCATGACCACCTACACCAGCCAGAATATGGGCGCTAAGGATCTGGGCCGCGTGAACCGCGGCGTGAACACCGCACTGGGCATCGGCTGCGTGTACAGCGTGGCCTCCTTCCTCATCCTGCGCGTGCTGGACAAGCCCCTGATCGGCCTGTTCCTGGACGCAGGCGAGACCGCCATTATGGCCAATGCGCAGGAGTTCATCTTCTGGAACAGCGTGTTCTACATCCCGCTGGCAGTGCTTATCATCTACCGCTACACCATTCAGGGTCTGGGTCACTCCGGCCTTGCCATGTTTGCCGGTGTGGCTGAGATGATCGCCCGCGCCATGGTGGGCTTCTGGTTCGTGCCGCTGTGGGGCTACTTTGCCGCCTGCATCGCAAGCCCGGTGGCATGGCTCTTTGCCTGCTTCTTCCTGATCCCGGCCTATTTTGTGGTGTTCCGCAGACTGCAAAAGGAAAAGCAGCAGGAAGCCGCCGCAAAGGTGCAGTAAGGGTTCATAAAAAATGCTTTTTCTTTTCGCCCTTTCATGCTATAATAAAAATTAAATACGGCTTTTGCCGTAACAGGGCAGGGGTTATAAGTCTTTGAAAAGCTGTCGCCGCAGGCGACTGATGAGGGTGCTGTTGCCAAGAAATACCCCTCATCCGGTGCTGTGCGCCACCTTCCCCCAAGGGGTGAAGGCTAAGGGGACGGCTGTTTTCGGGATGAATAGCCGCACTGCCGGGGCAATGCCCGCAATTGCGGCGGGCGGGAAAATACAAAAAAGAGAGGCGAATCGAGATGTTGGATATGATCAAATGCAGCACCGGCGGTGCGTACTATGCGCGCGGAGAGTGGGTGCCCGCAGATGGCAATGCACCCGCAGCACTGGCAGCAAAGGGCTTTGATGCCGCTGCCGTTGCCGCGGCTAAGACCGGTACCATGGCCTACAATATTATGCAGGCACACAACACCAGCGGCGATGCCGAGAACCTGAAGATCAAGTTTGATGCCATGGCAAGCCATGACATCACCTTTGTGGGCATCATCCAGACCGCCCGTGCTTCCGGGCTGGAAAAGTTCCCCATTCCTTATGTGCTCACCAACTGCCACAACAGCCTGTGTGCTGTGGGCGGCACTATCAACGAGGACGACCACCGCTTTGGCCTGTCCGCTGCCAAAAAGTACGGCGGTATCTTTGTGCCCCCGCACATGGCAGTCATCCACCAGTATATGCGCGAGCGCTTTGCCGGCTGCGGCAAAATGATCCTTGGCTCGGACTCCCACACACGCTACGGCGCACTGGGCACCATGGCCATCGGCGAGGGCGGCGGCGAGCTGGCAAAGCAGCTGCTGGGCCGCACCTATGATGTTGCCCGCCCGGGCGTGGTGGCCATCTACCTGACCGGCAGTCTGCCGGCGGGCTGCGGTCCCCACGATGTAGCTATTGCCCTTGTGGGCAAGCTGTTCAAGAGCGGCTACGTCAAGAACAAGGTCATGGAGTTCGTGGGCCCCGGCATTGCCTCCCTGCGGCAGGATACCCGCAACGCCATTGATGCCATGACCACCGAGACCACCTGCCTGTCCTCCATCTGGGAGACCGACGAAGTCACCCAGCGTTTTCTGGCAGTGCATGGCCGTGCAGCAGACTATAAAAAGCTGACACCGGCTGACCTTGCCTACTACGATGGCGTGGTGGAAGTGGATCTTTCTGCCATCCGTCCCATGATCGCCCTGCCCATGCACCCCTCCAATGCCTTTACCATCGAGGAACTGAACGCAAATCTGGAGGACATTCTCCACGCCTGCGAGCAGGATGTGCAGAAGCTGATCGGCCGCAAGGACGTGCAGCTGGATCTGTGCAGTAAGATCGAAAACGGCAAGCTGCGGGTAGATCAGGGCGTCATTGCAGGCTGCGCAGGCGGTCTGTACGACAGCATCTACGAGGCTGCTTCCATCCTCAAGGGGCATACCGGCGGCTGCGGCGACTACGCCCTGAGCGTTTACCCCGGCAGTCAGCCCATCATGATGGAACTGGTGCGCACCGGCGTCATTGGCGAGTTGATGGCTAGCGGCGCTACCATCCGCACCGCCTTCTGTGGCCCCTGCTTCGGCGCAGGCGATGTGCCCGCAAACGGCGCTCTGTCCATCCGTCACACCACCCGCAACTTCCCCAGCCGCGAGGGTTCCAAGCCCGGCAGCGGCCAGCTGTCCGGTGTGGCACTGATGGATGCCCGCAGCATTGCAGCTACCACCGCAAACGGCGGCATCCTGACCCCTGCCACTGACATTGATTACGATCCCACCGTGCCGGAGTACCAGTACGATGCTTCCAGCTACGACACCCGCGTCTATCAGGGCTTTGGCAAGGGCGATTACGATGCCCTGCTCAAATTTGGCCCCAACATCAAGGACTGGCCGGAGATCGCACCGCTGGGCGACAATCTGCTGCTGAAGGTGGCTTCTTATATCACCGACCCCGTCACCACCACCGACGAACTGATCCCCTCCGGTGAGACGTCCTCTTACCGTTCCAACCCCTTGGGTCTGGCTGAGTTCACCCTCAGCCGCAAGGACCCGGAGTATGTGGGCCGCGCCAAGGCTGTGCAGGCCGAGGAAGCTGCCCGCCGCGCCGGTGCAGGGGACGCTGCTCTGCTGGCAAAGGTGAACGCCGTGCCCGGCTGCGAACAGCTGAACTGGAACGATATCCAGATCGCTTCTACCATCTTTGCGGTCAAGCCCGGCGACGGCTCTGCCCGCGAGCAGGCCGCCAGCTGCCAGCGTGTGCTGGGTGCCGGTGCCAATATCGTAACCGAGTACGCCACCAAGCGTTACCGCTCCAACCTCATCAACTGGGGCATGCTGCCCCTGCAGCTGGCAGGCGCCACCCCCTTTGGTCTGGGGGACTATGTGCTCATCCCCAATGTGCGGGAAGCACTCAAGGGCGACCTGCAGAACATCAAGGCCTACGTTCTGGGCGATACCGTCAAGGAGTTTGAGCTGTACATGGCTCCGCTCACCACCGACGAGCGCCAGATCCTGGCCGACGGCTGCCTGATCAATTTCTATAAGCACTAAGGAAGTAACCCGCTATGTCCTGTGACCTGCATATCCATTCCACCTGCTCGGATGGTGCTGTGCCCATCGAGCGGCTGGCGTCCATCGCTGCCCGCACCGGGCTGCACGCCATCGCCATTTCGGACCACGATACCCTGCTCAGCGCCCAGTACGCCTATGCCCACACCGGGCAGGACGGGGTAGAGCTGATCCCCGCCGTGGAGCTGACCGGCTACGACTTTGAGCGGCAGCACCGGGTGCACCTGCTGTGCTACTACCCGGACGTGGACTGCCCGGCGCTGCGGGAGCATTGCGCCATCATGAAGGAGCGCCGCAACGCCTGCGCTTTGCAGAGCGCAAAGGAGCTGGAACAGCTGTACCCGCAGTTTACCACCGACCTTGCATGGGAGACCACAAAGGCAAGCGGGGTGCTGTTCAAAAGCGGGCTGATGCAGGCGCTGGAACTGCTGGGCCTGACCGATGGCAGCATCTACGGCGAGACCTACCACAAGCTGTTCGGGTGGAACCCCCGGGGCATCGTGCTGCACTCGCCGGAGTATCTGCCGGTGCGGCAGGTGTTGGCTACCGCCAAGGCTTGCGGCGGCGCGGTGGTGTTTGCCCACCCCACGGTGTATAAAAGTATGCCCCTGCTGCGCGAACTGGCGGCAGAGGGCGCAGTGGACGGCATAGAAGTGTACCATCCCAGTAACAGCCCGGAGGACAGCGCCGAGTGCCTTGCCCTGTGCAAACAGTACGGCCTTGTGGCGACCGCAGGTACGGACTTCCATGGCCGCAACCACAAGCACCCCCACCCCATCGGTACCTGTACCGCACCGGACGAAGCCGCAGCGCAGCTGCGCGCCATCGCCGAAAAACGTAAAAGAGAGAGGACGTAAAGACTATGAGCAAGGAATTTTCCTTCCCGAACAAGGGTACCTGCTCCAAGCAGACCAACTTTGTGCTGAACGATGACCACACTATTTCTTCCATTGAGGTCGTCGGCGGCTGCAACGGCAACCTGAAGGGCATCTGCCAGCTGCTTACCGGCATGAAGGCAGAGGACGCCATTGCCCGTCTGGACGGCACGTTGTGCGGCTTCCGTGGCACCAGCTGCCCGGACCAGATCGCCAAGAACCTGAAAAAGGCTCTGGAACAGATGAACTAAAATCCACCGGAGAGCCGCTGCACAGAACCTTGTGCGGCGGCTCTCTTTTTGTGTGGGAAGATTTGCTTGGAGAAACCCTCTCAGTCAAAGCCTTGCGGCTTTGCCAGATTCCCCCTTTTGTCACCTACGGTGACATCTTCCCCCGGTGCGGGGGAAGTCTGCCCTCTCAGGGGGAGCTTTTAAGTATCTCTTACGGTCAGCGCTGATAAAGCTCTCCCTTCGGGAGAGCTGGCGCGAAGCGCCTGAGAGGGTTTGCTTTATGTCACAATTTGTACGCATTTCCAGCAAATGAGGGCGGATGTAAAAAATCTATACACAGGGCAAAGTTTGTTTGTTGTTCCGGTTCACTTTGCGGGGTATACTGTTGCCATAGAGAGCAGCACGATGAAGGCTGTGAAACGAAAATATGGAAGCAGGGAGGCTTTTTTATGTACTATTCCAGTGGCAATTATGAAGCTTTTGCACACCCCAAAAAGCCGGAGGGCGTGGATCATAAATCCGCTTATATCATCGGCTCCGGTCTGGCTGCGCTGACCGCTGCCTGCTATCTGGTGCGCGACGGCCAGATGAAGGGCGAGCACGTCCATGTGTTTGAAAAGAACGCACTGGCCGGCGGCGCCTGCGATGGCTACAAGTACGATATCGGTTATGTGATGCGCGGCGGCCGCGAGATGGACAACCACTTCGAAGTTATGTGGGATATGCTGCACTCCATCCCCTCTCTGGAGACCGAGGGTGCCAGCGTGCTGGACGAGTATTACTGGCTGAACAAGGAGGACCCCAACTTCTCCTTGTGCCGTGCCACCGTCAACCGCGGCGAGGATGCCCACACCGATGGCAAATTCGGCCTGTCCGATAAGGGTGCCATGGAGATCATGAAGCTGTTCTTTACCCCGGACGAGCAACTGCAGGATAAAAAGATCACCGATTTCTTCGATGACGAGGTGCTCAACTCCAACTTCTGGATGTACTGGCGCACCATGTTCGCCTTCGAGAACTGGCACAGCGCTCTGGAGATGAAGCTGTACCTCAAGCGCTATATCCACCACATCGGCGGTCTGCCGGACTTTACCGCCCTGCGCTTTACCCGCTATAACCAGTACGAGTCCATCATCCTGCCCATGGTGCGCTATCTGGAAGGCTTCGGCGTGCAGTTCCACTACAACACCAAGGTCACGGACGTGAAGTTCGATATCCAGAAGGGCCGCAAGCTGGCAAGTTCCGTCACCGTGGTGCATGAGGGCGAGACCACCAACATTGATCTGACCGAGAACGATCTGCTGTTCATCACCAACGGCGGCTGCGTGGAAAGCTGCACCGTGGGTGCACAGGATAAGGCCACCGGCTTTGACCCCACCATCCAGCCCGGCAACGGCTGGGATCTGTGGAAGAAGATCGCCGCACAGGATCCCTCCTTCGGTCACCCGGAAAAGTTCTGCTCCGAGCCGGAACTGAGCAACTGGGAGAGCGCCACCATCACCACGCTGGACGACAAAATCCCTCAGTATATCCGCAAGATCTGCAAGCGCGACCCCTTCAGCGGCCACACCGTCACCGGCGGCATCGTCACCGTCAAGGACTCCAACTGGCTGCTCAGCTGGACGCTGAACCGTCAGCAGCAGTTCAAGGATCAGCCCAAGAACCAGCTGTGCGTCTGGGTGTACGGCCTGTTCAGCGATAAGCCCGGCGATTACGTCAAGAAGCCCATGCGCGACTGCACCGGCCGCGAGATCTGCATGGAGTGGCTGTACCACATCGGTGTGCCCGAGGATCAGATCGCGGAACTGGCAGAGCACAGCGCCAACACCGTGCCTGTGATGATGCCCTATATCGACGCCTTCTTCATGCCCCGTGCCATGGGCGACCGCCCCGATGTTGTGCCCGAGGGCGCGGTGAACTTTGCCTTCCTCGGTCAGTTTGCCGAGACTGCCCGCGATACCATCTTCACCACCGAGTACTCCATGCGCACCGGTATGGAGGCCGTGTACACCCTGCTGAACATTGACCGCGGCGTGCCCGAGGTCTGGGGCAGCACCTACGATGTGCGTGCCCTGATCGATGCCACCGTGAAGCTGCGCGACGGCAAAAAGATCACCGACATGGATCTGCCGCTGATCCCGCGTCTGGCTTTGAAGGAAGCTTTGAAGAAGATCGAGGGCACCGACCTTGAGAAGTTCCTCAAGGAGTATAACGCCATCTGATATTTCCCTCTCCTCCGATAGACCCGGCAACGGGTCAACACCCCCCTAAAAAAGACCTCTCCGCTGCTCTGCGACAGGGCACGGGAAGGTCTTTTTTGCATGGGATTTGTGTAAAAATGGTACAATATATGTTAAAATAAAGCGGAACGTGAAAATAATTTGTGCCAAAAGAATGATTTTGGCTTGTCTGCGGCGGCGTTCTGTGCTATGCTAGAACTATTGAAAGGGCAGGAGGGAAGAGCCTGCCTCAAATGCGATACGCCAAAAATAAAAGGAGGTCGTTTTCCTGTGAAACAACTTATTTCCCGTCGCAGCTTTTTAAAGGCTGCTGGTGTGACCGCTGCCGCTGCATCCATGGCCATCGGTGCGCCTGCCGCATCGGCCTGCTGGGTTGGTGACAAGTCTGACGTTACCATCCTGTACACCAACGATGTCCATACCTACATCGACAAGCAGAGCCCCAAGCTGACCTACGCTGCCATTGCCGACCTGAAGCAGAGCTATCAGAACGCCGGCAAGGATGTGCTGCTGGTGGATGCAGGCGACCATGTGCAGGGCACCGCCTACGGCTCCATGGACGAGGGTGCTTCCATCATCAAGCTGATGAACGCTGCCGGTTACGATGTCGCCACCCCCGGCAACCACGAGTTTGACTACGGTATGGACCGTGCCAAGGCCATCATGAAGGAAGCGGACTTCCCGTACCTGTCCTGCAACTGGGTAGACCTGCGCACTACGCTGCGGGTGTTGCCCTCCGTCAAGGTGTTCGTGCGCGGCGGCAGACGCATCGCCTTTGTGGGCGTGACCACCCCCGAGACCTTTACCAAGTCCACCCCGGCCTACTTTATGGATAAGGCACAGCGCAAGTACATCTACGATATTCAGGGTGGTGAGGATGGCAAAAAGCTCTATGACGCCGTGCAGAAGGCCATTGATAAGGCAAAGCTTCTGGCGGATGTGGTCATCGGTCTGGGCCATCTGGGCGTAGACCCCTCTTCCTCTCCGTGGACCAGTGAGGAAGTCATTGCCCACACCAGCGGCTTTGACGCCTTTATCGACGGCCACTCCCATACCGTAATGGAGAACAAGCAGGTGCAGGATGCCTCCGGCAAGGCTGTCACCCTGACCCAGACCGGTTCTTACTTTGCCAACGTTGGCGAGATGACCATCGCTGCGGACGGCACCATTACCACCAAACTCATCCCCACCCACGAGGGCATGGATGCCACTATTGCCGCCATGCAGACCAGCTGGGTGAACACCGTGGACGATATGCTGGGCGAGAAGATCGCTGTGGGCGACAGCGATTTCTACGTCTCTGACCCTGCCACCGGCAAGCGCCGCATCCGCTCTGCCGAGACCAACCTCGGCGACTTTGTGGCTGACGGCATCTACACCTACTTCAACGAGGTGGAAAAGTTGCACTGTGATGTGGCCATCATGAATGGCGGCGGCATCCGCGCCGATGTGCCCGCAGGCGACTGGACCTTCAAGACCTGCAAGCAGGTCAGCCCCTTTGGCAACGTGGCCTGCCTGATGTCGGTTACCGGCAAGCAAATCCAGGACGCATTGGAGTTTGCAGCCCGCTTTGCAGGCGAGGACGGCAAGGAGAACGGCGGCTTCCTGCAGGTGGCCGGTGCTACCTACGAGATCCACACCGATATCCCCAACACGGTGCAGACCGACGAGAAGAACGTCTGGATCGGCAGCGCCACCGGCACCCCGCGCGTGCAGAACGTGAAGATCTACGATAAGGCCTCCGGCAGCTATCTGCCGCTGGACCCGGGCGCTACCTACGCGCTGGCCGGCATGAACTACACCCTGCGCAATCTGGGCGACGGCTTTGCCATGTTTGACGGCGCAGAGCTGATCAAGGACTATGTGTCCGAGGATTATCTGGTGATGTCTACCTACGCCATGACCTTTGACGGCGCAGATGCTGCGGGTCTGCCGCACCTGTCCAGCGCCAATAGCCCGCTGGCCGCATACCCCGGCTACCTGCTCAACTACGAGCAGCCCTACGGCGCAGGCCGCATCACCATTCTGTAAATTTATATTTCCCGTGAAAAGGCGAACCCGGAAAGTCCTGCGGACTTTCCGGGTTCGCTCTATCTATAATAGTTCTTTCCGCGCGGAATGATATAAACAGAAAAGCCACCTGAACTTCCTCAGATGGCTTTGTTCTGGTTGGGGATGAGAGAATCGAACTCCCACAAGTAGAGTCAGAGTCTACCGCACTACCACTATGCAAATCCCCAATATTCTGTTGTGTTTTGCGGGGTGAGCCGCTCAACGTGTGCTATTATACGGGAAAAGCCCGGAGTTGTCAAGCATATTTTTGAAAAAAGTTGTACTTTTTGGGAAAATGCCGCAGCAGCGCCGGATAATCTATGCCGGAGCGCTGCCACGCTTCGGCAGGTTCTGCGCACCGCACCGCCTATACTGGAAGGTACAAAACCTTACAAAGCACCAGAAGGAGGATGCCTATGCCGGAACGAACCACACAGAATGCCCAGACCCTGCTTTCGCCCCGCGTCCCGCGGGATACCGAGCACGAGCGCTACCACCCGGAGCTGGAGGAGGAACTGAAGGAATGCTTGTTCTGTTTGAAGCGCAATGAGATGATGTTTGACATGGAGGTGGACACCGACCTCATCGAGCAGCGTATTTACGAGCGTCAGGCGCTGCTGTGTCGTTACCGGTACTTACTGGCGCGCGCCCGGGAGCTGGGGCTGCATACGGTGCTTACCCGCTACCAGCCCATGGGCGGGTGAAAAGGCTTAGCGAAAAAATCTTGACAAAAGGCGCGCTGCGTGATATCCTATTACAAGATAAAAGCGTACCGGAACTATGTCCGGCGCGATAAATTTTTGAGAGTTAGAGAGGTTTCTATCATGGAGCGTATTAAGACTATTGCTACTCGTGACCTGACCAAGAGCGTTAAGACCGGTGGCTGCGGCGAGTGCCAGACTTCCTGCCAGTCCGCCTGCAAGACCTCCTGCGGCGTGGCTAACCAGCAGTGCGAGAACAGCAACAAGTAATTTTTGCAAACCCTATGCCGCCTTTGCCGGGCGGCATTTTTTTGTGTAATCTGGAATGGAGTGTAAAATGGTACATCAGTATCAATTGAACGGTTATAACATCGTGCTGGACACCTGCAGCGGCTCGGTGCACGTTGTGGACGAGGTGGCCTACGATGTCATCGCCATGTACCCGGAGCATACCGCAGACGAGATCGTTGCCGCCATGCTGGCAAAATACGGCAGCCGCCCGGACGTGACCGAGGAGGATCTGCGCCAGTGCATCGACGACGTGACCAGCCTGAAGGAAAACGGCAAGCTGTGGAGCCCGGATGTCTATAAGGACATGGCTTTTGATTTCAAGAACCGCAACACCGTGGTAAAGGCGCTGTGCCTGCACGTTGCCCATAGCTGCAACCTGAGCTGCTCTTACTGCTTTGCCTCGCAGGGACGCTACCACGGCGACCGCGCCCTGATGAGCTTTGAGGTGGGCAAGCGCGCCATGGACTTCCTCATCGAGAACAGCGGCACCCGCCGCAATCTGGAGGTGGACTTCTTTGGCGGTGAGCCGCTGATGAACTTTGAGATGGTCAAAAAGCTGGTGGCCTACTGCCGCGAGCAGGAAAAGATCCATAACAAGAACTTCCGCTTTACCATGACCACCAACGGTGTGCTGATCGATGATGACGTCATCGACTTCTGCAACAAGGAGTGCCACAATGTGGTGCTGAGTCTGGACGGCCGCAAGGAGGTCAACGACCGCTTCCGCGTGGACTGTGCAGGCAACGGCAGCTACGACCGCATCGTGCCCAAGTTCCAGGAGTTCGTCAAGAAGCGCGGCGACAAGAACTACTATATGCGCGGCACCTATACCCACTATAACACCGACTTTACCAACGATATCTTCCACATGGCAGACCTCGGCTTTACCGAGCTGAGCATGGAGCCGGTGGTCTGCGACCCCAGCGACCCCAGCGCCTTGACTGAGGCCGACCTGCCCATCCTGAAGGAGCAGTACGAGATCCTTGCCAAGGAGATGATCAAGCGCGACCGCGAGGGCAAAGGCTTTACCTTCTACCACTATATGATCGACCTGACCGGCGGCCCCTGCATCTATAAGCGCATCTCCGGCTGCGGCTCCGGCACCGAGTACATGGCTGTTACCCCTTGGGGCGATCTGTACCCCTGCCACCAGTTCGTGGGCGACCCCAAGTACCTGCTGGGCGATATCTGGAAGGGCGTTACCAACACCGCTGTGCGGGATGAGTTCAAGCACTGCAACGCCTACGCCCGCAAGGAGTGTCAGGACTGCTGGGCAAAGCTGTACTGCTCCGGCGGCTGCGCTGCCAACTCCTACCACGCCACCGGCAGCATTACCGGCGTGTATGAGTACGGCTGCGAGCTGTTCAAAAAGCGCATGGAGTGCGCCATCATGATCAAGGTTGCCGAGAATCAGGAACTGGCTGCCAAGGGCATCGAAGTGCCCATTGAGCTGGGCTCTACCTGCAACGCCTGCGCTGACGGCGAAGCCTGCGAATGAGCATGACCACCCCCATCGTGGATTTTGTGCGCAGCTATGCACAGTCCGGCACCGCCCGGCTGCACATGCCCGGCCACAAGGGGCAGAGCCTTTTAGGTTTTGAGCCGCTGGATATCACCGAGATCTGCGGCGCAGACGAGCTTTACGCGCCGGAGGGCATTATTGCCGAGAGTGAAGCCAACGCCACCCGGCTGTTTGGCACGGCGCACAGCTATTACAGCACCGAGGGCTCGTCCCAGTGCATCCGCGCCATGCTGTTTCTGGCGCTGCAAAGCGCACCGCAAAACGGCAAGCGCCCGGTGCTGCTGGCTGCCCGCAACGCCCACAAGGCGCTGCTGTACGCGGCGGCGCTGTTGGATTTTGATGTCCGCTGGCTCTGGCCGTCTGCACAGGCAGAGGGTGCACTGTGCAGCTGCCCCGTCACAGCCGAAGCGCTGACCGGGGCTTTGCACGCGCTGGCGCAGCAGGGGATAGAGCCCTTTGGCGTGTACGTCACCAGCCCGGATTATCTGGGCGGGGTGCAGGACATCCCGGCGATGGCGGCGGTCTGCCGGGCGCAGGGCGTGCCTTTGCTGGTGGATAACGCCCACGGTGCCTATCTGCGTTTTCTGCCGCAGAACTGCCACCCCATCGCGCAGGGCGCGGCCATGTGCTGCGACTCTGCCCACAAGACCCTGCCGGTGGTCACCGGCGGCGCGTATCTGCATCTGGGGCACAACGCCCCTGTGCAGGACGAAGCGGCTGTGCGGGGGGCGCTGGCGCTGTTCGGCTCCACCAGCCCCTCTTACCTCATTTTGCAATCGCTGGATGCCTGCAATGCGGTGCTGGCAGGGGACTACCCCCGGCGGCTGGTGCAGTGCTGCGCGGCGCTGGAAGGTCTGCGCCGCAGCCTGAATAAGGCCGCAGCGGCGCGGCAATGCCCGGTGCCGCTGGCAGTTGCCGGGGCACAGCAGGAGCCGATGAAGCTCACGCTGGATGCCGCTGCCCTTGGCTGCACCGGCACAGCGCTGGCAGAAGCCCTGCGCCGCGCACAGCTGGAGTGCGAGTATGCCGACCCCCGCTATGTGGTGCTAATGTTCACCCCGGAAAACCCGCCGCAGGACTACACGCGCCTGCAAACGGCGCTGGAACAGCTTCTGGCTGCTGTGCCCGCCGGACTGTCCCGCCCCGAGAACCGGGCAGGGGAGTTTGCCGCCTTGCAGCAGCAGGCGGTGCAGCGCTGTACCATCCGGCAGGCGGTGCTGGGCGCACAGGTGCGCATCCCGGTGCACAAGGCGCTGGGACGGGTGTGTGCCATGCCTACGGTGTCCTGCCCGCCCGCCATCCCTGTGGTGGTCAGCGGCGAGGAGATCACTCCGGCGGCCATCGCCCTGATGCAGCGCTACGGCATCGAGGAACTCTCGGTGCTGCGATAAAGATTTTATAAGAAGAGAACCCGGAAGGTCTGCGGACCTTCCGGGTTCTCTATATTTATTCTTAAATATCCGTCCGGGGTGTGGCGCACATTTCCCAGAAGTGCAGCTCGTGCTCCGAGCAGGCGCGGAAGATCGCGCGGCAGCGGGCGGCACGCTCCGGCGAAAGGCCGGTGCAGGCTGCTTCAGCGCGCTCTGCCCATGCACGGCAGGCGGCATCGTAGCCGGGACCGGCGTAGTCCAGCACCAGTGCGCCGTAGTAGGTGTCCTTTACGGCGGGGGAGCGCTGCAAAAGCTTCTGGAATAGCCACCCGTAACTCAGCATACAGGGCAGGCAGGCCATCAGGCACTCAGCCTCGCCCTCGCCGGTGCGGGCAGCGTCGATCATGCAGTCCAGATAGGCGCGGCTCTCCGGGCGCAGGGGCAGGGACTGGATATCGGCTTCCCGCAGACCGTACTGCTCCAGATACCGCAGTCGGGTCAGGTCCTCGTTCTCCTGCACGAAGGACAGCAGGGAATAGTAAGTGCGCATGGCAGCCATGGTGGTGGCCTTGGTCATGCCCCAAGCAAAAATTTTGGCGTACTCCCGCAGATACAGGCTGTCCTCCACAAGGTAGCTTTTAAAGCAGTCCTCGCTCAGGGTGCCGTTTTCCATCTTTTGCAAAAACTCAGTCTGCAAACACTGCTCCCACACAGGCAGGTCGGCCTGCACCAGCGCCGAGACAAAGGGCAGGTCAGTCACGGACAAAATCTCCCTTCAGGTTGAAGGTGTGATCCATGGGCCCGGAGCCGTGCCCTAAGTCCAGCATGGCAGACAGACAGCCGGAAATGTAGGCCTTGGCGCGCTCCACGGCGGTGTCAAGGTCGTAGCCCTTGGCCAGATTGGAGGCAATGGCGCTGGACAGGGTGCAGCCGGTGCCGTGGGTGTTGGGGTTTGCAATGCGCTTGCCCTTGAACCACTTGCCGGTGCCGCCCTGCCACAGCAGATCGTCGGCATCGTTGATCTGGTGGCCGCCCTTGCACAGTACGGCGCAGCCGTAGCGCTCGCTGATGGTACGGGCAGCGGCTTCCATGTCGGCGGCGTTTGCAATGCTCATGCCGGACAAGATCTCGGCCTCCGGGATGTTGGGGGTAAGCACTTCGGCCAGCGGCAGCAGCTTTTCGGTCAGCGCCTGCACGGCATCGTCCTGCAGCAGCTTTGCGCCGGAGGTGGCCACCATCACAGGGTCCACCACGATATGCTTTGCGCCGTAGAAGTGCAGCCGCTCGGCAATGGTGCCGATGAGCGGGGCAGAGGATACCATGCCGATCTTCACCGCATCGGGGTAGATATCGGTAAACACGGCATCGAGCTGCTGTGCCAGAAACTGCGGCGTGGTGTCAAAAATGGCGGTCACGCCGGTGGTGTTCTGTGCCGTCAGGGCGGTAATGGCGCTCATGGCAAACACGCCGTTGGCGGTCATGGTTTTGATATCGGCCTGAATTCCGGCACCGCCGCTGGAATCACTGCCGGCAATGGTCAATGCAGTTTTCATGGGTAAAATGCTCCTTTGCAGCAAAAATGCGGATATGCCCGCAAAGACATATCCGCAGATAAAAGCGCTATCTCCCTACGTTGGCATGATCCAAATCAGGTCACAGGTCAGGGCAATACAGCCCACTCTCAGCCCGCTTGCACGGGCTCCCTTTTTATACTAGAAAGCATACCACAATCGGGGAAAAGATGCAAGAAAAACAGGCTGCGCAAACGCACCGCTTATTCGCCCAGTGCGGTGCGGATGTTGTCCAGCACCTTTTTGCTCAGCAGCACAAAGGCCTGCTTGGTGCGGCCTGCGGACACATTGGCGCAGCGCACGTTTTCCCGGGCAAAGAAGTCCTCGGCCACGGGGCCTGCGGCGGCGCGGGTGTCGCAGAAGAAATGGGTGCCGGGCAGATCGAGCCACTTTTCCAGCGCAGCGGAGTCAAAGCCGGGGCCGATGGAAGTGTTGAACAGCACCTTGCCTGCACCCAGCTGGGTAAACTCGTTTTCGCCCAGCAGCAGCACGTTCTTGTTCAGGCAGGTGAACACCACCTCGCTCTCAGCCAGCAGCTGAGCCAGCGGCTTAAAGGTCATACCGGCAGCCTCGGCGTCCGGCTTTGCGCTGCGGGCAAAGTAACTGATCTCTGCGCCCATAAATTGCAGCGCATCGGCGATCATCCGGCCGGAAACACCCAGCCCCACGATGCCCACCTTCAGGCCGGTGATCTCCACCGGCTCGTCCCGCAGCATGGGCATCCCAAAGCCGTGCAGCAGGCCGGTCAGCTCGTGCAGAACATACTCCACAACGCCGCGGTCGCCGTAATCCCGGATACCCAGCACCTGGATGCCCCGGGTGCGTGCGTAGGCGATATCCACGTTGGCGCTCTCCTCAGAGTACAGGCTGCAGCACATCCCGATATAGCGGATGTTGGGGCACTGCGCAATGACTTCCTTGCCCATGCGGGAGGTGTAGCTCAGCAGCACGGCGTCGGCGTCCCCGATGCGGCGCACCATCTCGTCGTTGCTGGCAGGCACGTCCCGGTACAGCACCACCTCTTTGGCGTAGCGGTGCAGTTCCTCCTCGGCAGAGGGGATCAGGCTGACCGGCTCAATGGCAACAAGCTTTTCAAACATGACGGACTCCTCCTTATATTAGTAGAAGCAGACGGGCGAGGCCAGATTGCGCAGCAGAGAGACGGCGCTCCAGCCCGCAATGGCGCTGGTGGAGGAGCAGATATCCACCACAGCCTTCACGCCCTCGATCTCGGCAGTGATGCAGTGGTCATCGCCCACCCAGCCGGGCACGGAGTGCATGGTCACACCGGTGATCTCGGGACCGGTGGTGGCCAGAGAGGTAGCTACCGCCACGTTTACCCGGCGGGGGAAGGTAGCAATAGCCTGCTTGGCATTGCCGGTGAACACGGTGGTCTTTTCGGTGTCGGTCAGCAGATGCTCTGCCCACACCGGGGTGTTGCGGAAGCCCTTTGCACCGGTATGGGTCTCGATGCCGGCGGTCTCCGGCAAACCCTGCGCCTGTGCCATCAGGGTGACAGTTTGCAGCACGTCAAAGCCGCCGATAGCACCGCTGGCCAGGTGCACCTTGGCGCCGCCCTCCACGGCAGCTGCCTTGACCTGTGCGTAGAAATCCAGATCTGCAAAGGCACCGATGGACAGAATGACCAGATTCACGCCCCGTTTCAGCACCGGGATGGCCATGGCGCGCACCGACTCCACCGAGGCCGCCTCCACGATGTACTCCGGTTCAAGCGCCAGCAGCGCGTCCACGTCCTCACAGACGGCGCAGCCGACATTGGCGGCGGTCTTTTCAGCCGAAGCGCGGGTGCGGCTGGTCACGCCCACCAGCTCGTAGTCCGGCAGCAGACCCTTCTTCCACGCGTCAGCCACGATGTTGCCCAGAAATCCGCAGCCCACAATACCCAATTTTGTTTTCATACCGTATCCTAAACTCCTTTTTTCTGCCTGTGGCAGCATATTCATAGCCAGTATACCATACCGGGTACAAAAAGGGAAATAATGTTTGCGGCAGCCCGGCGGGGCAGGACATAAAAAGTTAACAAAATAAATTACAAAAAAATTACAAAACCCTATTGCAAAATGGTTTCAAAAGAGTTACAATATGGTTACAGCAAGGGCAAAGCCCCAAGGCTGTGTGTGAAATCTTTTTCTTCTTGTTTTTTGGGATACTGGGCGCGGGTCCTCCTCCTCCGGCTGTTCTCCTTCACAGCTATGACCCATGCGCCGCACAGGCAGTGTCCCGCTTCGTGTGCAAAAGGGCTCGTCCGGTGTTTCGGACGAGCTTTTTTGCATTCTGCAAGCCCTGTTTTACCTGCAAAAGTGATACTTCAAAAATCAAAGTATGACCAATGCCCGAAAACGCTTGGCAATTTGTCTGTTTTTCCGCAAAGGACAATTATAAAGTTTGGCGCGGCAGGGGTTTGTATTCTTGCAGGCTTTGTGGTAAAGTATATACAATCAATTTATAAGCAGCAAACATGAATGATTTTGATGCTGATTTGTATCGGATGCGTTAAGGTGTATCTGAAAACAAAGAAAATGACGAATATTTCGCAAGCACAAGCGGGATTTAAGGCAAATAGCCGCAGGAATCCTTTGTGGATTTCAAGGCTGTTTAACGCAAAATCCAGCTGTGCTTGTAGAAATAGACTAAATTTTCGACTTTTCAGATACACCCCAGATAATATCTTATTTTACCACGCCTTGCGGGCGGTTTGCAAGCCGGATGCACCGCCGCCGGTGCATCTTTTGCTTGCTTCTTGCCGGTAAATGTGGTACTATGCCCAAAAAGGAGGGTAACTTTATGACCCAGAATGTTTGCGTTTCCGTTCAGATGGACGAAAAAAGCTTTCACGATTTTGCATCTTTTGACCTGCTGCACCACAACAAGGGCTGGCAGCGTCCGGCGGTGTTTACCGCCATTCTGCTGGTGTGTGCCGGCATCTGCCTGAGCCAGATCGGCAAGCGGGAGGGTGCCGGGCTGCTGACCGCCGTGCTGGCCATCGTAGCCATCGGTCTGCCCGCCGTATACTTCGGTACCTTCTTTGCCAACCTCTCCAAGCAGATCAAAAAGCTGGGTCTGCCCCGTCCCTTCTACCGGCTGGAACTGGACGCCGCCAGGCTTTCGGTCTGGATGGCCGGTGAGCAGAACAAGACCGAGCCCACCAACCGCTACACTTGGAACACCGTGTACTGCGCCTACCGCACCAAAGAGGCGGTGTACATCTACGTCCAGAAGAATCAGGCCTATCTGCTGAACGAGAGCATGGATGCCGCATGGAGCCTGCTGAGCAGCGCCCTGCCCGCTGCCAGCCTGCACGACTGCCGGAAATAAGGGCACCGTGACGATTTTTCATGCGCTCCGCTTTGCTCTGCGCATAAATAGCGGAACAATTATGTTTTTTTCGAACTCCCGGAGCGTCCGCAGACGCTCCGGGATTCTATTTTTACATAACAATTTTCACAAAACAAAAACCCACGCTGCGGCAAAGCAAAAGCGCAGCGTGGGTCACGGAAATAGCGTTATAAAGTTTTAGCGGGCGAGGGTGTACTTGTGCAGGGTCTTGCGCACTGCGCCGTTACCAGCGTACAGCTCCTTGACCATGCCCTCGATCTTTTCGCCAAGACCGACAGCGTACAGGTCCACGCCGAACACATCGGCACGGCTGTACAGAGCCTTCAGGCAGCTGAAGTCCTGCTCGCCTTCCTTGACCTCCAAGGGGTTGACGATGGCCTGCAGCTCAGCCAGCAGCGGATCGGGAGAGATCTCAAAGGGCTGGCCGTTGTCGTCGATGCCCTTCAGGTAACGGGCATAACCTGCCAGCACCAGCGGGATGAGCACGAGGTTGGACTTGTCCAGACCGCGCTCCTCGTAAGCCTTGATGGTCTCACCGAAGCGGATAGCCAGCTTCTGGGAGGTATCGGTAGCGATACGCTGGGGAGCATCGGGCATGAAGGGGTTGGGCAGACGGCGGTTGATGACAGCGCCGATGAACTCGTAGGGGTTCAGCACACCGGGATCGACGACCACAGGCATAGCCTCGATATAGCCGATCTTCTGGATAAAGGAGCGCAGATCCTCGTCTGCCATCTCGGCAGAAATGAGGGTGTAGCCCAGCATGCAGCCATAGATGGACATGGCAGTGTGCAGGGGGTTCAGGCAGGTGCAGACCTTCATCTTCTCGATCTTGTCCACGGTCTCGCGGTCGCAGTACAGCACACCGCCCAGTTCCAGCGGAGGACGACCATTGGTGTAGTGATCCTCGATGCACAGGTACTGGGTCTCCTCGGCGTTGACGAAGGGAGCGGTGAAGGTGTGCTTCTCGGTCACGATGGTGTAGTTGTCCTCAAAGCCGTCCTTTGCCAGCATCTCCTGCACCTTTGCGTCCGGGCGCGGGGTGATCTTATCGATCATGCTCCAGGGGAAGGTGATCTTGGTCTCGTCCTGCACATAGGCCAGGAACTCGGCGGGCACCAGACCCTGCTCCACCCACTTTGCAGCGTAGGCGTGGACGGCAGTCTTGACCTTATCGCCGTTGTGAGAGCAGTTATCCATGCTCTGCACGGTCAGGGGCAGCTTGCCGGCCTTGAAGCGCTCGTACAGCAGAGCGGTGACCTTGCCCATGGCCAGCACGGGGGTCAGGCCGCGCTCCAGATCAGCGGGAGCAACGCCGTAGCCCTTCTCGGTGATGGTGAAGGAGATCATCTGCAGGCTGGGGTTCTGGAAGATCTCCACCAGACGTGCCCAGTCAGCGCCGAAGGAATAATCAGCCTTCAAGCTCTCGGTAACGGAAGCGATGACCTTCTTCTCGATCTCGCCGGTGGACTTCAGGCAGACCAGCAGGCTCAGGTTATCGTAGGGCTGGTAAGCCTTGTCGATGATCTCGTAGTCGAAGCTTTCAGCCACGATGACGCCGCGGTCGTACTTGCCGCTGTTCAGTGCGTCGTTCAGTACGGCAGCGGGGAAAGCGCGGAAGATGTTGCCGGCGCCGAAGTGCACCCAAGTGGGCTCGGCGTGGGTCTTGGTCTTGACAGCCTCAATGTCGAATTTGGGCAGCTCGTAGCCCTTTTCTGCCCACTCGGCGGACAGATTGCCGTTTTTGATATCAGACAGCTTCATAATCATCAGCCCTTCTTTTCTTCATCCAGACGGTCCAGCAGGTCCCAGATACCCAGCATATACTGGATGCCCAGAGCACGGTCATACTTGCCATAGCCGGGGCGGCAGACACCGGGGCCTTCCTCCCACAGCTGACGGCCGTGGTCAGGACGGATGTAGCCCTCAAAGCCGCAGTCATGGTAAGCGCGCATCACCTCAATGATGCCGGTCTCGCCGCAGCAGTCGCGGTGCGCAGCCTCAGAGAAGTCGCCGTTGGGGAAGTGGTGGATGTTGCGGACGTGGCCGAAGGCAATGCGGTCGCAGTGCTTGCGGATGATCTCGGCACAGTTATTGTTGGGGTTTGCGTTCAGGCTGCCGGTGCACAGGGTCAGGCAGTTGTACGGATCGTCCACCATCTTCAGGAAGCGGTCGATGCTGGGCTCGTCCACCAGCAGGCGGGGCAGGCCGAAGATATCCCAAGGGGGATCGTCCATGTGGATGGCCATCTTGATGTCGCACTCGTGGCAGGTGGGCATCAGAGCTTCCAGGAAGTACTTCAGGTTCTCCCACAGCTTCTCCTTGGTGACAGGGGCGTAGGCCTTGAACAGCTCGTCCAGCTTTGCCATGCGCTCCGGCTCCCAGCCGGGGAAGGTCATGTTATACTTCTCGGTGAAGGACATGATATACTCAGCCATCGCCTTGTAATCGCCCTTGATCTTGTCCTTCTCGTAGAACAGTGCGGTGGAGCCATCGCCTACCGGATGGAACAGGTCGGTACGGGTCCAGTCGAAGATGGGCATGAAGTTGTAGCAGATGACCTTGACGCCGAACTTGGACAGGTTGCGGATGCACTGCTTGTAGTTCTCGATATACTGGTCGCGGGTGGGCAGACCGATCTTGATATCGTCGTGCACATTGACGGACTCGACAACATCCATATCAAAGCCGTAGGCGTGGATCTGGTCTGCAACCTTCTGGATCTCGTCGATTTCCCAGATCTCGCCGGGCATCTTGTTGTGCAGTGCCCAGACGATGCTGGTCACGCCGGGGATCTGCTTGATGTCGCTCAGAGTGACGGGGTCGTTGCCCTCGCCATACCAGCGCCAACCCATTTTCATAGGCATAGAGAAGTTCCTCCTGTCGTTATTTATCATGTAGCACGCGCAGTACGCCTGCACGCTCTTCTTGCTTATATTCTAATATATCAGTTTTAAAATAGCAATACGCACAATGCCGTTTTTTTGTGTTTATTCTTGTATACTTTACACAAAAACGGCAAAATGCCAGTTTTTTAACAAGGTTTTTGGGCAGTGTGCTGCTCTCCTTCCAAGTTTCTCCTGTTCTTGCGGTCAGCACAGCTTTTCGACCGGTTTGCGTAAAAAATATGCCCGCTTCCGTTAAAAGTCCGTTCTGTGGTACATTTGCCCTGTTATACTGCAATTACACCGAGGGACGGCAGCCCCTCCCCATCAACCGGAAAAAGAGAGGCACACTATGGACGAAAACAACTTTGTGGTAAAGACCATCTTCCACGCCCGCGGCAGCTCCGAGGTACTTACCGAAAACTATTTTGCCACCCGGAAGGAGGCAGAAGAATTCTGCGCCCTGACCGACTATGCCATGAAGCTGAACTACGGCGCAGAGCAGCAGCTGGTGACCACCGAGATCGTGGCGCTCTGACCCGCCCGGCGAGCAGCCGGTTGACAATTCCTGTAAAAACCTTTATATTCAAGACACGCAGCGCTCCGCAAAACCGCTGGGGCGCGCCATCTGGTTTTCTATATAAAGGAGGATCCGCTATGGTTTCACCTGCCAAGTGCATTGCCGGGCGTTCTGTTGCCGATTGGATTGCGGCATACCCCGTAGTCTCCGATCTCTGCGCCCTGAAGGAAACTGCATGGGTAAACCCGGACAAGCTGCCCTTTGCACAAGCTGTGGCCGCCTGCCCGCTGACTTTGGCCGACATTGAGGACGCCGCCGCACGGCTGGAGCGGTTTGCGCCCTATCTTGCCGCCGTCTTTCCCGAGACCGCTGCGGCGGGCGGCATCATCGAGTCCCCTGTTCAGCCCATCCCCCGGATGCAAAAAGTGCTGGAGGAGCGCAGCGGTATCCCCATCGCCGGGCAGGTATGGGTCAAGTTGGACAGTCACCTGCCTATTTCCGGCTCCATCAAGGCGCGGGGCGGCATTTACGAAGTGCTGAAAACCGCCGAGGACATTGCCCTGCACAGCGGAATGCTGCACCTTACCGACAACTACGCCGTTCTGGCAGAGGAGCGCTTCCGCAAGCTGTTCTCGCAGTATTCCATTGCGGTGGGCTCCACCGGCAATTTGGGGCTTTCCATCGGCATCATGAGCGCAAAGCTGGGCTTTCAGGTCACTGTGCATATGTCCGCTGACGCGCGGCAGTGGAAAAAAGACCTGCTCCGCAGCCGGGGCGTCAAGGTGGTGGAGTACGCCTCTGATTACAGCATCGCCGTGACCGAGGGTCGCAAGCTGGCGGCGGGCGACCCCTACTGCCATTTTGTGGATGACGAAAACTCCAAGACCCTCTTTCTGGGCTATGCTGTGGCTGCGTTGCGGCTGAAAAAGCAGCTGGACGCGCAGGGCGTCACCGTGGATGCGGAGCATCCCCTCTTCGCCTATCTGCCCTGCGGCGTGGGCGGTGGCCCCGGCGGCGTGGCCTTTGGCCTGAAGCTGCTGTTCGGCGATGCCGCACACTGCTTCTTCGCCGAGCCCACCCACTCCCCCTGCATGATGCTGGGCATGGCCACCGGCGAAAACAACAGCATTTGCGTGCAGGACTTTGGCATCGATAACCGCACCGCCGCCGATGGCCTTGCCGTGGGGCGCGCCTCCGGCTTTGTGGGCGGGCTGATGCGTCCCTTTATGAGCGGCTGCTACACCCTGCAGGACGAGCGGATGTACACCCTTCTGGCACAGCTGGCTGATACAGAAGAGCTTTTCCTTGAGCCCAGTGCTCTGGCGGGAATGTACGGCCCGGTGCTCACCCAGCCCGGGCAGCTGCTTGGCGCTTACACCGAAACCGCCCTGCCCGCCGGTGCGCTGGCAAACTCCACCCATCTGGTCTGGGCCACCGGTGGGAATATGGTCCCCCGGGAAGAAATGCAGCGCTACTACGCAAAAGGTAAGGCGCTGGCACAGCAATAACAAGCAAAAGCCGCCTTTCGTGCCAACCAGCACAAAAAGCGGCTTTTTATCGTTTTATTTCAGGAGCAAAGAGACTTATGGAAGCTTATTCCGGCAGGTCCTCTTCGTTCTCCAGAGAGTGCCAGACATTCTGGACGTCGTCGTTATCCTCCAGAGAATCCAGCAGCTTGCCCATCAGTTTCAGCTGATCGGGGTCGGTCAGGCGGGTGGTGGTCATGGGCACCATGGCCAGATCGTCGGACAGGATCTCGTAGCCCTTCTCCTCCAGAGCCTTGACCACAGCGGAGTAGTTCTCGGGATCGGTGGTGACCTCGGCTGCATCCTCGCTGGCATCAAAGTCCTCGGCACCGGCATCCAGAGCGTCCATCATGGCCTCGTCGGCGTCCTTATCCTCCAGAGAAATGTCGATGACACCCTTCTGGTTGAACAGGAAGGCCACGCAGCCCATAGCGCCCAGATTGCCGCCGTTCTTATCGAAGTAGTGGCGCAGGTCGGCAGCGGTACGGTTGCGGTTGTCGGTCAGGGTCTCCACCATGACTGCCACGCCGCCGGGGCCGTAGCCCTCGTAGGTGATGGCCTCGAACTCGGTCTTGTCGCCGCCCTCGGCCTTCTTGATGATACGCTGGATGTTATCGTTGGGCACGCTCATGCGCTTTGCCTTGGCGATCAGGTCTGCCAGCTTGCTATTGGAAGCCGGGTTGGGGCCGCCGTCACGGACGGCAACGCTGATCTCGCGGCCGATCTTGGTAAAGACCTTGGCGCGGGCGCCGTCAGTCTTTTCCTTCTTGCGCTTAATGTTGTTCCATTTGCTATGTCCAGACATGGGAAAGAGCCTCCTAAATTTATCGGTATCTCCGCCTGCGGGCAGACGGGCTGTGGTCGCCCGCTTGTGGCAGCACACAAAATCTAACTCTGTTATTTTATCACAATCCACCGGCGCGTTCAAGCCTGAAAAGCCCGATTTTCGCCCGGATGCGTGTAAATCTGCGGTTTACAGCAGCCGCAGCGCCTTGGGGTAGTGGTTTTTCACCCGCCCGCCGGACACCTTGCCGCCGCCCAGCGGCCAGCCGTCCACGGTCACACAGCACCAGCCGTCCGCTGCCGTGCGGGCTTCCACCTCACGGCCGGAGAGGTACTCGGTGCAGCGGCAGTCGGCTAGGGTCAGCTGCTCGCAGTTCGTGCACAGGCTGCCAAAGGCCGTGAACAGGTGATGCTCCGGCACAAAGCGGCCCTTCTGCACGCTGCCCACGAACACCCCTGCCCGCAGCACATGAAGTCCCGTCTGTGGAAAAGCTACCGGCAGCAACACACCGCCGCCGTGCACCACAGCCGGGCGCTGCGCCAGCGCGGGGAAATACTGCCGGGCAAACTCCTGCCATGCGGCAAGGCTTTGCGCCGGGGTGGCCTCCCCGGCCCCGGTATCCCGGGTGCGGCGGCTCGTGCCCTGCACGGCGTCCCGGCAGGCGCGACTGTCTGCGCGGCGGGCGCTGCGGGCATCTGCGGCCTTGGCAGGCTTCGCCTTGCCCTTGCCCTTTTCGCCCGCCTCGGCAGCGGCGGCAAGCCAGAGCTGCTCCTCCGGGGTGTATTCTCCCTCCGGCGGCAGGGTGCGGGGCGTACCGGCCTTGACCAGCCGGGCCATAAAGTGCCCTTCGCCGCCCTGGCAGGGCCAGATGCGGCGCACCTTGCTCACATCCAGCGGCAGACCGCCGGTGCGGTTCTCTTCGCCTGCGCTGCCAAAGGTGTAATCCACGTTGCCCAGCACATCTGCCAGTACAAACTCCGGGTGGCGCTGCAAAAACGCCGCCACCTGTCCCTCGTCCTCCTCCGGCGCAAAGGTGCAGGTGGAGTACACCAGCTGCCCGCCGGGAGCCAGTGCTGCTGCGGCGCAGTCCAGTATCTGTGCGCCCAGCTCTGCGCACTGCTTTACCAGTGCCTCGCAGTGCTGCTGCAGCGCTACCGGCTCCTTGCGGAACATTCCCTCACCGGAGCAGGGCGCGTCCACCAGCACCCGGTCGAAAAACTCCGGCAGCGCCTCGGCAATGCGGGCGGGGGTCTCGTTGAGCACCACGGCGTTGGAAACGCCCATGCGCTCAAGGTTGCTTTTTAAAATTTCGGCACGCGCAGCCACATACTCGTTGCTCACCAGCACACCGCGCCCCTGCAATGCCGCCGCCAGCTGGCTGCTTTTGCCGCCGGGCGCGGCGCACAGATCCAGCACTCGCATCCCCGGCTGTACCCCCAACAGCGGCGCTGCTGAAGAAGCCGAGGGCTCCTGCGAATAGAACACACCCGCATGGTGGTACGGATGCCGTCCGGGCTTAAAATCCGGCTGATGCACCACAAAAGCCGCCTTGCAGAAGGGCGAGGGTTCCAGCGGGAAATCTGCCCTCTGTGCAAACTGCTCCGGCGTGGTGCGCAGCGCCGACACGGTGACACCGCGCTCTGCCGTCTGCTGCGGGGCGGCATACAGCTGCTCGTACCGCTGGCCCAGCAGGGCACGCTCCCGCTGCTCAAAATATTCCGTAGGCATATTCTTTTCCTCCCATGGGATGTATAAAGCCGCCGGCTGCGGCCACACTATGGACTGTGAGGGCGGCCCCGCCCCCACAGCAACGACCGAAAGGAGCATTCACATCATGGAAAACCGCAGTGAGAACCGCAGTACCAATTGCAAGAACCAGACCTCTAACCGTACCAGCAGCAAGACCACCAACAGCGCAACCAACGAGCACAAGCACCCCAACCAGTACACCAAGGGTGCCGATGACGAGAGCGCCAAGAACTCCACCAACAGCCGTTCCACCAACGCAAAAAACAGCCGCTGATGGCGTAAGCAGCATCTGACGGACCACAGATGCCAACAAGCAAAGCCCGCTGCCCTCCACCACTGGTTTCCAGTGCGGAAAGCAGCGGGCTTTCGCATTCTTATTTCTGGTCAGGGTCAAACTGCTGCCACAGCACCTCAAACAGCTGGTGCACGCGCTCCAGCTGTCCGTTCAGGTACAGCCAGCCCAACAGGCACTCGAAGCCGGTGGAGGCACGGTATTCCTCCGGGGAGGCGTGCTTGGCTACGCTGGCCTTGCTGGCGTTGCGGCCGCGCTTGAACACAGCCAGCTCGTCCTCGGTGAACAGCGGCTCCAGCAGCTGTTCTTCCCGGAACTGCGCCTTGGCCGATACATACTTGACCTTTTCGGCGTTCAGCTTTCCGGCAGAAAGGCGGTGATGCTCCACCAGACGCTGGCGCACCAGCAGCTCCAGCACGCTGTCCCCTACAAAGGCCAGCGCCAGCGGGCTGAGCTCCCGCGGGTCGATCTTTTCTGATTCGTTCATGATGCTTTATCCTTAGAAGATATAGTCGAACTGATACTCGCCGATAAGGATGGTATCGTTCTCTTCCACGCCCTTCTGCACCAGCGCGTCCAGAATGCCGCTCTCGCCCAGCTGACGCTGGAAGAACTGCAGGCTCTCGTAGTCGTCCACGTTGCTGCCGGCCAGAATATACTCCAGCCACGGGGCATCCACGCTCCACACATGGGCTTCCATGCGCTGGATGGTGAAGTCGCGGCCATTCTTCTTGGGTTCCTGCTTTTTGTACTCGGGGGTGAACACCGGCACCTGCGGGATATCCTTGAGGCGGTTGTACACGAGCCCCGGCAGCTGCTTGACGCCCTGCATGGTGGCGGCAGAGATGGCCACGAAGGTCAGCCCCTTGCCCTCCACATACTGGCGGAAGGTCTCGATCTGCTCCTCGGTGGCAAGGTCGCACTTGTTGCCCACCACGATCTGCGGGCGCTCGGCCAGCACGGGGCTGAACTTTGCCAGCTCCTCGTTGATCTTCTCAAAGTCCTCGATGGGATCACGGCACTCGCTGCCGGAAACATCCACAACGTGCAGCAGCAGGCGGCAGCGCTCCACATGGCGCAGGAAATCGTGTCCCAGACCGACGCCCTCGCTGGCACCCTCGATCAGGCCGGGAATGTCGGCGCAGACAAAGCTTGCGCCCTCACCCACCGACACAACGCCCAGCGTGGGCACAAGGGTGGTAAAGTGGTAGTTGGCGATCTTGGGTTTTGCCGCGCTGATGGTGGAGATGAGGGTGGACTTACCCACGTTGGGGAAACCGATCAGACCCACGTCCGCAATCAACTTCAGCTCCAAGGTCACCTGCAGATCCTCGCCGGGCATACCGGGCTTTGCAAACTTGGGGATCTGGCGGGTGGGGGTGGCAAAATGTGCGTTGCCGTAGCCGCCGCGACCGCCCTTAGCAATGGTGACCGGGGTGTGGTCGGACAGGTCTGCGATGACAAGGCCGCTCTCTGCGTCCTTGATCACAGTGCCCAGCGGCACCTTGATGACCAGATTCTCGGCATTTTTGCCGTGGCACAGGCTTGCGCCGCCCTTGCCGCCCTCCGGGGCCACATACTTGCGTTTATAGCGGAAATCCATCAGGGTGGACAGATGATCGTCCGCCACAAAGATGATGTCGCCGCCCCGGCCGCCGTCGCCGCCGTCCGGGCCGCCCGCGGCCACGAATTTTTCGCGGTGAAAGCTCACCGCACCATCGCCGCCCTTGCCCGCATGGAGCCATATCGTGGCGATGTCGATAAAGTTAGTCTGTGCTGCCATACAGCCCCTCCTTAGCTTTATAGGCCTTTGCGTTTCAGCGCCCTCATCCGGCACTTCGTGCCACCTTTCCCCGACCGGGGGAAGGCTTGCAAACAGCGCCACACGAACGCATAGCCTTATTTCATCAAAAAGAGCCGGGCCACGAGGGTCCGGCTCTACGATTGCAGTTATTCAGAAAGAAGTTACTGCTTAACGCTGCACTTCTTGCCGCTCTTGCCCACGCGCTCGAAACGGACGGTGCCGTCCACCAGAGCAAACAGGGTATCATCGCTGCCCTTGCCAACGTTCTCACCCGGCATGATGTGGGTGCCACGCTGACGAACCAGGATGTTGCCGGCCAGAACGAACTGACCGTCTGCACGCTTGGTGCCCAGACGCTGTGCTGCGGAATCGCGGCCGTTCTTGGTGCTGCCTACGCCCTTTTTATGTGCCATTGTAATTTACCTCCTTAGCCGTTGATCGCAGTGATCTCAACCTTGGTGTAGGGCTGACGATGGCCCATACGGCGAGCACTGTGCTTCTTTGCGCGATAGGTGATGATGTTCAGCTTCTTGCCCTTGCCATTCTTGATGACCTTGGCAGAGACGGTAGCACCCTCAACAACAGGAGCGCCAACCTTCACAGAACCCTCCTCGCCAATAGCGAGAACCTGATCAAACTTCACTTCGGAGTCGGCCTCAACGTCCAGCTTTTCGATGTAGACGATGTCGCCCTGCTCCACGCGGTACTGCTTACCGCCGGTAACAATGATTGCGTACATTTTGTTCATTCCTTTTCGTTGTACTCGCTGGTCGTAAAGGCAGACCCTTACTGCGGGCCATTTCAGGCGCCCACACCATGCGGCTAGAATATTATAGCAAAAACCAAACCGGATTGCAAGAGGAAATTCCCCCTTTTGCGCAGATTTTTACGCTTTTTTCTGCCCGGCCTGTTCTATGGCGGCTTTTACCTGCGCATTATAGGCCTCGGTCTTTTCCAAAAACAGCTTGCGCGGGCTGGAAGCCAGCAGCTGGGTGTCCTTCCCTGCAAAGGAGATGGGACCGTCCAGCTTCTTTTGAGCCGCCTTGTTCTCAGCGTTCAGCGCCAGCGGCACAAACAGGGGCTTGTCCTTGAGCTTGCGGGTAAAGTACGCCTCTGCCGCAATGCCCGCCACCACAGCGATGCCTGCCACCAGCTGGGATACCCGCAGCCCGATGGAGGGCACCAGCATCAGGCTGTCGGTGCGCAGACCCTCGATCCAGAAACGGCCTGCGCCGTACCAGATCAGATACCGCAGGGTGATGTCGCCGTTGAACTTGCGTTTTTTGATGTAGCGGAACAGCAGGAAAAAGCCCACAAAGCACCAGATGCTCTCGTACAAAAAAGTGGGGTGCACCGGCAGGTTGGGGTCGATGACCACACCCTTGGGCACCGTGACCGTGCTGCTCATCAGGTAAGCACGGGTAGCCTCGCTGTACATCCCCCACGGCAGGGTGGTGTTGCAGCCAAAGGCCTCCTGATTGAAAAAGTTGCCCCAGCGGCCGCAGCCCTGCCCAAGGAGAAAGCCCATGGCGGTAAGGTCGAACATGGGCAGCACCGGCACGCCCCGCCACTTGCAGGCCAGACCGCCGAACAGAAAGCCGCCGATGATGCCGCCGTAGATGGCAAGGCCGCCATCCCGGATGGCGATCATCTCCCAGATACTCTCGTATTTAAAAGGTGCCATAGCCACATAATAGGCGCGGGCGCTGATGATACCCAGCACCACGCCGATGAGGATAACGTCCACCATGCTGTCCGGGTCTACGCCAAATTCCAGACTGTGCCGGAAGGCAAAGACCAGTGCCAGACACAGACCCACCGCGATGCACACGCCGTACCAGTAGATGCTGACCCCGCCGATGGTAAAGGCCACGCGATTCAGGTGAAAACTCAGTCCCAGACCCGGGAACTGTACCAGATTTGTCATTCTTCTTCCTCCTCGTCCTCTTCTGCCGCCTGCGCCGTGCCATCCGGCAGGATGTACATAGTAGCCATGCGGTCAGTGCACAGGATGTGCTGCAGGGCAGCATCCGCATCCTCTGCGGTCAGCCCGGCCAGCATGGAGATCTGCTGCGCCACCGTCTGGCCGCTGAGGGCAAAGTCTGCCATCTGGCTGGCCGAGTCTTCCACGTTTTCCAGATTTTCGATCAGCTGGCCGTATTTTTCGTTCTTGCACAGGGTAAACACTTCCCTGTCCACACCGGCGGCGCGTACCCGGGCGATCTCGTCCAGCAGCAGCTGCCGCACAGTATCCGGTACATCGCTCTCTCCGGTGAACAGGATGCAGCAGCAGCCGTCCACCCGCAGCACCTCGCCGCCAAAGCCGGGGTTCACAAGGCCTTCGTCATACAGGCGGCGGTACAGCGGCGACATCCCGCCCACGATGCAGCTGAGCACAAGGTCGTACAGCGCCTCGGTGCGCAGATCGTCCGCAGGCAGCGGCTCTTCCTTAAAGCCCACGCCGAAGCAGGGCTTGGAGACCGGCATGGTCAGCGTTTTTTCCGTAGCGGCAAGGGTCATAGGCTCCGTGGCCCACAGCCGCTGCACCTTCTGTGCCGGGCGGGGCTCCATCAGGCCGTGCCGCTTGCAGGCGGCAAGGATCTGCTCCATGGTGGTGTTGCCGGCAGCAGCCAGCACCATATTGCCCGGGGCATAAAAGGCCTTGCAGCTGTCGTACAGCATGGCGGGCGTGATCTCGGCAATGCTCTCCACCGTGCCCGCGATATCGCTGCGGATGGGGTGACTATGGTACAGGCACTCGAACAGGCCGGTGATGAGCCGCCAATCCGGGCTGTCATCGTACATTTTGATCTCCTGCCCGATGATGCCCTGCTCCTTGGCGATGGTCTGCTCGGTAAAGTAGGGGTGGCCTACCATGCCCAGCAGCACGTCCAAGCTTTCGTCCAACTGCTGGGTGGCGGTGAACAGGTAGCAGGTGCGGTCAAAGCTGGTAAAGGCGTTGGCGTTGGCACCGGTCTTTGCGTACTTGGCAAAGGCATCGCCGTCCTCGTCCTCGAACATCTTGTGCTCCAGAAAATGCGCCACACCCGCCGGCAGATGCACCGTTTGCCCGTTCAGGCAGAAATCTCGGTCGATGGAGCCGAACTTTGTGGCATAGATCACATGGGTGCTGGAATAGCCCGGCATGGGGCGCACCAGCACCGTCAGGCCGGAGGGCAGGGTCTGCCACTGGTCGGCCACGGTCTTTTCCAGCAGGGTCTGGTTATTCTGCGGCATGGGCAGCATCCTCCTTTGTAAGCAGATAGCTGACCGAGAGGGTCAGGCGGCGCAGGATATCCCGCACCTCGTCTTTGGTCACGGCGCGTAGAGCATTCCGCGCCTGCTCCGGGCTCTGGATAGGTGCAGCGCTGTTGGCACCGGCGCGCAGCACCTCGATGTAGTACCAGCTTTCGATGCCGCCAAGGCTGTCCTCTACCCCGTTCATGCCGCTGAGCAGCCCCCGGCGGCAGTCCTCAAATTCCTCGTCGGTGATAGGGCCGGTGCACAGGTCTGCAAGTTCCTTTAAAATGGCCTGCTCTGCGCGGGCGGCATCGGCGTGCTCCACACCGCTGTTCACCGCCATGCTGCCGGTAAAGCTTTGGAAGGAGGAGGAGCAGTAGTAGCACAGATGGTCCCGCTCCCGCACGTTGAGGAACAGGCGGCTGGTCACGCTGCCGCCGTACAGCGCCATGGCAAGGCGCACCGCTGCCAGCTGCTGCGGCTGCATGGGCTGCCCCAGCGTGAACAGCATACACAGCTTTGCCTGCACCATATCGTAGTTTTCGGTCTTGTGCACCGGTGCAATGGTGGGCATGGCCATGTTTTCCACCAGCGGCAGCGGGGCGCGGTCGATGCAGGCAAGCTCTGCCAGCAAAGCATCCCGGATGGCGGCGGTCTGGGCAGCATCACAGCCCAGCACCAGCAGCTCAATGTTGGCGGTGCGCAGCATCTGCTGATAAGCGGCGGTCAGCATGGCCGGGGTAAGGCCGTCCACCTCTTCCAGATAGCCCTCCTGCCGCACACCTGCCGGACTGTCACCAAAAAACTCCCGGTTGGCCTGATGCAGGCAGTAGATACGTTTATCGTTGATTTCATCCTCAAGGCCCTTTTTCAGCATCTGCTTTTCAATGCTGACGGCCTGCGGGTCAAAGCAGCCGTCCACAAAATACGGATGGAAGGCCGCACCCAGCGCAATTTTGGTATACTCGGCGGTCAGCGCCTCGCCTTCCAGCGCAAAGGCATCCTTGATGCCGGTCACACTGACGCAGAGGTTGTGGTTGCAGCCCATGGGGCGGGCGTCCACGGTCAGGTCTGCGCCGTAGAGCTTTGCCAGCTTTTTGGTGAGGCGGGTCATATCCGGGCAGTCCGCATAGCCGCGCTCCATCACCAGCGGCAAAAGCGCATGGGCAGTGGCCGTTTTACGCTGGGCCGGGAAAGCAAAGTGGATGCTGATGCGGCAGCGGTTGAATTTAGAAGCCGGGTCGCAGGAAAGATGCACGCCCGGTGCAATGAGAGTACGTTCCAATGATAGTTCCCTTCTCTCTGTGCCGCAGCACAGAGCATTTGATTCAGTCTGCCCTCTGCAGGGCGATGAACTCTTCCAGGCTCAGGCCGCTGGCGCGGATGGCAAGGGCGTTTTCCACCCCCACATAGCGCCAGTGCCACGGCTCGAACACGATGCCGGTGGCG
>ENA-ORNT01000357-ORNT01000357.1-human-gut-metagenome-genome-assembly--contig:-NODE-357-length-33791-cov-11.263339_pt1 | contig 33791 bp, 27 predicted proteins | sample MGYA00242120_ERZ509032 | MGnify/ENA primary metagenome ERZ509032 (study PRJEB26280, sample SAMEA2338729) | human gut metagenome | biome: human gut; feature: human-associated habitat; material: faeces...
ACGGATGGTGGAAAGACGGTGCGCAATAATCAGCGTAGTGCGTCCTACCGCCAGCTCGTCGAGCTCCTTTTGTATCTGCTGCTCCGTAATATTGTCGAGCGCACTTGTAGCCTCATCCAACACTACTACCGGAGGATTTTTGAGAAAGACACGCGCAATCGCCAAGCGCTGCTTCTGGCCGCCGCTCAGCTTCACGCCGCGCTCACCCACCTCGGTATCGTAGCCTGCAGGCAGCTTTTGAATGAACTCATCCGCCGCAGCCGCCTTCGCTGCCGCCTGCACCTCATCCGCTGTCGCATTCGGTTTAGCGTAGGCTATGTTATAGCGCACGCTGTCGCCGAAGAGAAAGACATCCTGCTGCACCAGGCCGATTTGCCTGCGCAGCGACTCCTGCGTAAATTCACGGATATCGCTACCGTCCAGCAGAATTCTGCCGCTCTGCGGCTCGTAAAAGCGCAGCAAAAGGCTGGCAATAGTTGTTTTGCCTGCTCCCGTAGCGCCCACAAAGGCCACAGTTTCACCTGCTGCCACGCTCAGCGAAAGGTTGCGGATAACAGGTCTGCCGTCAGCATAGGCAAAGCTGACGTTATCAAAGGTGATGTTACCCTTGCAGGGCGGGCAGATTTTAGCATCCGGTGCATCAACAATCTCGGGCTTTTCCTGCAGCAGCTCATAAAAACGCTTGAAGCCTGCCATGCCGCGCTGATATACCTGAATGAAGCCTAAAAGCTGCATCAGCGGCTTCATAAACAGGCCCACGTAGAGGAAGAAGGCCACCAGCTCGCCGAAGCTCATCAGCCCCTGATTTATCAGCAGACCGCCCACGACTAATATCGCCACATTGATAAAGTTGCTGAAGAAAATCATACTGCCGACGAAATATGAGGTTATTTTAAAGGATTTTTTACATACCGTCAGATAGGCATCCGCCTTTTCCATAAACTGCGCCATATCGCTGCGCTCGCCCGCGAAGGCCTTGATCAGACGCACGCCGTTAATGCTTTCCGCAGCCTTGCCCGTTACCTCGCCCATTGCCACACGATTAGCGAAAAAGGCCTTTTTCATGCGCAGGTTGACGAAAACGGTATGCACTGCCTTCACCAGAAGCAGGAAGGCAATAAGGCTGCCCAGCATAGGATTCATGTAAATCAGAATAACCATTGTGCCGACCATCGTCAGCCCACAGACGATAAGATCAATCGGCGCATTGCCTGCGAAGCCGTTAATTTCGCTCAAATCGCTTGTAAGGCGCGAAAGCAGCTGGCCGCTTTTGTTTTTATCGTAAAAGCCGAAGGACAGCTTTTGCAGATGGCTGAACAAATCGCGGCGCATATCGCGTTCCATGGAATAGCTCATGGACTGCGCCCAGTAGATGATGCTGAAATGCATGCCGAAGTTTACCAGATACATGGCCAGTAGTGCCGCCGACCATTCAAGGAGCAGCGGCAGATTTTTGAGCGGCAGCTGCTGTTCCAGCATCAGCTTCACTACATAGGGAAAGAACAGCTCGAGCAGCGCACGCAGCAGCGAGCCTATCACGAGAAAGAGCAGAATACCCTTATACGGTTTATAATAGCTGAGAAATGTTTTGAACATAAAGCTTCCTATCCTCTATTCATATATATTCTAAAGCGCAGGCAGCAGCTTTTGCCAAAACTCTGCCGCGGCGTTATATACTTTCTTTTATGATGATACAGTCTACACTATATAGCAGGTATAAAGTCAATAGGATGTGTTCTTAAATAATATCACAAAGCGAGTTATTTGCCAATTGCTATAACGCAAGCGCTTCACTAAAAAACTGCCCTTCTAAAAATTGAAAGGCAGTTTTTTGTGTTGCTTAAGCCTTATTCGGCAAGCAGCTTGCCTGCTTCCGCCAGCTTGGCCACGGCTTCGTCATCGGGAGCACCCAGCGCCAGTACGCCGTCAGCTACAAGTGTCGCACCCGCATCCTTAACGCGTGCTTCCCAGTCCTGCATATAGCTTCCGCCCCAGCCATAGGAGCCGAAGAGCGCTACCTTTTTGCCTGCCAGCTTGCCTTCAAGCTCGGTAAAAAACGGCTCGAATTCGCATTCCTCCAGCACCTCTGCACCCATTGCCGGGCAGCCCAGTGCCAGAGCATCATAGCCTGCAACCTCGTCAGCACTGATTTCGCTGACATTTTTTACAACAGCCTCCGCACCAGCAGCGTTAATTGCTTCCGCAATAGCGTCAGCCATCATTTGTGTGTTACCGGTACCGGTCCAAAAAATTACAGGAATTTGTTTCATGATAGTGTCCTCCTTTTGCTTTAAACTTTACTTTTGATAATAACCCTGGATTTGCTCCAACAGGAAATCAGCACCCTTTTCGCCCATAAACGGCAGGTGTGTTGCCACTACGCCATTCATAAACGGCGCGCTGATGAGCACCTTCGTGTTGCTTGCATCTGCCTGCGTGAGCGCCACATCGTCCGCGAAAAGCAACGTGTCGCGCAGCTCACAGATTTTCTGCAGCCATTCGCCCTCCTCGGCGTAGGCTTCTACATCTGCCGCCGGTTCGGTGATGGCCTTCAGGCTGTGCGCACACATTTTGTGCGTCACGCTGATGCCTGCCTGCTCCAGGAAAGCGCCCACACCACGTACCAGGTCATAATCACCCTTAACAGCGGCCTGCCTTAGCTTGCTGCCGCCCATCATGGCATACATGCTGAGCATGGACATGCCCTTTTCCTTCATTTTGATGCGCATCAGCACTATGGGCTCAGGAGCTTTGCCAACTGCTGCGCCTACCTGCTCCAAAAAGCTTACGGTGCCGCTGTAGCCGTAGGGAACGGCATAAACATATGGCGTACCGAATTTTTCTTCAAGATATTTGGCAGCGGCAAGACCTTCGTTGCCCAGCACAATATTTACCTGTGCCTTGCCCATGGCCTGCAGCTCGTCTACTCTGGTGTCGCAGCAAAGGCAGGCGTTGCAGCGCAGTCCTAGCGCTTCATCCAACAGGCTCTTTACCTCCCAGATGTCGCTAGCCATGCGGTAGCGCCACGCAGAGGCGCCGATGATGTTATACACGCCTGCTTCCTGCGCTGCATCCTTCTTTGGCAGATTACGCACCAGCAGCTTGTAGGTTTCCGCCAGACCGACGCTGTAATCACCGCGGAAGCCGCCCTGCTCGAAGGCCACAAGCTTAGCTTTGACCTCGTTTTGCATATAACGGCACACTCCCTTGATGTCAGTGCCGATGACGGCAGTTACGGAGGAGGCAACAACGAAGATAACCTTCGGCGCATAGCTTTTATCAAGTTCGATAATTGCTTCCTCTAAGCGTGTTACATCGCCCATGACAACATCATCCTCGCTCATATGCGTGGTGAAGAGGCGGTTTTGAAAGCGCAGGCCCAAGCCTCCGTATAAGCCCATGCTGTAGTGCGTGGTGCCGGCGGGGCCGTATTCCAGCACGATAGCGCCCTGTACGGCCAAAAGGCTCCAGATAATTCCCATTCTGTCCGACGGTGTCGGTAAAAATCTTACTAAGCTCACAGGCCGGCCTCCTCTCTGAATTTCTTTGCGTCGGCTACAGCCTTCACCACTGCCTGCAGCATGAAGCTGCTGCATTCAAAGCCCAGCATTTTGCCTGCCGGGTCGCTGTGCAGCAGGGCAATGCCCTTGCGGCGCAGGCGCTCACCGAACTCATGGCCCATATAGAACCACGGATGCAGTACGTCGTAAACATATTGCAGCGGTGCGATATTTGCCGCCTTGCAGATGTACGGGTCGGTTTGCGCCAGAATGCTTTCGATATCCGCAAAATTAGCCTCACTCAGCTTATTGCTCTGAATCAGCTGCGGCACCAGGCCCAGGCTGCACAGATAGCTGTTGAGCTCAAAGCAGTCATACTGCGTATTGCCGTAGATATAGGGCACACCCTGCACCGCCGGCTTTATTTCCTGCTCCAACGCTTTGCATGCGTCAAATTTAGTGCCAATCTCCGCAGGCAACGGCAGCTCCAGATAATTAAACAGATGCTGATAGGTCTGCAGGATTTTTTCCGGCGCGGCGAAGCGGTTGAAGTAAACGTAAGGAATGCCGTACTGCTCCTGCATAGCCTGCGCCAACGGCAGCGCTATATCATGCACGACGATGTTCACCTTCGCTGCGGGAGCACGGCGGATTTCCTCAGCAGTGCAGCCGCTGGGCAGCTGTACGCCCAGCTTGACGCCTGCTGCCTGCAAAAATGCGTGCAGCTCCGTGTCCGCAAAGTTACCCATGCGCTGGCCTAAAACGTTGACGCTGCCGTCGCAGTCCTGCTTTTGCATCATTGCGGCGCAGGCAGTGATGGCGCGCTCCAGACCGGGAAAGTGATCCTCGCACTTAAAGTGCTCGGTGTGCACCGCCATTACCGGAATACTGTACTGCTTTGTCAGCTCTGCGGCAATGGCGTCGTAATCATCACCGATTACCTCAATTACGCAGGTGGTTACGAGCATCACGCATTTCGGCTGATATTCCGCCACTATTTCTTTGAAAGCCTTGTGCATGCTTTCGGTGCTGCCGAAGGTTACGTCATGGCTGTCGAGTACTACGGAAACACAGCGTCCCGCAATACCGCCGTAGCGCTCGTTGATAGTGAGGCTTTTGGTGTAATAGCTGCATTCGTCCGTGCCAACGATTACCAGCAGGCAATCGTTGATACCGCCTGCCACCATCGCCGCGCCCATCAGCGGACAGTGGGTGCCGGGGAACAGTGCTGTTGTGAGCTGGGGCACATCCTTGATTGTCTGCACCTTGCTCAGGCGGTTCAGACGGCCTAAGATTTCGTTGCCGTCCATGCCTACATCCTGCGGCGGCATACCCATTTTCTCAGCCATTTTGCGCATTTCATCCTTCTTGTCACCCTTCATGGCCTGCATCATGCTCATCATCTTGCCCATGTCGGGCATAGCGCTCTTGTCGCCGTTTTTCTGCTTGGCCTTGATGGCTTCGATGGCGCTTTTGGGCATGCCCATTTTTTCGGCCATCTTCCACATTGCATCTTCCTTTAAGCCCATGTACTGCCTCCTATTCTTCTTCGTCCTCGCTCATAGCCAGCACATGCTCGGCTAATTCGTTGTATACCTGTACCATTGGGGAATCCTTGACAAATTCGCTGACGGTACCGCCCTGATTTTCGGCAATTTGGATATCGCCGCTGCGCGGTACGTACTGCACAACCTCGGTGCCGATTTCTGCAGCAGCCTTAGCCACCAGCTCCTGCTCATTCTCAATGTTTTTGGCATTGAGGATGATGCCCTTCAAGCGTGCGTAACCGCGACGGCCGAAGTTTTTGATGGCCTGGGCGATGTTACTTGCCGCGTAGAGGGCCATCATTTCGCCTGAGGATACGATGAACACCTCGCGTGCGTAGCCTCCGCGGATGGGCATAGCGAAGCCACCGCAGACTACGTCACCTAAGACGTCGTAGATAACAATGTCAGGCTTGTAGGTTTCAAAGGCTTCCAGCTCTGCCAGCTTTTCAAAGGCGGAGATGATGCCGCGGCCTGCACAGCCGATGCCGGGGGTGGGGCCGCCGGCTTCTACGCACAGAACGCCGCCGAAGCCTTCAAATACAATGTCCTCTAATTTCAAGGCTTCGCCTTTTGCTTTCAGTTGTTCTAATACTGTGGGGATGCGTTTGCCTTCCATGAGGTTTTTGGTGCTGTCGCTTTTGGGATCGCAGCCTACTTGCATTACTTTGTAGCCTTTTAATGCGAGTGCTGCGGATAAATTGGAGGTAGTGGTGGATTTGCCGATGCCGCCTTTACCGTAGATTGCTATTTTTCTCATGTTTTTCTCCTTGTGGGTTTCTTTTATTTTTATTTATGTGTGACGTTCTTCCGTTTCGCTTGCGTGCTATGATACTTTTTGCCCGGGGCGGCAAAAAGTATCCAAAAAACGCCCTTAACGGCTGCTTCGCCGGATTCCGGCGACTGGATTCGCAGAATTTTTCACGTCGCTGATTTTTGCATGACGTGCGTCCGCAGAATGCGTCAACGCTCCAGCGAAAAATTCCTGTGCCTGTCCGTTGCTTGCGCTGTTCGCTTGACATCGTGGTTCTAGCGTGCCCGTCGTCCGTTCCGGTCTGCGCAGCGCCGAGGGTAACGTTCTGATTGTCGGAGCGAAGGATTGACTATCAAGCGCAATGAAAGTTTGAGCGAAGTGTATTCTGCGCAGCGCCGAGGGTGGTGTGCTTTTTGTTGGAGCATAGTTTTGATTATCAGGCGCAATGAAAATCTAAGTTAAACTTGTCTTAAAGACTGTCATTTATATTCAATTACGAATGGAAAGCCTTGTACGAAGTAGCAGCGTACTTTTTGGCCGGCGTCGTTTTTGGCAGCACTGAAGCGCCATTTATAGAAGGCGCTGAGGGCGTTGTTGTCCAAGGTGCTGTTGCCGCTGGAGCGCACGACTTCGGCGCTTTCTACGCGCCCATCGATGCCTACAACGCCACGCACGACAACGCGCCCACCGATTCCCGCATCACGCAGTGCCTGCGGATAAACCGGAGCCACAGTTGAGGCTACGCGCGGAGGCACCTTGGGATTGCGCGCAATGCCGGGGCCTGTGCCATCGCCAATGCCGCTGCCGTGTCCCGCACCGTGACCGCCACCGCTGCCACTGCCGCTGCCTGCTCCCGTACCGCTGCCGGTGCCGGTGCCATGGCCTGTTCCGTGACCGCCGCCGCTACCACTACCGCTGCCTTTTTTTGCACCTGCAGGCACATGCTTCACTACATGCTTCACAACCTGCTTATGCTCTATCTTGCCATCAGGCAGAGTAATCGTTTCTTCTTCCACGACTTCCTCCACCTGCTCCTCGCCATCGTCGGCAGCATCAGCGACAGCTTCATCGCCGCCACCGCCTCCTCCGCCGCCGGCATCAAAGAACACTACGGTGTCAGCATCCGCAGTCGGCGGCTGCATGGCAAAAACGCCCGAAAAAGCCAGTGCGACGAACAATATAAAATGTATTATCAGTGAACCGCAAAAGCCAAAGCGATGACGTGCCTTCGCCTGCAGCTTTTCTATCTGCTTCATAGTTACTTACCGCCATCCGTCGCCAGGCCGAAGCGTGCTACGCCTGCACCCTTCAGCTTATCTACAAGCTTAATCACCTTGCCGTACTCCAGCGCCTTTTCCGCACGGATGACAACGGCGAAGTTTTTGTTCTTCTTCTGCTCCAGGCCTGCCTGCAGCGCCAAGGCCTCCGCATCCGTTTGGGCATCGCCCAGATAAATACTGCCGTCGGCCTTCATCGTCACGGCGAAGGTGGTCGTAGTATCCGTCGCCGCATTTTTAGCCTGCGGCAGCTTCACCGGAATCGTTTTCAGGTCAATCATATACATCGTGCTCAGCATAAAAAAGACCAGCAGGAAGAACATAATATCAATCATTGGGATAATCATCAGCGGCGGCGTTTTCCTGTTACGCACATCTCGCAGCTTCATGATCTTCCTCTCCTTGTTTCAGCCTCCAGCAGCGCGCTGAAGCACTGCTCCATATCCGTAATCATGTTGTCCATACGGTGAGCGAAATAGGAATGTGCGCACAATGAAAGAATAGCCACGCACAAGCCCGTCGCCGTTGCAATCAGCGCTTCACCGATGCCGCCGGTAATCGCCATCGGCGCACCCGCTTCTACATTGAAAATGCTGAAGGCACCGATCATGCCCACGATAGTGCCCAGCAGTCCCAGAAGCGGGGACATCGTTACGATAATGCCCAGGTAATCCAACTTATCGCGCAGCGTCGCCATAAAAATACCGGCACGGCTTTCGAGGAAGGCGCTCTTTTCTGCCTTACCGCCTGCAACAGCCTCCACATCGGCAAGCATCTGCGCGCACTGACCGCTGCCCTTGCGCGCCAGCTCCGTCGCCACAGCAAAATCACCGCTGCGCACGGCGGCACAATAGCGGGAGGCAAAGGCTGCGCCGCTGTCCACGCTCTTATAATATATAAACCGCTCAATGGCGATTGCTATCACAGTTATATAACAGGCGAGCAACGGCCACATAACCAGTCCGCCCTTATGAAAGTACATTATCAAATCTGTTATTGCCTGCATATTTTCCTCACAAATCTACAAATGCTGTCGTACTTTTACAGGAGGTGCATACTGCTCCCCAAAGTACAGAAAGGAGCAGTATGCTGATATTATGGAATCAAAACTCTAATTAAAAGGTCATCTCTGCGCCTACACGCCAGGTACGGCCGTCGATGCTGTAGGTATGATAGGTATCATACAGGAAGGATTTATTAAAAATATTATCTACACCGGCATAAACGCGGTAATTTTTGTTGAACTGCTTGCTGACAATCAGACCGGTGGTGCTGTAGGAATAATCCTGCTGATAGCCGTCAGTGTTGCTCTGATGATAGTTGAAGTAATATCTGTTATACAGATTTACGGTCAGCGGATTTTCCTTGGCATCAGTGTAGGTCAGCTGAATCAGGCCGTTGTGGCGTGCTCTGTAGGCCAGGCGGTCACCGGTTTCCAGATCCTTGGCATCCAGATAGTTGTAAACGCCTCTTACGCTCCAGTGCTCATCGAAGTTATAGCCGATTTCACTTTCCAAGCCTTTGATTTCTACCTCACCGCGGTTGATATATTTACTCCAGATAATATTCTGCGCCAGCTTATCGGGATCATAGTCACCGCCGTCAATCATATTTTTAATTTTGTTTTGGTAATAGGTTACCTTGCCGCTGACCTTACCCTTTTCGGCCTCAAAGCCAAAGTCAAAGTTGGTGCTTTCCTCAGGCTGCAGGTCAGGGTTACCGATAACATTTACCGGCATCGGTGCCATGCCAACCTTCTCCATCTGAGAATACAGTTCGTATAAGGTCGGTGCGCGGTAGCCCTTGCCCCAGTTTGCTTTCACGCGGGCATTTTCGCTTAATTTGTAGGTTGCGCCCAGCTTCGGAGAGGTGTGGGTGCCGAAGGAATCATGGTGGTCAATGCGTACTGCGGGAATCAGCAGCAGCTTGTCACCGATTTTCCATTCGTTCTGCAGATATACGGCAGCAGTTTCCGAGGATACCTCAGATGAGGTCTTGCTCTTGCCGTTGACGGTTACATCATGTTGGTCAGTGCCGCGTCCCTTCAGATGCGTACCGTTCATGATATCCTTTTTGTATTCGGCACCGAAGGTCAGGGTATTGTTGTCGTCCATTTTGTAGGAATCCTTGCCTTCGACAACGAGCTGCTTGTAATTATTTTGGTCAAAGTCAACAAACTTGTCGGCATTGGTATTCAGATTTTTATACCAGGAGGTATTGTCCTTGCGCAGCTCACTGAAATAGGTGCGGAAATTATAATCATGCTTACCGTCCTTGCCGTTATAGCCTAAGCTGTAATCGGAACGGGTATTATCATAGAAGTGAGAGGAAAGCTGCGGATATTTTTTAATAGTCGTAGGGTCAGGCATCGACGCATTTAACTGCTCCATTGTATAGCCTTTGTTTAGCAAACCCTTCACAAAAGCCTGGCTATTAACCATTGCGGCAGGAGCACCACCTGCTATCGCTTGTTTTCTTAAAAAGCCTAACAATGTAGTCATCTGCGTTTCTGTATAATCTGTTGCCATACTGTTCCAGCTAAAGCTTTTGAGCTGCTCACGCATGAAGTTCATATCAAAATCAAGGCTATGGTTATCATCAAAGGCATAGCTCAGGCCGGTGTTCAAAAAGCGACGTGTGCCATACATGTTGGTGCTGCTGGCATCGGTTGAAGTAACTGCACCGGTCGTTGTATTTTTAGAGTAGTTTTTATAGACACCGCTGTCAAGCTTGCGTACCTTTTCGATACCGCCGCCGATTTTCAGGCTCAGCTTGCCCTGCTTGCCGGAGGAATACATAAAGCTTGTTGCTTCATCCTTGGTGCCGGTGTGCATGTTGACGCTGATGCTGGGAGTTGTAGATTTTTTGGTGATGATGTTGATTACGCCGCCGATAGCGTCAGAACCGTAGAGAGCGGAGCCGTTGCTGCGGATGATTTCGATACGCTCAACATCGGAAATGTTGATACGCTTCAGCTCGTAAGCATTTTGGGAGCTTTGCGTATTTTCTGCCGCCATGCGCTTGCCATCGACAAGAATCAGGGTGTGCATGGTGCTGTTGCCGCGCAGCTGCACCTGATTACCGGTCATGCCGTTATCCTGCACGTCAATATTATTTGCCAGGCGTAAGGCATCCTGTACGCTGTAGGCACCCAGTTCTTTAATCTTCTGCTCGGTAATAACCTCAACGCTTTGCGGAACCTCTTTTTTCTCCAGCTGCGTTTTCGTCGCGGTCACAACGTAATCCGCACCGCTGTATTCATCGTAATTATCTGCCTCCGCAGCAAATGCCATATGGCCGACTGCGCTGACAACGCAGGCAGTGAGTAAGGCTATCTTCTTTTTGTTTAAATTTCTCATAATGCACCTCTTTTTTCTACTTGTTTTTTTATGGTATATTTCACACCCACAAGGTCAGCGACCGCTAACCCATGGATAAAAAAATATCGGAAGAATTTATTTTCTGTCGAACCACACGACAAAATCACCCGCAGGCTTTTCGCCCTTCTGTTTGCGCTCAAGCGGTGTGATTACGGCAATCTTGAGCTCAGGACGCAAAGCTTCCAGCTTTTGCGTTGTACCCAGATGCGCATCGGAATGGAAGCAACCGTTGATATGCAAAATCTGCATATTCTGATGTGCGTCGGCAAACGCAGCAATACTCTCGGCCATCTTGTCATCCTTCAGGCATTGCGCCGCATAAACTGCTGCTAAACGCGCTGGCGGCATCTTCATCGGCGCTGCCGGGGAGTTCATCTGCGCATAGAATTTATCCTTATACGCGCCCTCGGGAGCATAGGTATGCTTGGGCATCCATTGCTGATACTGCGCCTCCACGCCCTCCGTCGAAGCGTTGTTTTTTGCTACGTGCGCTGCCAAAAAGCGCGGTACGTTAGCGGCAATAACAGGCATTTTCTTTTCTTTGGCAAAATTTACCAGCGGAGCATAATCCGTGCCGTAATTAGGCCAGGGGCGGCTTACAGCGAGAAAATTTTCTTCGCTCAGAGTACCTGCCAGAAATTTATTCAGCTTATCCTGGTTATCTGCCTCAAACATTTCCATGGATAAGGCCAGTTTCTTGCCTTTTGCCTTATACATTGCCTCTAAAAGCTCTAATTCATATTGGTGTATTTCACTTTGGTCATGATATTCACCAAAGAAGACTACATCATACTTTTGCAGCTTGCTTGCCAGCTGCGCTGCTGTTAAATTTTTACCGCTCTGCGCATCGCTGAACTGCGCCGCACCTGCGGCACCTGCGCCCAGGCACAACATTGCCATGCTAAGAGCGATTGTTTTCATGAATTTATTCATCTTAATCATGCTCCTCTACACTATACGGAAAGCACACGGGGTACTGCGTTCCGTTGGCCTCGACACGCATGATCACAGCCTTCACATCGTAAAGCTCTTCAATCACAGACTGCGTGAACACCTCGTCCGTAGGTCCGTCTGCCATGATCGTGCCCTTTTTCAGCGCAATCAGTCGCTCACTGTAGCGCGCCGCATGGTTCAAATCGTGCAGCACCATAATAACCGTCAGCCCCATTTCGTTATGCAATCGCACCACAAGCTCCATCAGCTCCAGCTGATGATGCACGTCAAGATAGGTCGTAGGCTCATCGAGCAGCAGAATCTTAGGCTTCTGCGCCAGCGCCATGGCCAGCCACGCGCGTTGGCGTTCGCCCCCGCTCAGTGTATGCACCAGGCGCGTACGCAGCGGTCCCAGCTCAGTAAACTCCAGCGCTTCTTCAATCGCCAGGCGGTCCTCCTGATTGAGGCCGTCGAAGAACTTGCGGTACGGCATTCGTCCGTAGCACACCAGCTCCTCCACCGTCGTGCCGCCAGGAGCGTTCGCGCTTTGCGCCATCACTGCCAGCGTGCGCGCCACCTCTTCCGTAGACATTTTGTTGATGTCCTTGCTGTCGAGATAAACCGCACCGCTCGCAGGCTCCAGCAAACGGCATAACGCCTTCAGCAGCGTTGATTTGCCGCTGCCGTTCGGCCCGATAATCGTCACAATCTCTGGCTGGGAAATATCCAGCGTCAGGTCCCTGATTATCGTGTGCTCGCCGTAGCGCAAAGTAATCTTTTGTGTATGTAATGTCGGGATATTCATAGCTTAACGCATCCTCCGTTTCAGCAGATACAAGAAGAACGGACCGCCGATGAAGGACATGAAGATGCCCACGGGAATTTCCAGCGGACTGAAAAGCGTTCTTGCCGCCGTATCAGCCAGAGTTACCACCGCACCGCCGGCAATCGCCGCACAGGGCAGCAGGTATTCGTGGTCGCTGCCGATTAACAGTCGCATGATGTGCGGCACGATGAGGCCCACAAAGCCCAGCATGCCTGCTACGCTTACGGAAACCGCCGCCAGCAGCGCGGAAAGAAAGATTAAAATTGTACGCATACGCATCACGCGTACGCCCAAGCTCTTGGCCAATTCATCACCCAACTGCAACGCATTCAGGGAACGCGCACACAAAATCGTGCCGATAATACCAATCGCGCTATAAGGCAGCAGCATCTCCACATGCCCCCAGCTGCGCCCCTGAAAGCCGCCGGCCATCCACATAACCGTGCCTTGGATTCTGTCGCTGTAAAATACGTTCAGCGCCGCCATACCGCCGCCGAAGAAGGTGGCAACCGCCACGCCCGCCAGAATCATGCGCAAGGGGTTGATGCCCTTTTCCCAAGCCAGGAAAAAGACGATGCCCGTGGAAAGCACGGCACCGACGAAGGCTGCCAGCGGCACCATAGCAGATTGTTCCGGGAAAAGCAGCATTATCACCATCGCAAACAGGCCCGCACCGGCACTCACGCCGATGATACCGGGGTCTGCCAGCGGGTTGTGCAGCACCCCCTGCAGGTTGCAGCCTGCCAAAGCCAGGTTAGCTCCTACCAGTACGGTCACAATCGTGCGGGGCAGGCGGATAAGGTTCACAATGCGGTCGGTGTCCGCATCAGCCTCGCCCGTCAGTGCCGCCCATGTTTCGCTCACCGTAAGGCTCACTGTACCGCTGCCGATGCTCATGAAGATGCCTGCGACGAGCAGGATACACAAGCCGAAGAACACCGCTATGCGCACTTTTTCTTTTGTTTTGGCATCATTACTCATTACTTGGCCTCTCCATAGATATATTCTTTCATAATCTTCATCGCGTCGATAGTGTGCGTGCCGGGGTTAACGGTAAACAGGCTCGGCGGCAGCTGGTACACACGGTTATTCTTCACGGCGTTCACGTCATGCCAGATGGCGTTGTCACGCATATTGGCGCGCAGCTTTTCCAGAATTTCCTTGCTGCCGCCCATGGTAATCAGCATCACGATGTCGGGGTTTTCCTTGGCTACGAATTCCATGCTCAGAGGGATGTAGCTGCTGTCCTTCACATTCTCGGCCTTGTCCGCAATGTTTACGGCACCCAAACGCTCTGCCAGATCACCGCCAAAGCTCTTTTTGGTGGACATATTGAAGCTGTCCGGCGAGCCGAAGATGATCAGCACCTTCGGACCCCTGCCCTTCTGTACGTCCTGCGTCAGCGCGGCATATTCCTTTTCTATCTGCGCACGCTTGGCGGCAGCTTCCTTTTCTCTGCCGGCAAAGCGGCCGAAGTCGTCTATGCTTTTCAGCACGTCCTCATAGGAGTTTATCATGTTCAGGTAAAGCGGCACGCCGGCCATTTCCAGAGGCTTGCGCAGCATTACGTGGAAGGGTACGTTGGTGCCTACAACCAGGTCAGGCTTCAGGCTCATGATTTTTTCCAGATTCGGCGCGTGGATCATGCCTACTTCGGGGATGTCCTTAATGCTTTCCTTGATGTCATCGGGATATGAAGTGCTGGTAGGTCTGCCGACGGCCTTGCCACCGATGGAGGTGAAGATTTCCAGATTGGAGGCATTGAGAAAGACGATTCTTTTGGGCTCCGCGGGGATGTGTACCTTGGCGCCGGTGCTGTCGGTTACGCTGACGGCGGCGTTGGCTGCGAGCTTGTGCTGGCCTCTTGCCAGCAGGAAGTAGCCTGCCAGGGCTATGATTACGACAAATACGAGTAAGATATATTTTTTCATACGCAACTCCCTTTACAATATTAGCTAGTGCTATCTTTGAAATTAAATTAGCCTAGTCTAACTTTACTATGACATTATCTTATAAGATGTGGATTTTGTCAAGATAAAATTAGCGTAGGCTAATTGGGTGAATCAGTTTTCAGTCAGTATGAAATTCCAGTGAGATGTCCATTTTCAGCACTTCTTTTGCCTGCATGTCGCTTTGCAAGCGCAGTTCCTTAACCTTACAGCCATCGCGTTCTGCCTGCCGCAGCCAACGCAGCAGGGAATAAAAATTGCCGACAGCACTTATTTGTAATTTCTGCATCTGCAAGCCATTCTGCAAAGCCACAGGCTTGCCCTCCATCTGCATGCTGTTTAGATGAATGCTTTGAGCTCGTGCCTGCTTTTGCAGGCGTTGCAGCCTGTTATTCAAGCTCAGATTATGCTCTACCTGCTGCTCTAATTTCTTTTGCTTCTCCAACAATGTAATCTGATATGTCTTATAATCACTGTGTTCATTAGCAAAACGAATCTGCCGCGTCAGCTCTGTTTGCAGCTTGTTCGTCTCTTCCAGTACCAGTTTACGTTCATTCCACAGCGTCCAAGCATTAACTGACAAAGCAATGGCAATTAAAATTGCTGCGCCGGCAAGTATATTAATTGTCGCTTCCCTATGCTTCATTGCTTGCCCTCCTTCATCTGCAGCTGCAGTTTATAAACAAGAACGTTACCCTGCTGCTGCGATTGCAGAAGCTCTACTCTGCTGTAATTTCCACATTTTTGCAGCTGCTCCACAAAACTTTCCAAGGCCAAATTATCCACCGCCTGTCCTTGCAGCACTAAAGGTTTTTTACTGCCGTTGTATTCTAGCAGTGTCAGCCAACAGCCGGGCATCATCTGGCGGCAGATGCGTTCCAACTCACCAACGGCCTCTTTCGATGGTTTAGACACTGCAGCCAACAGCTTTTCCAAACGCTGACAGTTACGCTCAACAGCCTCGCTTTCCTGCATACGCTGCCTCCACACCGTATTCTGCACTAATTGCTGCTCTACCTCCAGCAAATCGCGTTGCGCCAGATAACAGCCTCCCCAGGTACTGGCATAAGCCAAAATCGCTAACCCTAAAGCTGCACAGCCTGCTTTTGTCAGATAACGGCCAAAAGTGGCCGCTATCCCCTGTAAGCGCCTCTGCTTCTGCCTGTATATTGATGGAAGAGACTTCCCGGCAAACCATTTATCTGCTGCTTCATCAATCGTTTTACTGCCTAACAAAATCCCTTGCAGCTTCAGCATTAAACTTCTGCACAGCTGCTCCAGTTCAGCACGCGACGCATTCTGTAAGGCTGCAAACATTACCTGATATTGCTGTTCATCTGCTTCACCGATAACATGTGCTTCAAAGCTGTAAGTATAGTCTTCATGCATCCAAGGAATGCTCTGCTGTACCTCCCATTGCAGTGCAGCCTGCAGTTCACGCCGCCTCATTAAAGGCAAAAGCAGCTGTTCGGAGTACACCGTTGCTGCCGCAGGCAGCAACAAAACCGCTGCCCCCTCTTCTACATCACGTGCCAAAAGAATTTCGCGTAAAGCATCGGTAAGTCTTTGCTTATCTGCCAGACATTCCTCATTCAGCTGCTCCTGCCAGCTATGCTCACCATTCTGCCAATACGCAACCTCCCCCGTTTGCAGTGACAACAGCAAAAGCGCCTGCTTACGGCGCCAACGGCAGCGCAAAGCGCACAGTACAGTCTCAAATAGTTCTTCAACACTAATACTTTTACCATACTTCATCATAAGAACATCCTCCAATACCATGTAATGATTTCTTTACCACAAAAATACGCAGTGACTGCCGCCGCGCACAAAAACGGTCCGAAGGGAATTGCCTGTTTCAGCTTCCCACGCCTGCACAGCAACAATAATGCCCCTACAACGCCACCGCTGACAAAGGCGAGCAGCAAACACAATAGTCCCTGCTCTAAGCCAAGCCAGATACCCAACGCCGGCGCTAACTTGACATCACCCTCGCCCATACCTCCGCGACTGGCAAAATACAGCACCAACATTATTGCCAACATAATTCCAGCTCCGTAAGCAGCATCAAAAAGCTGCCCCTCATACCACGCGCGTACTAAGCCAACTGCCGCTAAAATTAATGTTACCTTGTCATAAAGCAGCATAGATTTCATATCAGTATAAGTGTGATAAAGCAAACCGAGAACAAAAATAACAGCAAACATAATTACCTCCTTAAAAATTTTAAGAAAAAAAGCAAATAGGACCCCTGCATTGCATTACTACAACACAGGAGTCCTAAAACTCTTCACTGCATATTTACTTTTTCTGCTTCCAGATAAAGCCAATGCGCTTAGCCAAAGAGCTGAAAGTCTTTAATTACCTCTTACCAGTTCAGGTCCTCAACCTCTTGACGGCCTTTGCCGGTCAAAGCATCCATCATGATGCGTTGCTCGATTTGAGCAGCCAGCTTCTTAGTGAACTTAACAGTATCCGGGTTAACGGACATGCTGTCGATACCGCTCTTAATGAGGAACTCGCAGAACTCAGGATATACGCTCGGAGCCTGACCGCAGATAGAAACGGTCTTACCATCCTTATGAGCAACCTCGATCAGGTGACGGATTGCGCGGCGTACAGCCAGGTTACGTTCGTCATAGATATGGGAAACAGTATCGTTATCACGGTCGCAGCCCAGAACCAGCATGGTCAGGTCGTTGGAACCGATGGAGTAGCCATCGACAAACTTGTTGAACTGGTCAGCCAGGATGATGTTGGACGGAATTTCAGCCATCAGCCAAACCTTGAAGTCTTTACCACGGGACAGACCGCAGTCAGCCATGATTTTGGTAACCTTTTCGCATTCCTCTACGTTACGGCAGAACGGAATCATAACGTTCAGGTTCTTCAGGCCGAACTCTTCACGAACCTTGCGAACAGCCATGCATTCGAGCTTGAATGCTTCGATATATTTAGGATCATAGTAACGGGAAGCACCGCGCCAGCCCAGCAGAGCGGAAGGCTCGTTCGGCTCGAATTCGTCGCCGCCCTTCAGGTCGCGGTATTCGCTGGACTTGAAGTCGGAGAAGCGCATGGTTACCGGTCTCGGAGCCATAGCCTGGCAAACTTGGCGGATGCCTTCAGCCAGTTGGTCTACAACCTTTTCCGGTTGACCGATTTTGATCAGATACAGCGGATGTTCATGGATATAGGTAGTCCAGATGAACTCTTCGCGCATCAGGCCGATACCGTCGCAAGGCAGAGTAGCATATTTTTCAGCCAGCTCAGGATCGCCCAGGTTCATATAAATCTTAGTACCGGTCGGCGGGAAGTATTCAGCAGCAGCAACTACCTGTTGTGCCGGTTGTTCAGCCTTCGGCTCTTCGATGATGCCTTCATAAACTACACCATGAGTAGCATCAATGGTTACGTCAATGCCATCGGGAATGGTGGTGGTAGCAGCTTCGCCACGGCTCTTGGTACCTACGATACATGGAATGCCCAACTCGCGGGATACGATAGAAGCATGGCAGGTCATTCCGCCGCTATCGGTTACGATTGCTTTCGCTTTCTTCATAGCCGGTACCCAGTCAGGAGCGGTCATTTCAGTTACGAGGATTTCGCCTTCCTTGAATTCGTCGATATGGGACGGATCCAAAATTACATGTACGCGGCCTGCTACATTACCAGGGCTGGCAGGCAAGCCTTTAACGATAACTTTGCGATCAGTAGTCACTTTCTTCTCCTCTTTCGGTGCACCATTTTCTTTGTTACGACGGCTCCATACGGTTTCAGGACGGGCTTGCAGAATGTAAACCTTGTTATCGCGCTCGTCAACGCCCCATTCCATGTCCATGTAGCAGCCATAGTGTGCTTCAATTTTCTTAGCGCATTCAGCCAATTGTTTGATTTGCTCATCAGTCAGCTTCTGCTCATTTTGCTCATCCAGCGGTACAACAACCTCTTCGCAGTCGCCGTCAGCTTTGCGGATCAGCTTAATGTCCTGCGCGTTAACGTTCTTTTCAACAATCTCGCAGGTAGCTTTATTTACAGTATAGTTATCCGGAGTTACGGTGCCTTGAACAACATATTCGCCCAAGCCCCATGCGCCTTCGATGAGGATGTTCTTGTCGTCGCCGGTAGCAACGTTAACAGTGAACATAACGCCTGCAGCCTTGGAGAATACCATCATCTGTACTGCAGCGCTCAGTGCTACATCCAGATGATCAAAGCCTTGTTTTTCACGGTAGTAAACCGCACGGTCGGTAAAGCAGGAAGCATAGCATTCCTTAACCTTAGCAACGATGGTTTCTGCACCCTTTACGTTCAGGTAGGTGTCCTGCTGGCCTGCAAAGCTTGCATCCGGCAGATCCTCTGCGGTAGCGCTGCTGCGAACAGCAACGAACGGATCAGCCTGGCCAACCTTTTCACCCAGCTCTTTGTAAGCTTGGGCAATCAGATCCTGCAGATCCTGCGGCATTTCTTCGTCCATAATTGCCTGGCGGACCTTAGCGCAAACCTCGCGCAGCTGAGCGCTGTTGTCTACGTCCAGACCGGCAATTAAAGCTTTGATCTTTTCGTACAGACCGGTCTTTTCAAAGAAGTATCTGTAAGCGCAGGCAGTAGTTGCGAAGCCATACGGTACAGGTACGTCAACATGAGAGGTCAGCTCGCCCAAGGAAGAAGACTTACCACCGGCGATTGCTACGTCTTTTCTCTCCAGCTGGTCAAACCACAGCAGGAATGCTTTTTCTTTCTCCATAATAATTTGCTCCTTTTAAAATACTATACTTTTTTCTGGGGAAATCCTTAATATAGTGTATACTATATCACATTTAAAGGGCATATTCAAGCGATTTCTGCAGTTTTTTTTAGATTTTTTGTGGAAAATTCACTGGCATGCTATAATACAGATAAAAGTGAGGTGCGTACCATGAATTTTATCGACAGCTTTTGCAGTAACATAAAAAAGGTAATTGCCCTTATAGCTTTAATGCTCCTTTTAACGCTCGTTATTTTAATTTTTACGCATACATCATTAGGCTATTTTCTTGTGCTGCTGCCTATAACACTGCTGATTATTTACCTTTTACATAGGATGAAAAAGCTGGATGAACAAGCCTGCTTCTCCCAAAGCGTATTTTTAGCCGTTCTGGCTTTCATTTTAGTTCTCTGCGGTCTGCCGAAGGAGGGAGTCTTGCTTTCCGCCGTTGTCTATGCCGCACAGCTTTCGTACACATATACTACGCTGCTGAAGCCACAAGAGGAAGAACAGCAATACAATAAAGTAAATAATATAGAAGCAGACAGCGCCAATGATTACGTCCCCCTTATCACCTATGACGACACCTGCCCCGACGATGGCGAGGACTATGGCCCGGAAGGCAGCGTTATCTGGGGCCCGCGTACTATCGAAGAAAATATCTATATCAACGGCAAATGGTACATCAACGAAAACAGCGAGGAATGGGAGGAAAACGAAGGCTGCTGAGCCATTAAATAATTTATGCAGACGCTCATATGCATGGGCGTCTTTTTTGCGAACAAAAAAGCGGTCCTACTAAAAGTAAGACCGCTAATTAACGATTGGTGGAGACGAGGAGAATCGAACTCCTGACCCCCTGCTTGCAAGGCAGGTGCTCTCCCAGCTGAGCTACGCCCCCAAAAGGCTTCGTGCGCATTTGCGTCGGAAACAAGTAAGATTTTACAGGAAAGCGACGCATTTGTCAAGCATTTTTTATTTGGTAATCAGCTCAACCAGCTTCAAAGTCATCAGGCAGGATTTTTCCACGGCAGCCATCGGCATAAACTCGCAGTTGGAGTGGAAGTTGAGCGCGCCGGTGAAATAGTTCGGCGTCGGGATGCCTTTGGTGGAAATAAAGGAACCGTCGGTGCCGCCGCGCATAGCGATATCCTTCGGCTCGATATCCAGCTCCTTCATCGCCTCGAAAATGTACTCCACGCATTTTCTGTTGTCATCGTTCAGCGCATCGGCAATGTTGCCATACACGTCGGTGATGTTCAGCTCAATGCCAGCCTTCGGATTCTTGGCCTGTACATATTCCACAGCATGACGAATGAACTCCTTGCGTGCTTCATACATCTTTTTGTTATGGTCGCGGATTTTGATATCCAAAGTCGCTTCCGCAGCGTTGGATTTAATAGCCTGCACCCAGATAAAGCCTTCGGTGCCCTCGGTGTGCTCCGGAGTCTGCATTCTGTCGAAGCAGTTGATGATATCAACGGCAACCAGCGCCGGGTTGACCAGAGTGTTCTTGGCGGACATCGGATGTGCGGTTACGCCCTTGATTTTGATGTGTGCGCTGCCTGCGTTAAAGGTTTGGTATACAACCTCGCCCAGCTCGCAGCAGTCAATGGTATATGCAAATTCAACCGGGAACTTGCTGAAATCCATCTTCTTGGAACCGCAAAGGCCAACCTCTTCATCCGGAACAAAGGCTACATAAATTTCGCCGTGCGGACGGTTTTCCTTAATGATGGTTTCCAGTGCTACCATCAGGTTGGCAACGGCAGCCTTGTTATCTGCGCCCAGTACGGAGGTACCGTCGCTGGTGATAAGGTCGCTGCCGATATATTGGTTCAGCTCGGGATGCTCGCTTACCTTAATGTAGATTTGCTTTTCAGCGTTCAGCAGTACATCGCCGCCCTGATAGTTTTTCACAATCTGCGGATGTACCTCGGGAGAAAGGTTTACGTCAACGGTATCCATGTGCGCAACCCAGCCTACATTCGGCACAGGAGCGTGGCCTGCAGGCAGGTTAGCAGGCAGACGTCCGGTCAGCACGCAGAATTCGCTGATTTCCAGGTCCACCAGACCAAGCTCAGCCAAATCCTCCTTCAGCAGCTTTGCCATATCCCATTGGCCGGGAGTACTGGGAACAACAGCACAGCCCTCCTTACTTTGGGATGGTACGGCAGCGTAACGTAAAAAGCGTTCAGTCAAACGTTCTTGCATAGACATTTTTAAAGACCTTCTTTCATAAATACATATAACACCCTTCCGTCTGCTCGCTATGCTCGCAGCCACCTCCCCTTAGAGGGGAGGCAAGGTGAATTAAATATAGGACAAGAGAAGAGCTTGCATGATGTCACCCCTCTCCGCCTCGACAAGCTCGGCACCTCTCCCCAAGGAGAGGCTATCTTCATTATATCATCTCTATATCATCTCTGAAATAATATTACAGCGAAAATAAAGCAGATTGGCCCTATCATCTCACAAAGCCAAGACGAGCGAGAAGGGTTGCAGATGCGAAGGGAAGTTGACGACGGCGTACTTCTAGTACGTCGAGGAAACTTTGCAAAGCAGATGCGCCCTTATCGTTCGTCTTCAAATACTACATTCTACGCGGGTATACATAGTCCGCTTGTAAGCCCAACGGTATATCCATAAACCAGAAAGCATACAGCATGATAGTCAAAGTAACCAGCAGCGTAATAGTATACGGCAGCATCAGGGAGCTCAGCGTACCGATACCGGCGCTCTTCACGTACTTTTGGCAGTAGAGGATAATCAGCGGGTAGAATGCGAACATCGGAGTTACAACGTTAACCGCAGAGTCACTTACGCGGAAGGCAACCTGAGTCAGCTCCGGCGCAATACCTACAGCCATCAGCATCGGTACGAAGATAGGTGCAAGAATCGCCCACTTGGCGGAAGCAGAGGTAATAATCAGGTTCAGCATCGCAACAAAGATGATGATGCCGAAAATAGTTACCTGCGGCGGCAATGCCAGAGACTTCAGGAACTCGGCACCCGCAATCGCAATCAGCGCCCCCATGTTGGAAGCACCGAAGGCATAGAGGAACTGCGCAGCGAAGAAGTAGAATACAATCAGCTGCACCAGAGTTTTGGTGATATCCTCCATCGCAGTGGTAACATCCTTCGGGGATTGGAATTTTCCAACCATTACGCCGTAGGTCAGGCCGACAGCGCCGGTGAAAACAAACAGCAGGGAAACGATGGACTGCATAATCGGCGCCTTGAAGCTTGCCAGCATACCCTTGTCATCGCGGAAGATAGAATCGGCCGGTAGCAGCAGGTACACAAGCAGCGCAACCATCACAATCAAAAGGCCGGTGGCAGCGTAGAAGGCACGGTTTTCCTTGGGAGTTACGGCGGTGTTGCCGTCCTCGCCTACTTCGATATCATCATCGAGCGGGCAGTTTTTCCACAGCCACGGCTCTACAATCTTTTCTGTTACCCACCAGCAGCTGGGGATTACGAGGAAGGTCGCACCGAAGGCGTAGAAATAGTTGCACAGTACGTTAACCTGATAGGACGGGTCGATAATCTGCGCAGCGCTCTGGGTGAAGCCTTGGATAACCGGGTCAATCGCGGACGGAGTATAGTTGGCAGCGAAGGCACCGGCAATACCTGCGAAGGATGCGCCTATACCTGCCAGCGGATGCTTGCCGCTCGCATAATACATGTAGGCCGCAACCGGGATGATAATTACATAACCGGTATCGGGACCAAGATGGCTCAACATACCGACGAGAATAATAATCGGGGTAATCAAAAACTTAGGCGTAACAGCCAGAATTTTTTTCAACGCAGTATTGATGTAGCCGGAGCCGTCAGCAATACCGATACCCAGGGTAGCAACGATTACCATGCCCAGCGGAGGGAAGCCGGAATAGTTGGTAACCATCTTGCTTAACAGGTCGACAAGATTTTTGCCGCTCAACATATTGTTGACTACGATTTCCTTGCCGGTAGTGGGATGCACATAACCAAAGTGCATCGTCGAAAGAATTGCTGACATAATGCAGCAGATGATAAACGCACCGATGAACAAAATCGTGATATCAGGGATTTTGTTGCCGACGCGTTCAATCAGGCCGAGGATGCCGCCGGTCTGATTTTTTGCTTGCGTTGTTTGCATAGGGGACAATCACTCCTTCAAAAAATTAAAAATAACGTCCTTATTATAGCATTTTTTTAATATTTATGCAAAAGCATTCTGCGAATGACAACCATTTGCCAAACTGTTTCTTCAAAAAGTGCTTGCGTCAAAAAGTCAAATGTATACAGTATTAATATTTTACTATATACAATCTCGGCAAAATCTGTGCTATAATAAACAAAGCAGTTACATCTGCCCCAAAACAAACTATAACAGCAAGGAGTTTTTTTCATGATACTTTCTCAACGTATTCAAAGCCTGACAGCATCTCCTATCAGAAAGCTGTCCCCGTATGCTGACGCAGCCAAGGCTGCAGGCAAAAAGGTTTATCATCTGAACATCGGCCAGCCTGATATTGCCACTCCGGCACAATTCATGGACAGCGTGCGTGAATTCCAGGCACCGGTAATCGCCTACAGCAATTCCAAGGGCGAAATGTTCCTCTTAAAGGCTGTACAGAAATATTATGCAGAAAAAGGCATGGATTATGCTATTGAAGATATTTTCGTTACCAACGGCGGCAGCGAGGCCCTGATTTTCGCAGTTATGGCTCTGTGCGACCCCGGCGACGAAATCATGGTTTTCGAACCCTTCTACGCTAACTACACCACCTTCTGCAAGGAGTTCGGCGCTAAAATCAACGCTGTTCCTACCAGCGTAGAAAACGGTTACCACCTGCCCAGCGAAGAAGAAATCGAAAAACACATCACTCCGAAAACTAAAGCAATTCTGCTCACCAACCCCGGCAATCCTACCGGCGTAGTTTATACCGAAGCAGAGCAGGATATGATTTCCCGCATCGTGCGCAAGCATAACCTGGCTTTAATCGCTGACGAAGTATATCGTGAATTCGTTTATGACGGTGCATATCGCAGCTTCGGCACCATGCCCGAGCTGGACGACAACCTGATCATCATCGATTCCGTTTCCAAACGCTACAGCGCCTGCGGTGCGCGTATCGGCTGCATCATCAGCAAAAACAAAGAGCTCAGCAAGCAGGTTATCAAATGCTGCCAGGCTCGTCTGTGCAGCCCGATTCTGGAGCAGGTTGGTGCAGCAGCTCTGTACACCACTCCGGCAAGCTATCTGGAAGAGGTTAACAAGGAATACAAAAAACGCCGCGACACCATCGTTGCAGCTTTGAAGAAGCTCCCCGGCGTGAAGGCTTCCGACCCGAAGGGCGCTTTCTACATCATGGTTAACATGCCTGTTGACGATGCAGAAAAATTTGCTATCTGGACTCTGGAAAACTTCGCTATCGACGGCGAAACCGTTATGTTTGCTCCCGGCAACGGCTTCTACAACACCCCCGGCAGCGGCATCAACGAAGCACGCCTGGCTTATGTATTAAAGAGCGAGGATTTGGAGCGCGCAATCTACATTCTGGGTGAAGCACTCAAAGCATATCCCGGCCGCGTAGAAAAATAAGCTCACAAAAAGTTTAAAGCTTACAAGTAAAGATCCACCCGCCTAGCGGGTGGCTTTTATTTTTCGGGCATAGCCCTATCTTCAGCAGCCACACATAAATGTGTCTTTTATTGGCCTGCCAGCCATGCAATTATTACTTGCTACCCATAAATGGGTCTTTAGGATCAAATAACACTAACTGGTCCATTTCTTTATCTCGCTCCAATTGATTTGCTATGTATTCTTTTATTGCAGTAGTATTTTTACCTACTGTATCTACATAGTATCCCTTACACCAAAATTCGCGATTTCGATATGCGAATTTCATATTTCCAAACCGTTGGAACATCATCAGACTACTTTTTCCTTTTAAGTATCCTACGAAATACGAAACGCTCATTTTGGGCGGGATACTTAACAACAGATGTACATGATCTGGACATACTTCTCCCTCTATTATCTCTACTCCTTTCCATCCGCATATTGTTCTTAATATATCCCTTATCGCCAATCTTTTTTCTTCATAAAAAATTTTTCTACGATATTTTGGCGCAAATACTATATGGTACTTACAATTCCACTTGGTATGTGCTAAACTATTTACGATATTATCTTGCTTTTTCGGCATTTTAATGTCCTCCTAATGTGTTTTTTACTTTGACTGGCAGGTCATTAGTATATTATCACATTAGGAGCTTCTTTTCTTTGCTCACCGCTTAAGCTCTTTTTAACCCCGCCACAATGGCGGGGTTTTTGTATACCAATAAAAGCACGCCCCAATATAATGGACGTGCTTTTATTGTTATCTGCCAAATAGCTTATCCAGCCATGTTTTTTCTCGTTCTGCAGCAAGTTGTTCCTGTAGCAGCCGATTTATTTCAGCTGCTTTTTCATATCGTGCTGCAGCTTCTTCGAGTCTGCGAGCAGCTTCTGCTTTTTCTGCGTCGTGTTGCTGGCGTTCCCGATGGGCAGCAGCCTCCATTTCTGCAGCTTGCTTTAACCTGGCTTCTGCAGCTTTCTGCTCGCTTTTGGCTTCTTCGGCCAGCTTTTGCATCTCTCCGCTCAGAAGCTTATACCCTTTATACTCTGCCAACTCCTTATAAACCTGTGCTTTTTCTTCGGCCATCAATAGCAGCCTTGTCTTTAATTGGCTGTTTTCTTCCAGCAGTTCTCTTTCCCTGTCTGCTTTCGCGGCCTCGGCTGCAAGGGTAACATTGCTATTATAACCACGCAGCTCATCAATACGCTGTACAGCATAATCATCAAACCACTTTACTTTTCGGTCAGTTACGATGTGGTTTTGTCCATCGTTGTTAATTTCAGTTATATGATTTTTGATAAACTCTGACAAGCTGCTCTTGGCAATGCCATAGCGTTTCATTAGGTCTTCCAGATTTCGCATAGCATACTGACCTCCAATCATTCGGCCCGATTCGTTTTCCGAATTTAAGTCTTTTCGTCAAGTTAGTACTTACCGAAAGCCTTGCAGGGCAAGGCTTTATCAATGATTCGGATTTCGTTCGCATAGTTCTGATTCCGAATCCACGTAATCATTGTACTACAACTCTAGCAGCAGTACAATATGCCGCTAAATGCTCTTTCGGCTTGCCGCTCACGGCTTCATATTTGGCTTCTGATCGTTTTTTATTCCCTTTTAAGTGAATTATACCTGTTATATGCTTTCGACGCTTCAGCGGGTTCCTGGGAGCCCAGAGGCAATGTCTGTTGACCTATCTTCTCCATGTGCGCCTCAAATTTCTCGTGTTTCCGTTCTTCGGCGTGTCTGAAGGATATTAAACATGATTTTAGGTACTCTTTTTCAATTGGTGTAACATAAAATTTTGCCGGCTGCCTGTCAGTTTTCTTCCGGCCGGCACCCGGACGCGCTCCGCCTCTACTCACCTCTCATAGCATCTCCCTTCTCGCTCCACTCCAAATAGTTTTCTTCGATTTTGCGTTCTAGTGCTTCTATCATGGCGTCGTACTCGGCTTCTTGAGAGACCTTAAAACCCTGATCGCGCATCTCTATACGCTTCTCTGGTGATACTGTTGCTCGTCGATTATTTACGAATTTCTCATATTCATCATCATCTTCTTGATACCAATGTCCATGAGATTCTCGCGTAATGCTCCACATAAGGGCTGTATTTTCTTCGCCCCAATAAAGGTCTTCATATTCTGCATCAGTCATATCATCAACAGATTTTTCTTGCGGCTGCCAGCTCCACCACTTATAAACTGTCATTTTGGCGAATCCTGTCTCACGAATGCAGTCAGCTTTTTTAGCGTATGGATGCTCTAAACGATAATTATATACCTGCTGTGCTTTATCCGGTCTTCCGTTCCCATCACGCCAATTCGTTCCATTAACCTGATCATTAATCTGCTGAAGGGCCCGCGCACCCATAAGATGCACAGCCTGCTTACGGCCATTACGTTTATTCCGTTCTATTCTCACTCCACTTAATTTTTCTATATCATCAATGGTAAAGCAATAATAAGCCTTGTCATAAGCCTCCATTGCACTTTTTACATCATCTTGTGTAAACGGATTCTCGTGTTCTACTTCAGCAAGTAACTTAAACAGCTGGTTCATATCCTGCTTAAGCTGCTGCTTAGACACGTCACACTTGCAAGCATATATAGCCAGGCACATTAAGAAGAAGTACCTGTGTCCGCCAATTATATGCTCTATTTGACGTTTCCACCATTCATACAGAGCTATATTACAATGCCAATGGCCAGAACCAGCTTTTTTTACAATACGCCTCTCATACCATTCCGGATACTTATCTTTTGCATCCAAAAGTGTTAATTGTGTAGGTCTAAAAGGTTTCCGTATATCGACCATATGAGATTTATCCATGGCATAAGCGTTGATATAAGACAACTTTACTTTGCTGCCAACTTTAAAAGCTCTGATTACAGTGCCATATTTACTATTTAAGCTTCCTACCATACGAAACCCTTGATTAATGCCTTGGTATTGTATTTCTTTACGCTGCGTTGTCAGCTTATAGTCCCATAATCTATACGTTAAATCATATTTCAATGCTTTGAACTGCAATTTGATATTAGGATATAAATCAATAGGCTGCTCAAATACATAATATAAATGCAGACCGCTACCGCTAACTACAATATACGTGGGAATAGGCAATGCCCTTACTTGACCTGGCTTCTTGCCTATTCTTAATAATAAATTCTTAAATTGACTAACACCTACAGCATCCAAGTCAAATACTAAAGCATGAATTCTCTGAGCAGCTTCAAGCTTATTGGTTCGTCCTCTATAAGATAGCCCGCTGCATAATGTCATAGGATTCCGCTCCACAAAATCCATATAATCCTGTTCCCATGTATCATTCAGCATAATTCTACGGCGCAATCTGCGCTTTGAACCCAAATCGGCCTCATCTTGATAAAGATATACAGCATTCGGTTTTAAATACTTGGATCCAATCTCTCCGGATTTTTCGTTATCTGGAAAAATATCTCTATAAAAATCATAACCGGAAACTTCAGGATACATAGCTTGAATCATCTCGACAACAGTCTCATAATCAGCTATAGGATTTTTCATATATTCCTGCTTCTGCATAAACATACCTCCTGCAGAACCCTATATAGGGGGCTTATATTATCAATACATTTTTTAGACCTTTTTAATTATACCACAGAAGTGCCTCCTGCAGAACCCTATATAGGGGGTTTATATTATCAATACATTTTTTCCACCTTTTTAGGTGTATATGTGTGTGAAACTATATGACCTTAGGTAATGTTATTATAAAAGAAAGTCGCAGGATATAGCGTACAGCTCCACAGGTGCCTTGTGAGGTGTTTTTTGTAGCGCGTAGTTATATTCCTACAGAAAATCAAAAAAGACGCTCTAGAAGCCTCTCAAGAGCCTCTAAGCGCCTTTATGATGGTGGTATAGATATCGTATAGATATCTGTCGTCGGAATGTGCTATAATAATGGCAGCCTTCCAGCTGTATGGAAATCCTTCGGCTGGGGAGGAGGTGCTGACCGTTGAAGGCTGCATTATATTTCGTCATGGAGTCGTTACTTGCTCCGCTTGCTGTTGGTCTGATTCTCACTTATTTTGAGTGGTGGCTTAATAATCGTAAGTAAAAAGTAGCAAAAAAGCGAATAAAAAACCCCTCGGGTGTTCCAGCACTCGGGGGGTTTCGCTTTCCGTGGAAAGCTGCATTATTTCGTACTTTTATTGTATCTCTTTCTGTTGAGAATGTCAACTGCGAACTGTATTCGCCGCCAGCGCATTAAGCGGGCGGGCGGCGTGATGGCAGTCCGGAAGCAGGTTAATCTATGGTGTATTGTACTACAACTCTAGCAGCAGTACAATATGCTGCTAAATGCTCTTTCGGCTTGCCGCTCACAGCTTCATATTTGGCTTCTGAGCGTTTTTTATTTCTTTTTTAGTGAATTATACCTGTTATATACTTTCGACGCTTCAGCGGGTTCCTGGGAGCCCAGAGGCAATGTCTGTTGACCTATCTTCTCCATGTGCGCCTCAAATTTCTCGTGTTTCCGTTCTTCGGCGTGTCTGAAGGATATTAAACATGATTTTAGGTACTCTTTTTCAATTGGTGTAACATAAAATTTTGCCGGCTGCCTGTCAGTTTTCTTCCGGCCGGCACCCGGACGCGCTCCGCCTCTACTCACCTCTCATAGCATCTCCCTTCTCGCTCCACTCCAAATAGTTTTTTTCGATTTCGCGTTCTAGTGCCTCTATCATGGCATCATACTCGGCTTCTTGAGAGACCTTGAAGCCATGATCGCGCATCTCTATACGCTTCAACGGACTAACAAGCGCTTTTCTATTGGCCTTGAAAGCATTTAGCTCTTCTTCGTCGTTTTCAGACCAGCGGCCATTTTGGCGAATATCAAACATAATATCCCTGTCCATCTCATGATAAAAAAGCTGCTCGTATTCTTCATCCGTCATTTCGTCTACGGTCTTCTCATGCTCTGGCTGCCAGTTCCACCACTTCAATACTGTATGTCTACTTAATTTCGTTTCACGTTCACAATCTATTTTTTTTGCATCTGGATGCGCTGCACGATAATCAAATACCTGCTGTGCTTTAGTTCCGCTTTCTATAGGTCTGCCATTCCCTTCACGCCAATTATCTTTTCGCCCATTAATCTCATCACGAATAAACCTAGCCATCTGCAGATGCGCAGCTTGCTTTCGGCCATTGCGTTTATTAGGGGTAAGCGGTATACCAGTTTTTTTAGCTATATACTCTATTTTCCTTCTGTAAGCCTGTTCTGATGCCGTGTGATACGTTTTAAGTGCACACAATACGTCATATTCAGTAAAGTGGTTATCATCGGAATTTGTAAGCCTCTCAAAATGCTCTGCTATACGCCTGCAGTCTGCCTCAACCTGCTCCGGTTCGATGTTACACTGTACTGCAAGGCTGCACAGATTTTCTAAGCAGTTATATCTTTTGCCGACAACAGCTCCTTTTAAAATTTTATCAATCCAGTTGTAATAAATAGGCTTGTGCCTATTATAACAGCCTCGTTCCTGTCCTTGTTCTATTCTGCGTTGATACCATTCTGGATAAAGCCTTTTCGCTTCATCCAGCGTATGCTTGCTCTTATATACGCAATTTAATTTCAGCTCTTTCGGAAGAAAACTATTAAGCTGCTCTATCGTAATCTTTTTCCCAACCTTGAAAGCCAAGGCATAGCTGCCAGCTTTTGTTCTAGTTCCTACGCAGCGGAATGGCTGATTGATACTCTCATACTGTATAGCATCAGATGCTAGCGATATGTATTGAGACCACAATATAGGCGTAAAGTACTTTTTTACCTCTGTAAGCTGCTCAAACACATTACGCCAAAGCGGAATAGGCCGTTCAAATACAAAATACAGATGCAGGCCAGCACCAGAACAGACGATATACGTCGGCTCCGGCACAGCTAAAAAATCTCGCACCCAGCTATATATAAGTTCCTGCAAACCAGTCTTAGGCTTGATATGGTCAACCTCTATACATAAGGCATACATATACCTGGCATTATCATTTTTGCGTACACGTCCTGCATAGCTAATAGGAGCAATCATACAAAAATTATCCGAGCTGTCTATAAGATTATACAGTTTCATATTACCCTTGGTTATTGTGTATCTGCGTCCAATATACCTAGGTCTGTTCTTATTGTCTAATACTAAATTGCCTTTATCATCGGTCTTTTTTACCTTTTCGATTGCTATTCCGGCATACTCTCCACGTTTATAATCATCTGGCAGCCTTTCTTCTTCCAGATCATCACCGAAAATATCACTATAAAAATCTATAGCACAAATACCTTTGTAACCTCTTTCTGCCAGTTCTGTTGCCCATTTAGGTAACTCTTTACCCCATGTTTCAGGATGGCTTATCATATCCTCATAAGTCAGTCTGCAGCTGCCCATTTTATCACCTCCAAATACCCCCTTTTATATATAGGGGGGCGTATATTAACAATATATTTTATTGCACATTTTTGATTATACCACAGGATATCCCCTTTTATATATAGGGGGGCGTATATTAACAATACATTTTATTTTACCTTTTTGATTATACCATAGAAGCGCCTCCTGCAGATTGTTCCTGCGCTTCGGTTTTAGCAGATGCAGCTCGCAGCTGCTCTAGGTACGACCTTAGTTGCTGGTACTCATGCTCATTGATATAAAAGGTGCGCTTGCGTTTGTCGGAGCCAGGGCGGCCAGCTCCAGCACGACGGCCGCCCCAATTATTGTTAGTCCTCGTCTCCATACTTTGCCTCACATCCAATCATTGCCTTAATATCCAAGCCTTTAACAGTCAAGTACCACTCACCAACACCGTTATTATGCATCATCTCGATTGTTGTACCAATCCACGCGCTGGCAGTGCCTAAACCCAGCCACACCTCGAAATAATCACCACAGTGCAGCTCTCTCTCCCTGCCATCGTTGCCGTAGATTACGTAACGCCTAATACCCCTGTCATATCCGATAGTACCTTTAATCATAGCTTGTCAGCTCCTTTCTATCTTGAATATAGTATACCATATTCAAGATGAATTGTCAATGTCTTTTTTATGCATAGACAATTTTGGGCACTATGAAGTGGTATACTAAAAGATTAACTGTTTAGCAGTATGTAATAAAAAAGCACTCAAAACCCTTATCACAAGCTGTTTTGAGTACTTCGCATAGTTTAAAATTTAAATATGCGAAGAGTCAGCATATCAAGTTGGTGTATTGTTGTCAAGCTATGTTATAATAGACTTGCTGTGTCTCGTTCCTCGCAGCAGGAAGGGGGTGAAGCTAATGCTAGACATTTGGTCTACTTTTTGGGTGTCTGTCGCAGCATCTGTAGCTGGTTACTACATTTGCAAATGGCTGGATAGACATTTTTAGTACACAGTCAGCCTAAATTAAAAACCCCCGAGCTGGCACTCGGGGGTTTTCTTTTGTGTGAAGCCAATGCCTCACATGGTCTACTTTGGTTGGCTTTATCGTATCACGCTTCGTGAATATTGTCAACTTGCTCTGCTTTAAACGTCAAATTATCAGCGAACAAATAGCCTGCGCAGCGCGCAGACAGCGACCTGCAGCCAACGTTACCGGAGTAGCGGAAAAAGCGCGACAGCACGTAACGCTTTTTGGCTGCTATCACCTCGCGAGACTAGCGTATATACTACTCTAACAGTAACTCGCGCCTTGTCGGGATTGTTAATCTATGGTGTATTGATTATCTCTGCTGGAGCGATTGCGGTAATTAGCGTTGTATCTAGCTAATTCTTCCATTCGCTCCTTCCGTTCCTTTCTCTCAGCTATCGGAGCATATTTTTCATAAGTTTCAACTAATTTTTTATAGTCTGCATCACTCTGCATTTGTGCTCCGATAGCTGATTTTTCGATTCGATCAACAAATGACATTTGCCGTTCGATATCATCTGATGTGTAAGCCGAATACCAATCTTTGTTGTACATATCTATATTGGTATTTCGTGTGTAAAAGTCCAGTGTATTTTGCTCTTCTTTCAGTCTCCTTCTTAACCATGCAGTAGCTTCTTCCAATCTTTCTTTAATCTCGTCTGTCATGCCATCAGATCCAATCAAAGCTGCAAAAAATCCCCTTTTTCTCAAAGCTTCTTGTTTGTATTTATCTTCTGTGTCTTTTATATTTTCGGCAAGCATATTAACCATACGTTGAGCATCTTTTGCTTTTTCGGCTGCTTCAGTTTGTGCATATAGTTCTGCCCATTGATTACCATATCTAGACAGTATTTTTTTTGCCAAATAACATCCTTGTATCATCAGTGTATAATAATCTTCGCTTTCCGTCTCTTTCCCTTTTATTTTTTCTTGCAATAACTTTATTTGTTTGTTGATTTTGATTTGCAATTTATCTATTTCATTGTATTCTCTTATGCCTCTGTTTAACTGGCATAAGTCCGACACGTTGCCTAAACTCTCCATTTTACGAGCTGTATAGCCCTCATGTACTGTTGGCAGCAGCGTAATACCTTGTCGCTCGTAACTGCGGTGGTCAAGCTGTTGCTCCCTGTTAAGGTAAACGTTGCAGCAGTCCGCCCAACGTTTACGCCATTCCTCGACCTTTTCGCGGCGATTCCAGTCGTTTGCCTGTACAGTCTCGCGCTGCCATATTTTACGTCCTCTTGCCCCTATTTTTTGGTGACCAGTTTTAGGATCAATAACCGGTATTTTTTTACCTTCAGCATCCAATTTATAGCCTTTGCGTTCTTTTGCTGCCCACTTGCCGTCCTTGCCGATGGGGCGCGTAGTACCCATGATGTGAGCATGGTGGTTGCCGTCTTTCCAGTGTATAGCTAAGTCTACACACATTCCTTCTTTTACGAGACTTCCGGCAAAATTGCGGATAAGCGTTTTAGCCTGGTCAAGGTCTAATTCGTTTGGTATTGCTACTTCCCATTCCCTTGCAAGTCGTGCCCTGTCCTGTGTTTCAATTTTTTGCACTTCGTTCCATAGGATTTCGCGGTTTGCGTATTCGGCAGGAGCGTGTTCCGGCAAAATGATTTCCGTATATGCAACTTCTGATTTTTTGACGTAGTTATGAGTTATACCCGTTTCGTTGTCTGTCAATATTGTGCCTGCTCTATAAGCTGCTGCAGCAATGGCAGTTTTACCTTTAGCACGGCTAATATTTTTTATGCTCATATGATATATTGCCATTTTGCTCACTCCTTATTATGTATTATTAAGGCTACATAGTAGCCGTTATAGGCGTAGTTGAGGTGGCGCAACACCTCACGCACTGGC
>ENA-ORNT01000358-ORNT01000358.1-human-gut-metagenome-genome-assembly--contig:-NODE-358-length-33737-cov-5.810136_pt1 | contig 33737 bp, 24 predicted proteins | sample MGYA00242120_ERZ509032 | MGnify/ENA primary metagenome ERZ509032 (study PRJEB26280, sample SAMEA2338729) | human gut metagenome | biome: human gut; feature: human-associated habitat; material: faeces...
CGCTTTCAGAGCTTGATGATTTGCTCGAGAGTCTGAATCTGTCGTTTGGAACCGACATTTCTAAGTATAAATTAGATAAAGACAATTAAAAATGAGACACAATAAAAAATTCAACCATCTGGGTCGTACTGCATCGCATCGTGCGGCTATGCTTTCAAACATGGCTTCGTCGCTGATCCTGCACAAAAGAATCACTACGACCCTCGCAAAGGCTAAGGCCTTGAAGACCTACGTAGAGCCCCTGATTACTCGCTCTAAAGAAGATACTACAAACTCACGTCGTGTAGTTTTCCGTTATCTGCAGAACAAATTTGCAGTTACCGAGCTTTTCAAGGTAGTAGCAGAGAAGGTAGGCGACCGTCCTGGTGGCTATACTCGCGTAATCAAGTTGGGTACTCGTCGTGGCGACGCTGCTCCTATTGCTTTCATCGAGCTCGTTGATTTCGATGAGAACATGGCTAAGACTCCCAAGGCTGGTGCTAAGAAGACTCGTCGTAGCCGCAAAGCTGCTCCTAAGGCTGAAGCTCCTGTAGCAGAGGCTCCTGTAGCTGAAGAGGCAAAGGCTGAATAATTTTTATTCATCATATTGTAAAGAGGAATATCCTTATTGGGTATTCCTCTTTTTTCTTCTTTTACTTTTCCTTCCTTTTCCTTTCTTTTACTGGCTCAAATAATATTGTTGGGTTTTTTACAATTTAAGAATACATAATTGCGCTTATTAATTTTATCTAAACGGATGTACCCTCCAAGTAGGGCCGTGGCCTCTGCTTCTCGAACTCCAGCACTTCAGAATAGATAATTTCTCATATTTATTGACCATTGAAGTTAATGCTCTTCTTGTAGCATAAATGAAATATTGATGTAAACGTATTGTAATCCCGATTATTTTGTTTAATTTTGTGCTTGCTATTTAATTACAAAGCATACCTCATTGATGTATTTTATATTTACCTTCCAAAGGAATTTAGATTTTAAGATATGTCTAATAGCTTACATTTAAACCCATATCACAGACATTACTAATCACACATAATGTAATATGAATAATAACCGATTAAAAACCTTAGCCGTTGTATTGGCTATTTTTTGCTTGGGCGTTAATGCTCAAACTACATTTGAAGAAATCAGTGCTGACCTTAATAAGGCTGGCGGAGTTTATTTGGCTTATCCAACGGTTGAAACCAAACAAACACCTGCGCCTAAGGGTTACAAGCCTTTTTACGTAAGTCATTATGGCCGTCATGGTTCTCGTTATCTTTTAAGTGATAGAGATTATCAATGGATTATCCAGCTGATGGAAAAGGCTGAAACAGTAAACGGATTGACACCATTGGGCCATGATGTGTTGAAGCGATTGAATATGGTTTGGGAAGAGGCTCAGGGCCGAGCTGGCGATTTAACTCCACTGGGTGTTCGTCAGCATCAAGGTATTGCTGAGCGCATGTCGAAAAACTTCCCCGAGGTATTCCGTGGAAAGCGTCATGTATCAGCTCGTTCCACTGTAGTATACCGTTGTGCTATGAGTATGGTAGCTTTTGGTGACCGTCTTAAGCAATTAAATCCGCAGCTTGATATGAGCTATGAAATGAGTGAGAAGTATATGTCTTATCTTAATTATCATTCTGCTCGTTCTAATGCTTTCACTCATGGCAAGAATGGTCCTTGGGTTGAAGAATATCGTAAGTTTGAAGAAGCTCAGGTTCACCCTGACCGTCTTGTAAGCACTTTGTTTTCTAACGCCGACTTTATTCGTTGTGAGGTTAATCCGAGCGAATTGATGTGGGGATTGTATTGGATTGCTGTAGATATGCAAGATATGGAAACTCCTATTTCATTCTTTAATCTTTTTACCGCTAAAGAGATGTTCGATTTGTGGCAATGCGTAAACTATCGTTTCTATATGGGTAATGCCAATCCTTTGGCAAGCAATGGTATTGTGATGGCTAATGCAAAGTCGTTAGTAGAAAATATCCTTGAGTCGGCCGACGCTGCTATTAAAGATCGCTCTATCGCTGCCACCTTGCGCTTTGGCCATGATGGAAATGTAATTCCTTTGTTGGCACTACTTCAGATTGAGAATTTTGATGTTGCTGTAGCTGGCCCCACCGAGGTGTATAAGCACTGGTGCGACTTCAAGGCCACTCCCATGGCTTCAAATGTTCAGATTGTATTCTTTGAGAACAAGGCTGGAGACATCTTGGTTAAGTTTATGCACAATGAAAATGAGGTTCATGTTCCTGTAAAAACAGACCAATGGCCCTTCTATCATTGGAATGATGTGAAAGAATATTATCAAAAACGTTTGTCTACACTTCCCTAAGGGTACGCTGCTGTAGTAAACCTATATTGAGCAACGTTTCGTGTTGTTAGGCTTTTAAAACAGAAAGCACAACATAATACTGCTTAACAATAAGGACTATAAAAACAACATTGTTATTTTACAATATAATATGTTGTTTTTATGGTCCTTTTTTATTGTCTTTCGTTTGTTTGTTCTATTATCTTTTTGCGTTTTATGTCCGTTTCTTGCATTATATAATATTGTTGTGTTTTTACAATCTATTTCGCGCTTCGCATGTTTTTACTTGAACACTAATTTCAATGAATTATTCACAAACACAAATTCTCAATGAATTATCTACGAACACGAATTTCATGAATTTCCACGTACACGAATTTCGCGAATTTTCACGAATACGAATTAATCCAAGTAGGACGGTGGCCTCTGTGCCCCGTCCTCCCCTCATTAGAAATGGATAATAAAAATATGTGAGGTTATCTATTTAGAAGTGCTGGGTGCTGGGTCTTGGGTGCTGGAGGACGGGGCGCAGAGGCCACCGTCCTACTTGGAGGCTGCATCCGTTAACAATCTTGTTATAACCTCTTCATCAAACCCTCTATTAATGTCAATGGCTATTTTAGGCGAAGGCGAAATTATTTTCCCATATTGGTTACTTCCAAATCTTCAGGCACGATGACTTTTCCCTTGAAGTGTTCCGCCGCTTCACGCGTATAGTTTTCTTTACGTGTAGCGATTGTTTTTTCTTCAGTATGATAAAGAATCAGATTCTTTATCCCCAGTTCTTCAGCCAGTTTTCCAGCATCAAGCGCTGTGCTGTGGTTCTTTTCGTATGGTTTAAAATCATCGCGGTCAGCATATAGGCAGAACGCTTCGCACATCATCCAGTCGGCATTTTCTATATATTGTCGATTTGCCTCATTATAGGGCTCATCTCCAAGGCAGGCGAGTGTTGTTCCATTAGGCATTTCGGCACGAAAGCCAAATTGTTTCTCTTTGGTTGAATGTATGTCGAAGAAAGTAAGCTGCATGTCGCCCACCTCATAGCGGTCGCCATCCTCCAGTTCATGATATATTACGCGCTCTTCAACCTTTTCCAGTTGTTTCTTGGCAAGCACCATATTGTTGATGGTGTGAATAACCCTCATCACCTTATCGTTTCCGTAAACATGCAGTTGGCCCACATATTCTTTACATTGCGCTACCATACGTATTACCCAAACCACGCCCAATATATGGTCGGAATGTGCGTGCGTAACGAATAGGTGGTGAATATTCGTGATAGGGATATTGGCTTTTCTTAGTTGAGCGAGTATGCCGTTGCCTCCGCCCGCGTCTACAAGCAGTTGGGTTTTATCAGTTTCAAGCACAAAGCAAGTGTTGTAAATGTGCGACACCAGTGCATTGCCTGTTCCAAGCATTGTTATCTTATTCATCGTTCGCGTCTTTTTTTTGCAAGCCTTACGCTTTCAATAGCTTACTTAGTTCTTTGTCCAGTGCTTCTATTTCGGTTTCTTTTGTAGCCCAGCTTGTTACGAAGCGGCAGATGATTTCGTCGTCGCTTTTTCTTTCCCAAATTTCAAAAGCCACATTCTTTGATAGCGCATCGTATAGGGTGGGCGAGAGGCTGACAAATTGCTGGTTGGTGGGCGAGTTGTATGCTATTTTGATGCCGTGCTTCGTGAAGATGCTACGTATGCGTATAGCCATATCAATGGCATGTTTCGAGATCTTGAAATAAAGATTATTGGTAAAGAGCGTATCAAACTGAATGCCCAACATACGTCCCTTTGCCAGCAGCGCTCCATGACGTTTTACATTGGTGAAGAAATATTTAGGAGCCTTCATTCCCGAGAACACTACAGCCTCGCCCATCATTGCTCCCACCTTTGTGCCGCCAATGTAGAACACGTCGCAATGTTTAGCCAAGAATGGTAGATCATAGTCGCAAGCCTCCGACATCAGTCCGTAGCCCAATCTCGCTCCATCAATGAAAAGCTTCAGTTGATATTTCTGACAAGTGGCGTACAGCTGTTCCAATTCTGCCTTTGTGTATACCATACCAAACTCTGTGGGCATTGAGATGTACACCATGCCAGGCTGCACCATGTGCGGATGCGTTTCGTCGGCCAAGAACGTATCCATATAGGCCGACAATGTTTCTGAGCTCAGCTTGCTGTCGTCAGAGGGCAGCGTAATCACTTTATGTCCGAAGGCTTCAACAGCTCCCGACTCGTGCACCTCGATATGTCCTGTTTCTACACATATCACGCCCTCGCATCCCAAGAGCACCGAGTCGATCACCGTAGTGTTTGTTTGCGTTCCGCCCACCAAGAAAAACACCTCAGTGTTCTCGTTGTCCACCGCTTTGCGTATCTTCTCTTTAGCTGTTTCTGTATAAGAGTCAAACCCATATCCAGGTGTCTTATCGTTGTTAGTTTTTGCCAGAGCCTCTAATATCTCTGGCAACATACCATTGTTATAGTCGCTTTGAAATGAAATCATATCTTTAAAACCAGTTTTGTTTACTTAATACCTTTGTTCAATATCATCTGCAAAGATTCAATATCATCTGCAAAGTTACTGTTTTTCGTATGAGCAGAAAACATATTCGCAGCTTTTCTTGTTTCAATTTTCTTTTTATAATAAAACAAACTGTGGTGCTCCCTGCGTTTGAGTATCTTTGTTCAATTACAGTTTAAATCGGTTCTAATAGGTTTAATTGGTCTAATTGGTATTGTGAGTAGTGTTATGTTATAGCCTAATTAGTCAAAAATAGTTTGATGGGTTGAATTAGGTTGATTATTCCTGGCGGTTCGATGCAGTATATGCTTTGAACCGCCTTACCGTATATTAAAAGATGAAGGAGAGGTTGTTGTTTATTGTCGTTTCCCCAGATGGATACCACTAGCTTCGGCAGCTGTTTGGGCGAAGCGCCCTGATATGGAATAAAGTCATCAGAAGCAATCGGATTGTTCCCCTTGCCTTGTTTGTCGTCATAGCCTACAGGCGGTTAATCATCGTCTATTGGAAACGTAATTTTGAGAACCATCTTATACTGCTTCCAAGTCTCTTCCGTAAAGTGCAAATACCTCATTGGCTTTCCTACGAAAGTCAATGAAGTCTTGTATGGCTTTGTTCTTGAAAGATCTGTATCCCTCTCCAAAGATTTGTGCATTCATAGATAAACTAACAATGCTATAAATAGCTGTTATAAAAACAGTTCTTGCAGTATTATTCGTATTTTTGTACTTGGTTAATAATGGCATTTGCCATGTCCAGGAAATAATCAACGTCTTCTTTCTTTACATTGCTGTCATGTTTGACGTTATTGTCTTGATATTTATAAAAACTATGTAGAAACTGAGTAATTGAGGTCACAACTTCTGTCGTAGCACCTTTCGACTTCAAAAACTGTTTGAGAGGCTTCTCTTGATTTTCAAGAACATTTTTGTTTCCAATCACCTCTTGTAGATACTGTTCCATAGAGAGTCGAATGTTATCCAAAGTAGAGCGGTTACTGCCTCCTGCATTAATGTTATGAACTGCTTCATCATACAGACATTGACTCTTTGGATGGCTCTCTAAAGAACTTCCCACCATTTTCAACTTCTCTATAGTCTTCTTGTTGTCATTTGTACTATAGAAAGCTACCAATGTTGCATTTATTTCGGTATCAGCCTCTTCTGCTGTATATAGTTTAGTAGGATATGCTGTCAAATCCTTTCCATCGTTACTCTCATTTACTCGGCTTATACAGTAAAGAGACTCCAGCAAAGTTTTTACCTTGCTAGAGTCAACCATATTGAGAAGGAATACCTTGATGTATTCCTTCCCAAACATTTCTTTTATTTCTGTTCTAAATTTTAAGGGCATGTTATTTTAGTTTCCAATTCTCCCATTTACCTGCAACATTCTTTGATGATATGATAGTTGGCGTCTGTGGCTTGCTGTTTATGACGATAGCCTGCTGACTGACCTTCTCTGTAACGAAATCGCCAAGCTGTTTTAGTGTTACATCACCCTTGGTGTCTTTCAATTCTTTGAGAATGTAATAAGTGAAGAGACCATGCCCTTCTTTCTTATATGGATAAGCAGTCTCGTCGCCTTGGGCAGCGGAAAATACCACCATATTACCAATTGGTTCGCCACGGTTTGCTTTTAAAGCGATACCACGTGCAGATGCCAACATGCCACCTTCACGTTTTGCACCACTGAAACAAGCATCAAGGAATACAGTAACCCCTTCTGATGGAACTGAACCAAGGTCTTTATAAAGTTGCTCCAAAGGATAGCCTGTACTTACGTCACTTCCGTAACCATCAACAGGAAGCATGTATGCATTCTTTGACGCTTCGTCTGGTATGCCGTGACCTGCATAATAAACGATAGCCTTAGCTTGTCCTTTCCGAGTTTCAAGAACTTTAGTCAACCAGCTAATCTCATGTTTCATGTCGTTGAGCGTAGCATTTACGGCAAGGTGAAGATTTTCTTCGGGAAGTCCCAAAACATTTTTGCAATACTCTGCAAAGACTTTACCATCATTAGCAGCGAAAGGAACGCCAGCCTCCTTGTTGTAAGACTCGTTGGCGATAACAACAGCAAACGTGTTGTTCGCCTTTATGGAAGCTACAGTAGGCACCTTATCAACATCTGATGTCAAAGAAGCAACTTGAATATCGAAACTCTTGCTTTCTGGTTCTGTTTCATTAACTTCAATCTTGTTTGATGCCATCGTCTGGTTCAGCTGCAAATTGATATGTTTGTTTTGAGCGTATTTACCATACTTTTCACTTACTTTGATATCGATAGGAATCGTATTTCCCTTGTATTCATTGTTTACAATCAACTGATACACAAGTGACTTAGTCGCACCACCAACTAATGTTGGAAATGTTTCTCTGGCACCTGCATCATTCATAACGAAAACGCCCTTCGGAACTAAGCATTCTACAGATACATTCTCTGCATTACCTGGTAGGAGGTTTTGAAGAAGCAATTGTAAATCGAAAGCCTCTTTCTTCTTCAATGTGTTGCCGTTAGCGGAAGTTATAGCATAGTCTACTACCTCCACCTTTGGAGCTGAGAATTCTTTTGTTGCTACAGCTAACTCAATTGGGTCTGTACCAAATCCATGTGGCTCGTTAACCCTTACCACTAAGTCCGCCTTTCCGTTCTTTATATTCATGTCGGCTGTTAATGGAATCCTAACTGTCATAGTCTGTCCAGCTCCAATTGTCGATAAATCAACAGACTTAAGTACAAGCCCATCAACATTGTCTGCTGATAATGCGCTTGCTATGCATCTACTTGCTGCACCTTTACCCATATTGGTCACCTTGAACTCAATGTAACAGTCTTCGCCTGCATCAATGGCATTGTTGCCATTCGGGTCAATGAATTTGACGGAATTAGAAGCAATTTCAAGAATCGGAGGACGACTGGGGTCGAAGTTGTCAATAGGTTGCACTGGCGTAGAAGGTGTATTTAATCCCGAATTATTTCTACAATCTACGGCATAGGCATGGGCTTCTCTCATACCTTGTTGCTCTGCTTTGATAAACCACTTGAGAGCCTCGGAATAATTTTTCCTGACACCTTCACCATAATAATACATCCATCCGAGGAAATAAGATGCAGCAGCATAACCGCCATCACTTGCCTGTGTGAACCAAGGCGTGGCTTGATTGTAATCTTGCTTTGCACCATTTGCACCATTGGCGTAACTCCATCCCATTAGGTACTGGAAATGGGCATCGCCCGAATTGGCTTTCGCCCGAATCTCGTCAAGAGACTGAGCGCTGACCTTTATGCATAAAAGCATCAAGGTCAATACGAACATTAATTTTTTCATATTTTATATTTAAAGTTGATTATTCGTTTTCAGATAAAATGTCTTTCTATCTTATCTTAGTGATTTTCATATCTTGTTTAAAGTCATGATCCTCTCCAAACTAACTACTTGCTGAGTTTACGTTCAAATGGCTGTCGAGTTCAGCATCTACATCATTCATATACTTTTTTGTATGTTGCTGAATTTTATCTTGCGCACTTTTGCTAGTTACTAGAGAATAATCTCTTTTCTATATTTTAAGATAGTACTTAATGGCTTTTATGTTTCAGTTATGTCCTTTCATTTCTTATGGTTTTATAGTTAATATTTTTTCCTCAATTTTCACGTCATCGCTCTTTCTAGTGTCTACGAGCCATTTGGCTAATGTCTTATATGGCACGTAGCGCATGCCTACATCATTCTTGCTGACCTTATCCGCTACCATATATATAGGATGAGTGGCAAAAATAAGATACAGCGTCTCAAACTCTGGCTTTTTGTTTGTCGCAGTGAGAGTGTATTCGTCAGCCGTATCGTCCAACGAACTCTTCTTGAAAAAAAGATAATCCTCTCCACCCTTTATTTTGACATTACCTTTCGAGTTGTTCGCAATATACGGCAACACGCATACGGCCATGTCTGTTGTTTCGTCATACATATAGGCCACAAGATAACCATCGGTAGGAGCGGAGAAACGAAGATACATGTCATCTCCGTTTCGGAAATCATCGCTTTCGTACTTCATAGAAGTTCCGTTTCTTAGTATTGTCGATGAAAATGATAGACTGTTTTTGGATGCTTCCCGTATGATACCTTTCAAAGTGACCTTAATCATCAGTCCACTTTGCTCATACCTTATATCAAATACTGGATTTTTTGTCGTCTTAATCCATTCTCCTTTCACCTCGCTGCCACCAAGGGAAAAAAAACGGTTTGACGACTCGCCTTCTTTGTTGCTCATGACCGTGGCATTGTTTTGAGTTACAAGTGTGCCAAAGGCATTAGCGATGGCTTCCACCTTGGCTCTATTGACTGCAATATGCTTGGCTTCTTCCAACGAAATGTTCTCGGGGGCATAATAAGTATATGTCGCCGTAACAGTCTCTGTCTTTTGGGCGTATGCTGCAAAAGGCAGAATACTAATTATGGAAATTATAGCTAAGTGCCAGTACATATCACCAGCCTAGTAATTTATCAAGTTTATTATGCAACTCGTCGCCTTTTTTCTCCAAGTCCTTCTTGATTGCTTCTTTGGCGACTTTTTTAGCCATGTCACTATTATAGGCAATACGTACAAGCACCTCCTTATTTTTGTTTGGTAATGTACGATATGTCTCGACAACAGCTATTGATCTACCAAGGCTTTGACTGATTAGGTTTTTTGATGTCAAAACACTTTGTGTGATTGATGCAGCGTCACCTTCGTCCATCTGCTTATTGGCCACAGTGTTTTCTATCAGAGTCGTTACTTCTGTCTGTATCTGTCCTGCAAGATTCTGCTTTGCCAGTTCAAGAGCTTGCATCTTGGCCGCGTCGTAGTTGCCTCCAACACTCATAGCTTCACCCATAATATATTTTGGATACATATCGGAGTCATACTCGTACTGCATTTGGTACGAATTGTCAAGTTGTTTTTCAAGAGGAAGAGCGCCAGGTGTAGTAATCCAGCCTTCTTTTTTCAACCTCTTAGCCTCTTTACGCGCAGCCTTTGATGCTTTGGCGTTCAGTTCACTCTTTGAGGATTTCACAATAGCCTTGCGCTCTTTCTGCTGCTCCTTGGTGATTTGTGCAGATAATTCACACGGTAAACCCAATAGTAGGGCTGCGACAAGTCCTTTTATCAAGTTCTTCATACTCTATAAAAGTTTTGTCCGAATAATCCCGAACCGGACTGGTTCTTGTAAAATTTTTCTGTTATCGGTTAGCCATAAACGAAAAAAGCGCGGGATTCTTCACCGTCACTCGTCCCACACTTGGAGGCTCTGGTAATGCCCTATCCGTCAGAACGAGCAACCAGAAGCCCACGCCGATATGTACTTCATACCCTTAGCTTACATTGCAATACAAGCAATGCAAGCATAAGGCATGTTGAATACACACCCATGAGCATCTACTGTTGCTATATTCTTTGACGGATACGAAATTTACCAGATTTCCAAGTGTCAAGAACAAAGCGTTAGTAAACGCCTAATCTATATATGGTCCCACGTCAGACAGCCGTCTACTGACTGCCTTTTCTTATGCCCTCCCTCGGGCTTCTGTACTTAAACAAACGCTAGAGATTGGACATCGTTGTGGTTCATGGTGCAAATATAAGAAGATTTTTCGATATAACTTAATTTTCTTAAGGAAAAAATCTATTATTAAACTATGCATATGTTTTTTACTACTTTGCTAGAACTACCCGAACAATCTAAGGATAATTCAGATATAGCATGGTTTCTGGATGATTTGATACTATGCCTGAAGACCACGTGTATCACCTTACACTGGTTAGGATTGTTTCTACAGAATTTACACAATCGCAGAGTATTGTTGCAACTCTTAAGGCTGGAGGTGTTTTGCACGCCGTTGTTCATCTTCTTTAGGTTCACATAATATTGTTGTCTTTTTAACAATCTATTTCGCGCGTTTTCTTGAACATGAATTTCCATGAATTATTCACGAATTATCCAAGTAGGACGGTGGTCTCTGTGCCCCGTCCTCCCGACATGAGACATGGGCAATAAATATGTGAGGTTATCTATTTAGAAGTGCTGGGTGCTGGAGGACGGGGCGCGGAGACCACCGTCCTACTTGGAGGGTGCATCTGTTGAGATAAATGTTAATACTCGCAATAATATATTATTAAATTGTTAAAACGCAACAATATTATCTGAGCCCTTCTTTCTGCTTTCTGAAATGCAAGAGCGTGATATTATGAAAGCAAGGATGTGGTGTTCTGAAAACAATGGCGTAATTGCTTGAAATTAAGCAGATTATTCGGTGAAAATAGTGATAAAATCGGGCGAAAACATTGCTAAAATCGGTCGAAAGCATTGAGAAAGTCATCGCGCAACGGTCGATGCACGTGTTCATAACGGTCGATGCACGTGTTCATAACGGTCGATGCACGTGTTCATAACGGTCGTTACGCATGTTCATGACGGTCGGTGTGAGACGACATTTCGCCCTGTTTGGGTCGTTTTAAAAGCTTGTTTTGGGTTAGTTTTTGCTTGGTTTTGGGTTGCTTTTCGCTTTGTTTTGGGTTACGATATGCCTTTTTCAACAGTTCCTTTACGTTTTTTCCTGGTTTGCTTTACGTCTTTCCTGATTTGCTTTACGTTTTTCTTAGTTTGCTTTGCCCTTTTCCTGATTTGCTTTACATGTTCTCAGCTCTTTGGGTTCAAATAATACGAAGGTACAAACTTAGTAGGACGTGGGCCTCCGTGCCCCGTCCTCCAGCCCCAATACTCCCATCACATATTGTTGATAACCTTCTATAAATTATTTCCTATTTCTAATGTCGGGAGGACGGGGCGCGGAGACCACCGTCCTACTAATGCTGGCATAAACTTAGTAGAACGAGGGGACAAACTTTGTAAGGCGCATCCGTTCTATATAGAGATAATCGGCTGGCCCGAAATATAAGCGTCTCTTGCTTTTCTATATAGAAATAATTGGTTAGCCTGAAATATAAGCGCCTTTTGCTTTTATATAAATATAGCCATTAGTGTCTCGTTAATGTCGTGACACTAATGGCCTTATGAGATAACAAACTTACAAGTTAGCTAAGTTCTAAAATATAAACACCACGAGCCGGAATTTGAACTGGCGTGTCTATCGCAACCGTTGTATCTGTTATAATATCTTTTCCTGATTTATACTCTTTTACCACTTCTTGGAAACGATTCATATCTAATGTTTGGTTTTTATCTGTTCCATTCATTAAAACAAGTACCGTCTTATTATCTTTTACTCGGGCATATACATAACAACCCGTTCCATCTGGAGTATAATGAATGAGCTTTCCTTCTTTAACAGCATCACAATGCTTTCTCCAATTCAATATTTTTTTCATATAATTCCAAGCCTCATTCTGCAAATCTGTACGTCCCTCAGGTGTGAAAGCATTCTTCGGATCTCCTGCCCAACCTCCAGGAAAATCAGTGCGGATAACACCATCACCTTCAGCTTTTGTTCCCGTCATCAGAATTTCTGTTCCATAATAGATTTGCGGAATTCCTCTCGTTGTTAATAAGAAAGCTATGGCCTGTTTATATCTTCTTAAATCAGTTTCTCCTTTTTGCATAAAGCGGCCTAAATCATGATTATCTAAGAAGGTGAGCACGTTGTTAGGATTTGGGAATAAGAAATCCTGTGCGATGACTTCATATATTTTAAATAATCCTGCTTCCGATCCTTCATTGCTAGAGCATACCTCTCCGAAGGCTTTTTGGCAAGTAAAGGTCAGATCAAAGTCCATCACGGTCTTTAAGTTACTATTCGATTCATTCATTTTCGAATCTTTTTGCCACCAAGCCGAAGCTGTTCCTCTTGGATACCAAGCTTCTCCCACAATATTGAAGTTGGGATATTCGTTTTCTATCTCCTTGCACCAAGAAGACATAAAGTCATAGTCAGCATAAGGATGTGTATCTTGACGTATGCCATCAATACGTGCGTATTCAATCCACCAGATGCTATTTTGAATTAAATATCGAGCCAAGTGCTTATTTTTCTGGTTCAAATCGGGCATACCTCTACCAAACCATCCATTTACCAAGGTCTCTCGCTCCGACTGAGGAGCGTGCACATCCATAATAGTCCATTTAAAATGATTGGTTTGAACAAAGTTGTCTTGATGGTTCAGCCAATCAGAGGTAGGAAAATCTTTTAACCACCAATGCGAGCTTCCGCAATGATTAAAGATCATATCCATCACCACTTTCATTCCTTTTTGGTGGGCCTTGTCAATCAATTCGCAATATTCTTCATTCGTTCCAAAACGAGGATCTACCTTATAAAAATCAGTAATAGCGTATCCGTGATAAGAACCTCCGGGCATCCTATTCTCTAATACCGGATTTACCCAAATGGTGGTAAAACCTAAGTCATGGATATAATCTAATTTATTTATGATACCGCGTAAATCACCTCCGTGGCGAGCCCACGCGCTCTTACGATCGGTTTTTACATCATCAAGATTGTCGTTAGAAGGGTCAGCATTTGCAAAACGGTCGGGAGTAATCAGGTACATCACATCAGCCGATGAAAAACCAGCAGCTCCAGGCTTTTTGCTTCTTTCCTTTAATTCAAAGGTACGAATTTCTTTCTTTTTTCCTTTTTGAAATGTCAGTTTCATTGTACCAGGAGCGGCATCTTTGGCGATATCTAAATAGAGGAACAAGTAATTAGGGTTCTCTACGCCAACAACTTCTTTTACTTTTACCCCGGGATAGTCAACATGCACTTGTGAGCTTGCGATGTCTTTACCATATACCATAATTTGTAGTTCTGGATTTTTCATCCCCACCCACCAGCAAGCAGGTTCTAATCGTGAAATGTCGATTGCGTATACAGCACTGATACACAATAGGCAGGTGATAAACATTAATAATTTTTTCATAAAGTCATTCAATTAGTGTTCCGTTATAATTGGAACGGTTAATAAATAGGTGAACGATTTGGTTGAATTGGTTTTTGTTATATAGGACATTCGTTAATTTAAGAAGGTATCTCATGCCAGTTTTGTGTGTGAGCGTGATATATGATGAATCTTATTTCTTGAAAAACCTCTGTAATCAACTATGTTCTAATGATTTCAAAGAACTTTTCCCTGTTTTAATGGGGCAGCAATGATGTTTCGTCTACAAAAATACATTATTATTTCTGCAATAACGTTTACGCTTTCTATAAATTAAAAATATTTAACCGTAAAAGATAAAACATGTGCTGTTTCGTATAATTGTCGTGCTTCCCCTAATGCTTTGGGGGGGGGCTAAGCCCTTTTCGGTAATGTTTTTATCAAAAGAGCGTTGGTAAGCGCAAAAAATAGATGCTGGTAATTAAAAAATATTGAATTTTTCATTAATTTTGCTATCAAAACCAAACAACTATAAAACTACGTGCACGACTATATGGCTGTCATTGCATCGGTTGAAAGATAGACGAATATTAAATAAAACGAATTAAATCATCAACATTATGAATACTGTCAATCCCTTCGCACGGCCCCTTTACGTAATGCTAAAGCCCGTGGGTGCGTCGTGCAACCTGCGGTGCAAATATTGCTATTATCTTGAAAAGGCAAACCTGTATAAGCACACGCCCACACGGGTGCTGAGCGAAGAGATGCTCGAGCAGTTTACGAAAGAGTATATCGAGGCACAAACCATGAGTCAGGTGCTTTTTACTTGGCATGGTGGCGAGACACTCATGCGCCCGCTATCGTTCTTTCGTAAGGCTGTCGAGTTGCAAAAGAAATATGCTGGTGGCCGACGCATCGACAACACCATACAGACCAATGGCACACTGCTTACCGACGAGTGGTGCGAGTTTTTGCACGAGAACAATTGGCTTGTAGGTGTGTCGATTGATGGGCCACAAGAGTTTCATGACGAGTATCGACGCACGGCCACTGGAGTTCCCTCGTGGGTGAAGGTGATGCGTGGCATACAGCTCTTGAACAAACATAATGTTGAATGGAACGCCATGGCAGTAGTGAACGATTTTAATGCCGACTATCCGCTCGACTTTTACCACTTTTTTAAGGATAACGGATGTAAATATTTGCAAATCACGCCTATCGTAGAACGCATCGTTAATCATGAGGATGGCCGACATCTGGCCACCCTCACTGATAGCGATGAGGCGCCGCTGGCCGACTTCTCGGTTACGCCCGAACAGTGGGGCCGCTTCCTGTGTGCCATCTTCGACGAGTGGGTGCGCCATGATGTGGGTAAAACCTATGTCGAGCTGTTCGACTGTATCTTGGCCAACTGGGTGGGCGAGCAACCTGGCATATGTGTTTATGCCAAAGAGTGTGGACACGCTGGCGTGATGGAGTTTAACGGCGACGTTTATTCGTGCGACCACTTTGTGTTTCCTGCTTATCGTCTTGGTAACATTCGCGAGAAAAGCATTACCGAGATGTTGTATGGCAAGCAGCAACAGCAGTTTAGCAAACTAAAAAGCCAGTCGTTGCCCAAAGAATGTCGCGAGTGCAAGTGGCTGTTTGCTTGTAATGGCGAGTGCCCCAAAAACCGTTTCATAAAAGACTGTTACGGCAATCCTGGCAAAAACTATCTGTGCCAGGGCTACCGCATGTTCTTCGAGCATGTGGCTCCGTATATGGACTTTATGAAGAACGAATACTTGAACCAGCGTCCGCCCTCTAACGTCATGCAACACGTTGATGAGATAGAACGCAACCGTGATAAAAGCGAATATGTAGAGTTTTCTATAACTGAATAATAACTAAAATTTTAACAAGAGTGTGATGAAAAAAATGATGTTTCTGATAGCCTGTGTGTTATGTACCGTAGCAGGCTATGCGCAGCAAGGGCCAATGGCCACCACACAATATGGTGTGCTTGAAGGCGTGTGCGAGTCGGGAGTAAACGTGTTTAAGGGTGTGCCTTTTGCAGCACCACCCGTGGGCGAAAACCGCTGGCGTGCACCACAACCGCTGCAGCCGTGGCAAGGGGTGCGCAGTGCAAAGAAGTTTGGCGATGACCCCATGCAGGGCAATCCCTTTGGCGACATGGGCTTTGATGCCGAAAAGAAAAGTGAAGACTGCCTTTACCTAAACGTGTGGACACCCTCGAAGACCATGACCGAGCGTCTGCCCGTAGTGATTTATTTTAATGGTGGCGGACTGATTGCAGGATCGGGTAGCGAGCCTCGCTACTCGGGACGCCAAATGGCACGTCATGGCATTGTGGCCGTAACGGCCAACTATCGCGAGGGCATCTTCGGCTTCTTCGCACATCCGCAGCTGTCGAAAGAAACATCGTTTAAAGGTTCGGGCAACTATGGCTTTATGGATCAAGCAGCGGCCATCAAGTGGGTGTATGAAAACATTGCCGCCTTTGGTGGCGACCCCAAGCAAATAACCATCGTGGGCGAGTCGGCAGGTTCAATGTCGGTTAGCGCGTTGCTGGTATCACCTCTCACGCGTGGCATGATTGCTCGTGCTATGGCATCGTCAGGAGCCGTGTGTGGCCAACGCTTGCTTTCACTTAAAGATGCCGAGAAGCAAGGCGTTGAGAAGTTGAAAGAGTTGGGCTTGAAAAATATTGCCGATGCCCGCAAAATGCCTGCCGACGAACTGTTGGCCAAGACGCTGTCGGGTGGACTGGCATCTTATTGTCTTGACGGCTACTTCTTTACCGAAGACCCCACCGACGCTTATCTCAATGGACACCAACAGAAGGTGCCGTTGCTCGTAGGTCGCAATAGTTTAGAGATGTCGCCGCAAGCCTATCTTGGTGGAAAGACTCCCACACTTGAAAACTTGCGCCCCGCCCTTGAGGCCGCCTTTGGCGATAAGACCGATGAGGCCATGCGCCTCTATGGGCTCAATACCGACCGCGACGTGCTGGGTAAACCGGGTGTCGACTTTGCCTCCGATCAGTTCATAGCCTACGGCACATGGCTCTTCGGCTATCTGCATGCCAAGAGCTCGGGTCAACCTGTTTATCGCTACTGTTTTACACGTCCGCGTCCCGAAATGCGCAACAAAGACTTGGTGGCTGGACTTGCTGGTGGCGTGCAAAAGAAGGGCGATGGCGATGTGATGACCATTCCCAAAAACGATGTGTTCAAGGGCGCTGTTCACTCGGCAGACATAGAGTATGCCATGGCAACACTGCCCACCAATCGTGTGTACGACTGGCAACCTGACGATTATCGTGTGTCTGACCAGTTTATCAACTATTATGCCAACTTTATCAAGACGGGTAACCCCAATGGCTTAGGTTTGGCTAATTGGACTTCCATCACAGGCAAGGAGCAACCCACACAGCTCATCCTCGATGTTGATTCGTACGAAACCTACGATCCCGCTTTTGAAAAGCGAAACCTGTGGCTCATGCAGTTTAAGAGTTTCGGCAGCCGATAAGGAATACAGAAATTAACGATATGAATAGCAAAGGGGTAATTAAAGGTATGAACGATTGAATTTGAAAAGGTGAGAGGAGTAGTATTTGAAAACACGAGAGATAGTAAACAAATAATGTAAGAAAAAAACTTGATGCTGGCCGACTCGGTGGTAAACGCTCATTCATTACAGAAGGGGCGTGCCACAGAGTCGGCTTTTTTATTTCACTCGCATCATTTTTTTAGCATTTGGGGCTTGTGTTTTTAGTTTTTTTCCTATTTTTGCAATATCATCTTAATAAAGTGTTGCATGTTTATGACATGCTAACAGTATCTTTCATCACATTTCTGAAAACGATATGAGCGACCCGCACAGCAACATACCCCAAGAGTTTAGTCAGTTTTATCTGAAAGACGTTACCTTTGTCAATCTCATGATGCGACGCATCTACAATGTGCTCATCGTGGCCAACCCCTACGATGCCTTTATGCTGGAAGACGACGGACGCGTGGAGGAGAAAATTTATAACGAATATATGGAGCTGGGCCTACGTTATCCGCCCACCTTTACACAGGTGAGCACCACCGAAGAGGCATACCGCATCTTGCGCACCATGAACATCGACCTGGTGATTTGTATGCCTGGCAATGCTGATAACGATGCCTTCAGCGTGGCGCGCGACATTAAGCAGGGCTTTCCTGATATACACTGCGTGGTGCTCACACCTTTCTCGCACGGCATCACGCGACGCATACAAAACGAAGACCTCAGCATCTTCGACTATGTGTTCTGCTGGCTGGGCAATACCAACCTCATTCTTTCTATCATCAAGCTTATTGAAGACAAGATGAACATTGAGCACGACATTCATGAAGATGGCGTGCAGATGATTATGCTGGTAGAAGACAGCATTCGGTTTTATAGTAGCATCTTGCCAAACCTATACAACTATATTTTGCTACAAAGCCAGCGCTTCGCTACCGAGGCGCTAAACCGCCATACGGCCACACTGCGTATGCGTGGACGCCCCAAGGTGGTGCTGGCTCGCACCTATGAAGAGGCTATGGCACTGTATAAGAAATATGCTGCTAACACGCTGGGTGTTATCAGCGACGTGCGCTTCCCCGTAGGTGGCGTGAAAGATGCCGAGGCGGGTTTTAAACTGCTGCGCGCCATACGTAGCCGCGACGAGTATGTGCCTCTTATCATGGAAAGCTCGGAGGGCGAAAACCGTGCGCGCGCCGAGGCCGAGGGCTTCCGCTTTGTCGATAAAAACTCGAAGAAGATGAGTCTCGACCTGCGCCGTATGATGGAAGAACACATGGGTTTTGGCGACTTCATCTTCCGCGACCCGAAGACGAAGGCGGAAGTGATGCGCATCCACGATCTGAAGGAGTTGCAGGACAACATCTTCAAAATACCGCGCGATTCCATGCTCTACCACATCAGTCGCAACCACATGAGCCGTTGGCTCTCCGCACGTGCCATCTTCCCCGTCGCGGAGTTTCTCCGAAATATTACTTGGCACGAGCTGCAGGACGTGGACCTCCACCGCGAGATCATCTTTAATGCCATTGTGCAGTACCGGCGGATGAAGAATCAAGGTGTCGTGGCACTCTTCGACCGCAAGCGCTTCGATCGGTATGCCCACTTTGCCCGCATCGGCGACGGGTCACTGGGTGGCAAAGGACGCGGACTGGCCTTTCTCGACAACATCATCAAGCGCCATCCCGAGCTCAACCAGTATGCCAACGCCACGGTGCAGATACCCAAGACGGTGGTGCTCTGCACGGACGTCTTCGATGAGTTTATGGAGAAGAACGACCTCTATCCCTTCGCCCTCTCCGATGCCACGGACGAGGAGATCCTGCAGGCTTTCCTCCGAGCGCAGCTCCCCGATGACTTCATCGACGACTTCCTAGCCTTCTTTGCCGCTACCAATGCCCCAATAGCCGTGCGATCCAGTTCGTTGCTGGAGGATTCCCACTACCAGCCCTTTGCCGGGGTCTATGCCACCTATATGATTCCTTTCCTGGAGGACAAGAAGGAAATGCTCCGAATGCTTGCCTGTGCCATCAAGGCCGTTTATGCTTCGGTCTTCTACCGTGACTCCAAGGCCTATATGCTGGCTACTAGCAACGTCATCGACCAGGAGAAAATGGCGGTGGTCTTACAGCAGGTGGTGGGCAAGCAGTATGATGGGCGCTTTTATCCCAATATCTCAGGTGTCATCCGCTCGATCAACTACTATCCCGTTGGCAACGAGAAAGCCGAGGAGGGTGTGGTCTCCCTTGCCCTGGGACTGGGAAAGCACATTGTGGAGGGTGGGCAGTCGATACGCCTCTCGCCCTATCATCCAAAAAACGTGATGCAGATGAGCGAACTCCATACTGCCCTGAGGCAGACGCAGACCGACTTCTATGCCATCGACACGCGCCACATAGGCGAAGACTTCAAGGTGGACGATGGCTTCAACATACTCAAACTGGGGGTGAGGGAGGCCGAGAAGGACCATGCGCTTCATTTCATCGCCTCCACCTACGACCCACAGGACAATGTGATCCGCGACGGACTATGGGAGGGTGGTCGCAAGATCATCTCCTTTGCTGGCGTGCTCCAGCAGGGAGTCTTCCCCCTGCCCAAGCTGATGCAGCTCTCCATGCAACTTGGTGCCGACGCGATGAAGCGCCCTGTAGAGATAGAGTTTGCCTGCAACCTCAATGCCGATCGTACGGGCGAGATGTACCTGCTGCAGATACGTCCTATCGTGGAGGAGAACCAGGCAGTCGTCGAAAACCTGTCGCAGATCGCCGATGATCAGTGTCTGCTCCGGACGGATATGGCGCTGGGTCATGGCGAGTCGCACGAGGTGAGGGATGTGGTCTATGTGAAGACTTCCGAAGGCTACAATCCGCTCGAAAACAAGGAGGTGGCGCAGGAAGTAGAGACTTTCAACCGCCAGTTTGCCGACGATGGCGATCGCTATGTCCTCATCGGCCCAGGCCGCTGGGGCTCCAGCGATCCGGGATTGGGTATTCCTGTGAAATGGTCCTCAATCTCCGCAGCCAGCGTCATAGTGGAGCTGGGTATCAAGGGATATCAGATCGACGCCTCGCAGGGCACGCACTTCTTTCAGAACCTCACATCGTTTGGTGTCGGCTACTTTACTATCAACGCTTGGCGTGGTGAGGGAATCTGTCGTACCGACTGGCTCGACGCGCTCCCTGCCGTCGAGGAGACGAAGCATGTGCGCCATGTCCGCTTCCCCCATGCGTTCCGTATCTTGATAGACGGACAGAAGCAGCGCGGCCTTGTGGCCTTGGACGAGGCCGACCTGCCGAAGTCCGAGTAAGGAAGTATTGGTGTTAGAAATGTCGCAGGTCTCTTGGCTGAAACATGAAAGACGCCAGGGCTAGAAACATAAAAGGGCAACAGGATGGAAAGCACTGACTTCCCATCCTGTTGCCCTTTCATGTGGAGTGAGATAAAAAGTTTATAAGCCGTAGCCTCCTGTCCGAGGTTACACAAAGGTGATTTTGCCGAAGGAGGACGGGCGATGGAAGTCGGGATGGTCGCAATCGACGGGATTCCACGACAAGAAGTGCGGTTTGGCCAGTTTGTCGCCACACTTGTAGAAGTTGGCCCGCATCGTCATGCCGCGCGGATGGCGCAGATGGTGAGAAGTCATCACGTCGAGCGGGATGATGAGGGCTACTTCCCAGGTCTGTCGTCCATTCTTTTCCTTGAACGTCTTGCGGCCAAAGGAGGTCCAGCGCTTCACGTTGTGGTAGTGGATAGCTGCCACCTGCTTGCGCCCCTCGCGTGTCATGCCGCATGCGATATACATCTTCCCTGCCGCGTTGCATTCGAAGTTGTAGTAGGGGCCGTCTTCGAAAGGCTGGAGGAAAAACTCGCAGCAACTGTCCTCCCATACCCTTCCACCGTCGTCATCGGCCACGGCGGCTACACTTTCCTCCGTCACGACATAGTGGAGCAGGATACAGTCGTCGACGTAGGAGATCCTAAACTTGACGGTCGGTTTGTAGGGGTATTGACCAGACCAGTTGGCGTGGTCGAGCGGGATGAAGGGAATGTGGAATTGGTCGAGTGTCTCCGGCACCAAGCATGCGCGTGAAGGTTTCGTGGAGATCATTTTGATAAGTATCTGTTGCATGAGGGGAAGATTTTTTTGTAAGCGAATAGGAAAAGAGTGTAAGGCGATCCTGCGCGGTCAGTCCATCTTGAGCCATTTCCCACGTGCGATGCGCCACAGGAAGAGCAGGCCGCGCACGGTCAGTTCGATGGCCATGGCCACCCAGACACCGCGAAGACCGAAGTGGGGAGCCATGGCGGCTGCGAGTGTCAGTCGTACGAACCACATTGAACCGAGGTTGATGAGCGAGGGCCTTAGCGTGTCGCCCGCACCCACGCAGACGCTATAAGAGACGATGGCGGCTGCAAAGAACGGTTCGGCGAAGGCTTCGATACGCAGCACTTCGGTGCCCAGCGTGCGAATCTCGTCCACAGGCGAGAGCAGACCAATCATCTCTGGGGCAAAGACATACATCACCACGCCCATCAGCGCCATGACAATCATGCCAGTGGTGACGGTCATCTTGGCAAAAGACCGGCAGAGGTCGGCACGCCGTGCCCCCACGCTTTGTCCGATAAGGGTCGTGGCAGCGTCTCCAATGCCGTAGCCCGGCATGTAGCAAAGGCTTTCGGCCGTAATAGCAAAGGAGTTGGCGGCAATGGCGATGTTGCCAAGAGGCGCCACAATCGTGGTGGAGACCACCTGCGCCCCGTTCATCAGGAGATACTGGAAAGCCATTGGCGCACCCAGTCCGCAGGCGTGGCGGATATAGTCCCAGCACCATGTGAATCGCTCCACGTCCTGTCGCCAGGCGAGGATCTTGCTGCGAAACACGGCGAAATAGAACAATGGGATGGCAGCGGCGACAAAGGCCATAAGTGTGCCCAGAGCCGCACCTTCCACACCGAGTCCCAGTCCCCAGACGGTCATTTCGTGGCCGAAGACGGAGAGGGTGCGTGTGGGGAAAATGAAGAAGAAGTTGAAAATCACGTCGAAGCAGCACATCAGCACGGCGATGGCACTGGGACGTCGCACGTCGCCACTCACCTTGAGCATGGAGGCGGAGAGGTGCTCTATCAAATGGACCGGGACGGCGAGGGAGAATATCAGAAAATACATCGACGCATCGTGCTGGATATCGGCTGCTCCGCCCAGCCAGCGGGGTAGGGGAAACGCTATCAAGGCGGCTATGGCCATGAGCAGGAGGCCGATCAAGAGACCGAAGGCATAGCCATGGCGCATGACGGCCCGCGCCCGTGTGAAGTCGTTAGCCCCGATAAAGTGGGCGGCTTGTACGCTGAAGCCCATCGAGACGGAACCGACGAGCGATCCGAAAAGCCAGGTGGCCGGCTCTACGAGACCGATGGAGGCAGAGGGTTCCGCTCCCAGACTGCCCACCATTGAAGCGTCGATGTAGAACATCAGCACCGTGGTGACCTGTGCCAGGATAGAGGGTATACTCAACTGGACGATGAGATTTAGTTTCTCACCGCCCGTGAGCTTTTCTCCCGCCCGGAGCTTTGCCAGGAGTGCGTCCGATACCTTTTTGGAAAACCGCTGACTCACCGTCTTTTTGCCCTCAGCTTATCGGCACACCCCGACCATTCGTAGGTCGAAAATCAAGTTGGAGTAGGCGGGGATGGAAGATCCCGTCTGCTTGGTCTTGCCGTAGCCCAGCGTGAAGGGAATATAGACCATCCAGTGGTCGCCTGCCCGCATCTTCATGACGGCTGTGGCGAAACCATCCGTCAGATTGCTGATCTTGAGGATGGTAGGATTGGATGTGACGGGACTGAAAGTGCCTGAGTAGGAGGCGTCGAAGCGATAGCCCGCCGTGTAGGTCGGAGAGGGAATCAGGTGGCCCTCATAGTGGACTTTCACGGAGTCGGTGAAGGCGGCACGGTCTGTGCCCGTGCCGTTCTCCAGCACATGGACGATGATGTGCTGCATCTCTCCATACTGCACCGTGCCGTGCGTCGGCTCCAGTCCGTCGATGGCCCAGTAGGGGATCACCTTCCATGTCGTGTCGCCCTGGGCGATGCGACTCTTGGTGGCCGTGTAGAGATCCTTCCAGTAGTTTTCGTTCTTCACTTGCCAGTCGGCATACTCGTCCACGGTGTCCTCATTATCGTCGGAGCAGGAGGCGAAGCCCAACACGCCTGCCAGCAGGGCCAGCAAGGGGAGCAGGTCTTTGAATGTCTTCATCTTATGTTATTATGCAAAATTCGCCCAGCCACGCCCCTCCCAAACCAATAGGGTAGGAGGCGGGACGTGGATGGGCGGCAATGGGTAATGGATTACTGCAATTTCTTCAGCAGGCTGGTGATGCTGACGCGGTCCTCGATGATCTCGCGGAGCTTCTCCACGGGGACACGCTCCTGCTTCATCGAGTCGCGATAACGCAGCGTGACCGTTCCCTCGGTGAGGGTGTTGCCATCGACGGTGACGCAGAACGGCGTACCGATGGCGTCCTGGCGGCGGTAGCGCTTGCCGATGGAGTCCTTCACCTCGATGTGGGTGTTGAAGTGGAACTTCAGGCTGTCGACGATCTCCTGTGCCTTCTCGGGCAGTCCGTCTTTGTTGACGAGCGGCAGGACGGCACACTTCACGGGAGCCAGCGGCTCGGGCAGGCGCAAGACGATGCGCTCAGATCCGTTTTCGAGTTTCTCCTCGGTGTAGGAGTGGCAGAGGATGGTGAGGAACATGCGGTCCACACCGATCGAGGTCTCCACGTCGTACGGCGTGTAACTCTCGTTGGTGTCGGGATCGAAATACTTGATGGAACGTCCCGAGAACTTCTCGTGCTGCGAGAGGTCGTAGTCGGTACGCGAGTGGATGCCCTCCACCTCCTTGAAGCCAAACGGCATGTGGAACTCGATGTCGGTAGCTGCATTGGCATAGTGGGCGAGCTTCTCGTGGTCGTGGTAGCGGTAGTTCTCGTTGCCCATGCCGAGCGCCTGGTGCCAGGCCAGACGATGCTTCTTCCAGTAGTTGAACCACTCCATCTCCGTGCCGGGCTTGCAGAAGAACTGCATCTCCATTTGCTCAAACTCGCGCATGCGGAAGATGAACTGGCGTGCCACGATCTCGTTGCGGAAGGCCTTGCCGATCTGGGCAATGCCGAAGGGCAGCTTCATGCGGCCCGTCTTTTGCACGTTGAGATAGTTGACGAAGATGCCCTGTGCGGTCTCCGGACGCAGATAGACCGTATTGTTGGCGTCGGCAGCGGCACCAAACTGAGTGGCGAACATGAGGTTGAACTGGCGTACGTCGGTCCAGTTTTTCGTGCCGCTGATCGGGCAGACGATGCCCTCGTCGAGGATAATCTGCTTCAGTTCATCCAGGTTGGGACCCTGCATGGCCTCCGTGTAGCGCTCGTGGAGGTCGTCGCGCTTCTTCTGGTAGTCGAGGACGCGGGGGTTGGTGGCACGGAATTTCTCCTCGTCGAAGCTCTCGCCAAATCGCTTGGCAGCCTTCTTGACCTCCTTGTCGATCTTCTCCTCATACTTGCCGATCTGGTCCTCGATGAGGTTGTCGGCACGGTAGCGCTTCTTCGAGTCGCGGTTGTCGATCAAGGGGTCGTTGAATGCGTCGACATGGCCGCTGGCCTTCCACACCGTGGGGTGCATGAAGATGGCGGCGTCGATACCGACGATGTTGGAATGGAGGAGCACCATGGACTTCCACCAGTACTCCTTGATATTATTTTTCAGCTCCACGCCGTTCTGACCGTAGTCGTAAACGGCGGCGAGACCATCATAGATTTCAGAACTCGGAAAGACAAAGCCATACTCTTTGCAATGGCTTACTATCTTCTTGAATACATCTTCCTGTGCCATAACGCTTTTTGATTTGAATGTTATTTAACTGCAAAGGTACGGTTTTTCCCCCAATCGGGGAGCATTGCGGCGTGAAAACTTGCTAAAGGCCGCTTGCTTTCGTGTCTTTGGCAGTCGGGTGGCCGATTACTTGCCGACAAACTTGCTTTCGATATACTTTTGGAACGTCTCGCGGTAGAGGTCGCCGATGGGCACTTCCGCGTCGTTGTCGAGGGTAATGCGGCTCTTGCTAATCTCGCGGATGCGCCGGAGGTTGACCATCCACGAGCGGTGGACGCGCATGAAGGAGGCGTGCGGCAACCGCTCCTCGAGTTTCTTCATGCTCATGAGCACTACCACGGGGCGGTCTCGGCTGACGAGGTGGATCTTCAGATACTCGCTCATGCCCTCCACGCAACGGATGTCGGAGACCGCCACGCGCATCACCTTGTACTCCGTCTTGAGAAAAATGTCGTCGTTCTCGTCTATCTCCGACGCGCTGGCGGCAGCTGCTTCCTCCTGGTGGAGCAGGTCATACTGGCGGTGGACACGCTCGGCAGCCTGCTGAAACTCTTCGAAGCTGAAGGGCTTGAGAAGATAGTCGTCCGCATCGACCTTGTAGCCCTCGACGGCATACTGGCTGTAGGCGGTGGTGAAGACGACCAGCGGGCGCGGGTTGAGGGCACGCACGAAGTCCAGGCCGTTGAGGTCAGGCATGCTGATGTCGCAGAAGATGGCGTCAACGGGCTCCTTCTGCATCAGCGTGTGGGCGTCGATGGCGCTCTGGCATTCGCCGACCAGTTCCAGGTAGGGTATCTTTTTGATATAGGCGGCCAGCTGCTGCAGGGCGAGCGGCTCGTCGTCGATGGCTAATGTTCGTATCATGACCTTTCTCTACATATATAAATAGTGGAAAATCGACATTCTGTCCAGGCGGAGACTTGTGGTCTCGCCGTGGAGGGTGTGGCAAGGTCCCTTGCCTGCTCCTGCTAAAGAATGAGAAAAGCATGGAACTTGTGCCATGACGATGGCCGTGGCACAAGCTCCATGAGCGAGGCGTGATTACAGATGAAGGTCGTGACCCATGCGGTCGCGCTTGGTCTTGAGGTATCTGTAGTCGTATTCCGTGGCCGGCACCTCGATAGGCACGTTCTCGACGATTTCCAGTCCGTAGGCCTCCAGTCCCACGCGCTTCTTCGGGTTGTTGGTCATGAGGCGCATCTTGTGCACGCCAAGGTGGCGGAGCATCTGCGCGCCGCAGCCATAGTCGCGCTCGTCGGGCTTGAATCCGAGGTGAGTGTTGGCATCGACGGTGTCGTAGCCCTCCTCCTGCTGGAGCTTGTAGGCGGCAATCTTGTTCATCAGTCCGATGCCGCGCCCCTCCTGCTGCATGTAGATGAGCACGCCCTTGCCCTCCTTGTCGATCATCTCCATGGCCTTGTGGAGCTGGTCGCCGCAGTCGCAGCGCTTCGATCCGAGGATGTCGCCCGTGGCGCACGAGGAGTGGACGCGCACGAGGATCGGCTCTTCTTCGTTCCATTCACCCTTGATGAGCGCCATGTGCTCCAGTCCGTTGCTCTGCTGGCGGAACGGGATGAGGTGGAAGTTGCCATAGCGGGTGGGCAGCTCCACCTCCTCGCCGACCTCGATGAGGCACTCCCGCTTCAGGCGGTAGGCGATGAGGTCGCGGATGGAGATGATCTTCAGGCCCCACTCCTTGGCTTTCTCCTGGAGCTGCGGCATGCGTGCCATCGTGCCGTCCTCGTTCATGATCTCCATCAGGGCAGCCACGGGGCGAAGGCCGGCCAGCTTGCAGAGGTCAATGGAGGCCTCCGTGTGGCCGCTACGGCGCAGCACACCGTTGTCCTGAGCGTAGAGCGGGTTGATGTGGCCGGGGCGACCGAAGGTCTGCGGTGTGGACTCGGGGTCGGCCAGGGCCAGGATAGTGGCCGCACGGTCTGCTGCCGACACACCCGTGGAGCACCCCTCGAGTTTGTCGACGGTGACCGTAAACGGCGTGCCGAGCATCGACGTGTTGTCCTGTACCTGGTGTGGCAAGTCCAGTTCCTCGCAACGGCTCAGCGTCACGGGTGCACAGAGCACGCCGCGCGCGTTCTTGAGCATGAAGTTCACCTTCTCGGGTGTGATCTTCTCGGCGGCAATGATGAGGTCTCCCTCGTTCTCGCGGTCCTCGTCATCGACGACAATCACGAATTTACCCTCCTTGAAGTCTTCCAGCGCAGCCTCGATGCTGCTGAGTTTGAAATCTTCCATTTCTATCTTTTCTTTATTTATGATTCTTATAAGTGTTCACATTCGTATTCACGTCCTCACACGTTCATTTTCCCCACCTCCTGCACGATCATCTCGTTGGCAGATCGTATGGCCTGCAGGTCGTGGTGCAGTCTGAGGCGGAAACTCCACATCCTGCAGTAGAGGAAGAGGCCCACGGGCACGACGACTGCTGCCGCGATGTTCATCCACTTGTGCTCGAAGGGCCGCGTATGGGCCTTGACGGCGAGGATGGGGTAGTGGTTGAGGGCCGTGAGGATGATGCGGTTGCGCGTGTTGCCCAGGTCTTCGATGACCTGCTCCATCTCCTCGCTGATGCGCTCTATCTCGTGATCGGGCTGGTAGTGGAAAAACGTCTTGATCACGTTGGGCGGCGACTTGAGTCGGTGCTTGCGCTCGTATTCGGCTATCTCGCCGTTCATGCGCGTGAGGCGCTCGGCGTCGGCCGTGTAGTCGGGCGTCTCGATGATGACCTCCTTGCCGCTGACGTGGCGCTGCTCCCTGAGGCCCAGCAGCCGCATGAAGAGGCTGCGGTAGGCGTCGAAGTTGAAGACCGTGGAGTCTTTGTTGGCCTTGTAGGTGATAAACAGGGCCGTCGGTATCAGCACGGCGGGCGAGAGCCCCTTGCCAAACCATATCGCCCACGATCCCTGGCGCGCCATGCGGTAGCCCGTGTTGTCGAGGATATAGAAGATGATATAGACCACGACGGCCACGATGATGGGGATGCCCAGTCCGCCCTTGCGGATGATGGCTCCCAAGGGCGCGCCGATGAAGAAGAAGATGATGCATACCAGGGCGAGCGAGAACTTGTTGATATACTCTATCTCGTGCTGACGTATGTCTTTATCCAGGTCGCTCGTGATCATGCTCTTGAACTGCAGGTCGGTCAGTTCGGCCTGCACGGTGCTCAGCGCCCTGTCCACGCACATGCGGCGTGCGTCTTGGCTCTGGCGTGCGAAGAGCGTGTCGAAGTCCATTGTCTTGGCTGCCGCCTCTTGCCGCGCCATCTTGAGCAGGTGGGGTGTGAGGGGGCGTCCCTCGTAGTAGAAGTTGTCGGCGTCGCGGAGGTACATCTTGCCGACACTGTCGCCCGAGAGGTTGAGCGAGTCGATGTCGGTCTGTATCTGCTGCAGGCTCTTCGTGCGCGCGTTGCCTGCCAACCCTGCCGCGTCGGTCAGGCTGAAGTCGCCGTCGAAGTCCATGATGAGGCGTTTGTGGACGAACGTCTCGCGGCGGTAGGGCACGGCTGCGCTTCCCGAGAGCTCCTCGGACCGCATGTTCTCAAACCACTCTCCGCTATAGAGGTTCATCACGAGGTGCTTCTTCTCGGCGGTGGATTGGAGCATGCCGGAGTCGGCCAGGATGATGGCTTGGTCCTCGTACGACTCGGTCATGCGGTAGATCATGATGTTGTAGAGTTTGCCCGTCTGCAGGTCTTTCTTGCCCACGTAGATGTTGGTCTGGGGGATGCCGTCGTAGAAGATGCCCTCCGGTATCTCCAGCTCCGGACTTTTCTGCTTCATCGACAGCATGAGCTGGGCGAGCTTTAGTTGGGCGTTGGGGGCGACGTTGTTCTGGAAATAGAACGAGATGAAAGCGATGCAGACGCTCACGACGATCAGTCCGCGCATCGACTGGAGCAGGGAGATGCCTGCCGCCTTGATGGCTGTCAGCTCGCTGCTCTCGCCCAGGTTGCCGTAGGTGATGAGCGAACTGAGCAGGATGGCCAGGGGGAGGGCCTGCGGCACCATGATCAGGGCCATGTACCAGAAAAACTCCGCCAGTACATCGACGGAGAGACCCTTGCCGATAAGCGTATCGACATAGCGCCACAGAAACTGCATCATCAGCACAAAGAGGCTGATGAAGAACGTGCCGGCAAACAGTTGGCCGAACTGGCGGGCGATGAATAGGTCTAATTTCTTGATCCGAAACATATCGTTGGTGGTCGCCCGTGAGCGTGGGCCGCCCCCGCAAAGGGGGTGGCGGCATGGCGCAAGGCGGTTACGAAATGCAAAATTACGAAAAATATTCGACGTGTGCTTCTTTTTTCGTTTTTTTAATCCCAAATCGCTCGTTGAGGCCTTCTTGCGTTTTTGGTTGTCACATTTTTGGCCCTTAATCGCTTTTCTTCATGGCCTATATGGCCAGGCCTTTGTCTGGCGAAAACGAAGAAGTAGGAGGCTGGCGCCGTGGTGGTGCTTGCCTCCTACTCCGATAGGTTGTGTGTCCTCGTCTTTAATGAGGACTTTATCGCTTCTGGACCTTCTTGCCATTGACGATGTTGATGCCGTGCTGCAGCGAGCGCAGTCTCTGGCCCTGAAGGTTGAAGATGCCCTCTCGAGGAGTGGTGGCGGGCTGGTCGGCTACGCCCTGGATCGACGTGGCGGGCAGCACCTTGGCCTTGGCGGCCTGCACGATCTCTCCTGTCGCGCCGTCTATGAGCAGGACGGCGGCCCAGAGGTTGTCGTCCTCGTCGTGGTAGGGAGCGTCGATGGAGTAGGCGTGCTCATAGGCTTGGTCCGCCTCGATGGTCTGCGGGAGCACGTCCTCCATGCCCTCCGGCGAGGGGTAGATGCCGAGTGCCACGTCGTCCACCTTGATCTCCGCCTTCTTGGGCAGATCCTCGAAACCGCCCATCTCGCCATTCTCGCCGCCCGCATAGTAGTTGTTCTGCGTGATGGGCAACTGGTCCTCACAGACGACGTAGGCCATACGATAGTTACTCTCCTGCTTGGTGGTAAGGAACGTCGTGGTGGTATGGAAACTAATGGTGCCGTCGGCCAACTGTGCCGTGAACTGGATGTCGCACTCTGCCTTCTCGTCCATCGCCTTCAGACGGCGCTCCAGGTTGGCGGCCTCGGGGATGAAGGCCTTGCCGCTGCGGTTGGCGAGGCAGTTGGGATAGCCGTCGAAATATTTCGCCAGCCAGGTCTTGTAGTTGTTCACCGTGTACATGTCGCCGTTGTGCACGGCAATGCCGATGAATTGGTCGGGATAGGTGGCGTTCATGTAGCGCAGGCCCACGATGCCCTTCACGCACCATCCGCACCAGGCGCCCGTTCCCTCTTCCACTACCATGCGGCGGGTGTAGAACGACTCGGCGCGCGTGATGTTGACGTAGGAGGCGCTGCAGGCCGTCTTCAGAGGTTGGGCCTCGTCGATGAGTTCCAGTTCCAGACGGATCGCTCCCTTCTTGGCGTCCTCGCCCAACACCTTGTCGAGGTCAGCGGCAGAGATGTGGATGGCCACGGTCTGCTGGTCCAGCCCCTTCAGGCCGTTGGTCAGCACCGTCTTGCCCACCAGCTTCCCGTTCCATGTGCAGACGACGGCGGGGCGTGCCATCATGGTCTGCGACTGGTTGGCGATGGTGGCATAGAGAACGGCGTCCTCGTCGAGGTGCAGCAGCGAGGTCTCGGCTTGGGCGGCAAGGATCTTGGCTCCCTCTGCTTCGCCTGCCTGGATGAGGCTGGCAGCCGTCTGGTTATCGCGATATCCTGCGTCCAATCCGCCCGTATGGGCAAGGGCGGTCTGTCCTCCTATGCCCAGGAGGAACGTGAGGAACAATGTGGCGTAAATGCTTTTTCTGTTCATGATCTTGATAAATTGATGAATATTGTGATCGATTTGTTTGGTAATGGTGTCTTGATGCTGCTTGGCGGGCGCAACAAGGGGTTCCCCTCCTATGGCCGCAGGCAGCTTGATTTATTCGCTTGCAAAGGTATTGTTTTTTCTCCAACCCATGAAATTATGCCGAGATATTTTTGCGCGTGCGCCATCGCGTCGCTTTAGAATACTTGATGACGAGCGGGAAGTATTCACGATTCGTTCACGATGCGTTCGGGATGGTCTCGGGATGCGTTCGGGATGGCGAAACCCTCGAAAGGGGTGCTTTTGTGCTTCTCTGAGGGCGGCAAAAACAACAAAAATGGCTTCTTGGACAAAAAATCATGCGGAAAATTTGGACGGTTCGTTTTTTCTTCGTAACTTTGCACTCGCTTTTGAAAATCATCCACTAGGGTGAGAGTTGTAGAAGCAATGTTGGCGGGATAGCTCAGCTGGTTAGAGCGTCGGATTCATAATCCGGAGGTCGAGGGATCGTGACCCCCTCCCGCTACATTTTGAGGAGAGTTGTGCTTAGCATAACTCTTTTTTTATCTCCCCCTACAGTCTTCAGAGTCGATCCCAAGTATTGCAAGAGGCAAAAAATCAATCTTTGCAAGTGGAACGTTTCGATACTCATTTGGTGAACTTGTACTATGCGTTTTTGTCAAAATGGTAAAAATATTCCTCCTTTATTTGTTGTGTTTGTTTACAATCGAAATCCGCCATGGGGCGCATATCGTGACGGCAGGTGTCGTCGGAAGTATCTGCTTGCTTTTGGGCAGAACTTAGGGGAGAATATGGAAAAAGGCAGTAATGGACAGTTTTTGGCTGATGCGGCCTTTGTTAAACGGATACGGAGAAAAAGTTAATGGGTCGTTAATTCATGCTAATCGTCTTGCATTTGGCAGGGCGTGGGATTATCTTTGTATAGTTGCTGCGCCTTGACTATTGATGTGTCAGTCATCTTTGCATAAAAGATGGGGTGTAGCGAGTAAACAAAATGTAAAACATAATACAAAGAAATATTGATGAAAAAGTTAAATATCTTGTTAAAAACCTCAGTTGGGAGTCGTCTCGTATCATTCTCGTATCGATCCCGTATTGATCCCGTATCAATCCCGTATCAATCCCGTATCGTTCTCGTATCGTTCTCCTATCGTCCTCCTATCGTTCTCGCTTCCGGAAGCGGAAACAATACGGAAACGATACGTAAACGATATTTGTTCGAAGGGGGGATGATACATGGTTGATACATGGTTGATACGTAGGGGATACGTGGAGACAGGGTTCCTGGGGCCCTGACTATCACTGCCAAGGTAGCGGGTGTGGTGTCTCAGCTCACAGCGGCAAGAGAGTGTTTACCAACCTAACGATCGAAAGTAGTGGGCATTCTTCGCTTATTGAGCAGTGAGAATTTCCTCCAAATAGGGCTGCAGGACGCTGGCCCAGATGCGGTAGCCCGCCTCGTTGATGTGGAGCCCGTCTGTGGTAAGATCTGCCCGCATGGTGAGTCCGTTCTCGGTAGTGAAGAGCGGGTGGAGGTTGATGAAGGTCAGCTGCTGCCGCTCGCAGTAGTCCTGCAACCGGTGGTTGATATCGACGATCTTCGCCTCCTGTCCCTCCAGTATCTTCCACAACTTCACCTCCAGGTTCACGGGCAGCAGACTCTGCACCAGGAGACGCGTCTGCGGGGTCTGCGTGCGGATGGCGTCGATCACGCTGCGGCATTTCTCAAAGATCTCCTCGTCAGTCTCCTCGCCCGTCACGTCGTTGGTGCCGACCATCAGAAAGATAGCCTTTGGGTGGTGGGGTGTGATCTGATAGAGTCGGCGGAGCATTCCCTGGGTGTTGTCGCCCATGATGCCGTAGTTGACGATGCCGGGCCTTCCCAGTTTTTCGCTCCAGTCGCCTCCAAACTCGGTCAGGCTGTTGCCCAGCATGACGATGGTGGAGGTGTCGATATCGTTGCGGTTCTCAAATTGTGTTACCATGTTCGTATAGTGTTCTGACGGTCTCCACGCGTCCGATTGCGCTGACAATGAGAGGTGGGAGGCCAAGAGGATGGCGATGGAGAGGAATAGCTGTTTTGTTAGAATCATGTTGACTACATTATGACGGCCCGTCCTTGTGCGATCATCCGAGTGGGGTGGGGGCGAGGGTGCCTGTTGGCTCGCTGCCTTGTGGCTACCTGGCGAATCTTTGCCCTGTGTGGCTACCTGATGGTTCTCTGCCCTGTTGCATATCGGGCGTGGCCGCTAAAACGAGGGGCAAAGTTACGTTTTTTTTCTGTATTATCTCCCCCTTCCGCGAGGTTTTTGTCCCTTTGTTGGCAAATTGTGCTTTAATTTACCTCTTGCATAATTCTTTAAAGTCAAAAAATATAGCTAACTTTGCACCCGCAAATGCGCTTGTGGCGGAATTGGTAGACGCGCCAGACTTAGGATCTGGTGTCTCCCGACGTGCAGGTTCGAGTCCTGTCAGGCGCACCAATAAGAATCCTAACTACTTGATAATAAGTGGTTGGGATTTTTGCTTTTATATTTTTGCCGAGTTTTTTCCGAGTTATTAAGAGATTACCTGTATAAGCCTCGGCAAAAGTGTCATAATATCAATTTCAACATATTATTTTCACACATAAAAGAGAAAACTACCCTACAGTTGTGCTTTCTCATTAAAATCAGTTATCTTTGTAGGCGAAATGGCAATAGCCA
>ENA-ORNT01000361-ORNT01000361.1-human-gut-metagenome-genome-assembly--contig:-NODE-361-length-33687-cov-3.440235_pt1 | contig 33687 bp, 30 predicted proteins | sample MGYA00242120_ERZ509032 | MGnify/ENA primary metagenome ERZ509032 (study PRJEB26280, sample SAMEA2338729) | human gut metagenome | biome: human gut; feature: human-associated habitat; material: faeces...
CTTCTTCTCCGTATTTTGCCACAATTTTTATGATTGCGCTTCCGACTATCGCACCGTCTGCTATCTTTGTATATTTATTTACCTGCTCCGGTGTGTTTATTCCAAACCCTACTGCTGCCGGTGTATCCGTAACTTCCTTTATTGATTTAACTATACTTTCAATATCAGTTTTTATCTCACTTCTGACACCTGTTACACCCATTGATGACACAACATAGATAAAGCCTTTTGCTTCTTTTGCAATCATCCGGATACGTTTTTCTGATGTAGGTGCTATCATTGAAATAAGATACATTCCGTATTTTTCCGCTATCGGTGCAAGTTCATTCTTTTCCTCGTATGGGATGTCAGGTATTATAAGTCCGTCTATTCCTACTTCCTGACATTTTGCACAGAATTTATCATAACCATACTTGTAAAGTGAGTTTGCATATCCCATAAATACAAGTGGTATGTCTGTTTTAGTACGAAGTGACTTTACCATTTCAAAAATTTTGTCTGTTGTGCATCCGCCTGAAAGCGATCTTATATTTGCATCCTGAATAACCGGTCCCTCTGCTATCGGATCTGAAAACGGTATTCCTATCTCAACAAGTGCTGCTCCTGCTTTCTCCATCTCAAGAATAAATTCCTCAGTTTTTTCAAGGTTTGGATCTCCTGCTGTTATAAAAGGTATAAATGCTTTTTTATTTTTGAATGCGTCTTCTATCTTATTCATCGATTTCAATCCCCCTGTATCTGGCAATCGCTGCCACATCTTTGTCTCCTCGTCCGGAGATATTAACTACAATTATTTTATCCTTATCCATCTGCGGTGCTAATTTTCTTGCGTATGCCAAGGCATGAGAACTCTCAATCGCAGGAATAATTCCTTCAATCCGGGATAAATACTCAAATGCTTCCACTGCCTCATCATCGGTAATCGGTACATATTCTGCTCTTTTTGTGTCATACAGATGAGCGTGTTCCGGTCCGATTCCCGGATAATCAAGTCCGGCAGAAATCGAGTAAACCGGTGCAATCTGTCCGTATTCATCCTGACAGAAATAGGATTTCATACCGTGGAACACACCTGGCGTTCCCTTTGCCATTGTTGCCGCATGCTTATCCGTATCGATTCCTTTTCCTGCAGCCTCGCAGCCGATCAATGCAACTTTCTTTTCCGGAATAAACTCATAGAACATACCCATTGCATTGCTGCCGCCGCCGACACACGCCAAAACAGCTGCCGGAAGCTTTCCTTCCTTTTCCAGAATCTGTGCCTTTGCCTCCCGTCCGATGACAGACTGGAAATCCCGCACGATCGTCGGAAACGGATGCGGTCCCATGACAGAGCCCAGTACATAGTGGGTGTCCGATACGCGGTTTGTCCACTCACGCATCGTCTCGTTTACTGCATCCTTTAAGGTCTGGGTTCCGCTTGTTACCGGATGCACCTTTGCGCCTAAAAGTTTCATTCTGTAAACATTCAGCGCCTGCCGGTCTGTGTCCTCTTTTCCCATAAAAATCTCACATTCCAGTCCGAGCAGTGCCGCAGCTGTTGCACAGGCAACCCCATGCTGTCCGGCGCCAGTTTCTGCGATGACGCGGGTTTTACCCATCTTTTTTGCCATCAGCACCTGGCCGAGTACGTTGTTGATCTTGTGAGAGCCGGTGTGGTTTAAGTCCTCCCGCTTTAAATAGATCTTCGCACCGCCCAGATCCTTTGTCATTTTCTCCGCATAATATAACAGCGACGGTCTTCCTGCATAATTTTTTAACAGATCATCAAGCTCCGCACAAAACTCCGGGTCATTTTTATAAAATTCGTACTGCTCCTCCAGATGAATGATCTCATTCATCAGCGTCTCCGGAATGTACTGTCCTCCGTGTATTCCAAATCTGCCTTTTTCCATCAGTTGTATTCCTCCTTCTGCCGTGCTGCCGCTACGCACGCGAAAATTTTCTCCCGATCCTTAAAACCGTCGGTTTCTGCGCCGCTGTTGACGTCGAACGCCCAGGCTCCCGTTCGCACAGCCTCTTTTATATTCTCTGCATTCAGCCCGCCCGCCAGGAAAAATGGGCGGCCGATAGATTCTATTAAAGTCCAGTCAAAGACTCTTCCGGTTCCGCCGCTGCCCTGATCCAGCAAAATGTAATCTGCGTAGCTTTCCCTGGCACGCAGCACATCTTCCTTCGTCCGGACGGGAAACGCCTGGATCACCGGACAGCTGACTTTGCTTTTCAGTTCATTTATATATGCCTCGTCTTCCTGCCCGTGCAGCTGCACCCAGTCAATGACGCCATCCTCTACCAGACCGACGATGGTTTCTATTGTTTCGTTGACAAAAACACCGACTGCCGGGATTTCTTTTTTTAACATGCTGTGCAGCTGTTTTGCCTGCTCGGGTGAGACCTGCCGCCTGCTCCTTGCAAAGACGAAACCTGCAAAATCAACTCCGGCGTCGTTGACCCATTCGATATCGCAAGGGCGGGACAGCCCACAGATCTTGAGGCGTGGGTGTGCAGATTCTGCGATGTTTGCAGTTCGAATTATATCTTTGCTGCGCTGCTTTTGCTCACTCATGGCAGTCCCTCTTCAATTCCTGCAGCATCGCCGCTTTATCGCTGCTTCTCATCAGCGTTTCGCCAATCAGCACCGCGTCCGTTCCATTTTTATATAAAACGGCAACGTCCTCTGCACCCCTGATGCCGCTTTCGGAGACGTAGAGTACCTCGGGCGGAATCAGCGTCCGCAGACGCACACTGTTTTTGACATCCACAGTAAAATCCTTCAGGTTCCGATTGTTGACGCCGATGATCCGCGCTCCGGCACGCAGCGCCCGCGCAACCTCTTCTTCGTCGTGTGCCTCAACTAACGCCGATAAGCCAAGACTATGCGCCATTTTTAAAAACTGACCAAGTTCTTTCTCGGACAAAATCGCACAAATCAGAAGCACCGCAGAAGCACCTAAAAGCTTTGCTTCATAAATCTGATATTCATCCACCGTAAAATCCTTGCGCAGCACCGGAATGCTCACCTCACGTGCAATCTCCCGAAGGTAGTCATCGCTTCCGAGGAAGTATTCCGGCTCCGTCAGCACGGAAATCGCAGATGCGCCCGCGCGCTCATACTGCCGCGCGATTTCCAGATACGGAAAGTCTACTGCAATCAGTCCTTTGGATGGAGATGCCTTTTTGACCTCGCAGATAACCGAAATCCCCGGCGCCGCCAGCGCTTTTTCAAATGGGAACCCGGTATCTGCAGCCAGGCTCTTTGCTTCTTTTTTCAGAACCTCCATCGGTTTTTTCTTTTTATTTTCCTCCACACGCGCCCGCGCAGCGTCCGCGAGAGTATCCAGAATCGTCTTTTCTTTCATGCTTTCCACTCATTTCTGCGCACGCTTTTTGCGCATGTCGAGTTTGTGCCAAGTGCGCGCAGACACAAATCCCGCGATTGAAAAATTTTTTCAATCTTCTTACTCCTGATTCGTCAGCGCTGCAAACTGCTCCAGCTGTGCAAGCGCCTTACCGCTGTCGATGACTTCCTGCGCTTCTCTGATCGCATCTTCGATTGAAATGCCCTTTGCGATATGGATTGCCGCTGCGGAGTTCAGAACGACCGCATCCCGTCTGGGTCCTTTTTCCCCTTTTAAAATCGCCAGTGCAATCTGCGCGTTGTCCTGGGGGCTTCCGCCGATCAGCTCGTCTTTGCTGCAGCGGGTAAAGCCGAACTGCTCCGGAGTGATCACATAGGATAAAAATTCCCCATCCTTTACTTCGCAGACTGTCGTCGGTGCACTCATGGAAATCTCATCAAGACCGTCCTGTCCATATACGACCATCGCCTTTTTTACGCCGAGGTTTGCAAGCACCCGTGCTAACGGCTCCACCAGTGCCTCGTCATAAACACCCATCAGCTCCATGTTTGCACCTGCCGGATTGGTCAGCGGTCCAAGAATATTGAAAATCGTACGGATACCCAGCTCTTTTCTGACCGGTGCGACATATTTCATCGACAGGTGGTAATTCTGTGCAAACAGGAAGCACAGACCGATTTTTTTGAGCACTTCTGCGCTCTTTGCCGGATCGATGGTGATCTTTACACCAAGTGCTTCTAAAACGTCCGCCGCACCGCTCTTGCTGGATGCTGCACGGTTGCCGTGTTTTGCCACCGGAACGCCTGCTGCCGAGATCACCAGAGAAGACGTTGTAGAAATATTAAAGGAATTGGAATGGTCACCGCCGGTTCCAACGATTTCCAGCACATCCTGATCATGTAACAGGCGTACACAATGCTTTCTCATCCCCGCCGCACACGCGGTAATTTCCTCGATTGTCTCGCCCTTCATCGCCATCGCGGTTAAAAATGCACTCATCTGTACCGGACTTGCCTTTCCGCCCATGATTTCATCCATCGAAGCTTCTGCGGTCTCATAATCCAGGTTCTGCTTTGCTGCCAGTTTTACAATCGCTTCTTTAATCATTGTCTTCTCCTTTTTCTCTGCATTCGCAAGCTGTAAAAAATTTTCAAGCATCTTTTTCCCAAGTGGAGTTAAAATTGATTCCGGGTGAAACTGTACGCCGTACACCGCCTTTGTTTTATGCTGCAGTGCCATGATCTCACCGTCCGATGTCCTGGCAGTCACCTGCAGGCATTCCGGAAAGGTTTCCTCCTGCGCCGCCAGCGAATGGTACCGTACCACCGTCGTTTCCTCCGGCAGACCAACAAACAGCGGTGTTTTCGTATCGAGCTTTGTCACGGACTGTTTGCCGTGCATCAGCTGTTTTGCATAGGAAACAACTCCGCCGTATGCCTCGCAGATCACCTGATGTCCCAAACACACGCCGAGGATCGGGATTTTCCCGCCGAGCTTTTGCACCACCTCAATGCAGCAGCCCGCATCCTGCGGACGCCCCGGCCCCGGCGACAGGATAATCGCTTCGGGCTTTAATACCTCAATCTCTTCTGCCGTCAGCTCGTCATTTCGGATCACCTTGATCTCCGGATTGATCGCCCCGATCAGCTGATATAAGTTATAGGAAAAGCTGTCATAATTATCGATCAGTAAAATCATGCCCGTTCCCCTTTCTTTCCAAGTTTCTGCGCTTCCTGCAGCGCCAGCACCACTGCTTTCGCCTTATTGGTGCATTCCTGATATTCCTTCGGTGCTACACTGTCCGCTACAATTCCGGCTCCCGACCGGACGAATACTTTTCCGTTTTTGCAAAATGCCAGCCGGATCGCGATACACATATCCATATTTCCCGCAAAATCCAGATAGCCAATGGCACCGCCGTAAATGCCGCGCTTGTTGTTTTCCAGGTCGTTGATGATCTGACAGGCGCGAAGCTTTGGTGCACCCGAAAGGGTTCCCGCCGGAAGCACCGACTGCAGGGCGTCCAGCGCCGTTTTATCGCTGCGAAGCTCGCCCCGCACGGTCGATCCCAGGTGCATGACATGGGAAAATTTTTCGACCGAAAGATATTTTTCCACTTCTACCGTTCCGAACCGGCAGAACCTCCCAAGATCATTTCGTCCGAGATCCACCAGCATGTTGTGCTCTGCCAGCTCCTTTTCATCGGAAAGCAGATCGGCTTCCAGCTCCTGATCCTCCTTTTCGTCCTTTCCCCTGGGTCTTGTCCCGGCAAGAGGGAAGGTGTATGCCGTCTGATTGTCCACCTTTACCAGTGTCTCCGGCGAAGCGCCGGCGATTTCCAGATCGTCGCTGGAAAAATAAAACATGTACGGGGACGGATTTTTTGTCCGCAGAATCCGGTAGGTATCCAGCAGGCTTCCGTCAAATCCGGCTTCCAGACGGTTCGAAAGCACCAACTGGAAAATGTCTCCCTCATGAATGTAATGCTTGACCTGTTCCACCTTTTCACAATAGCTTTCCTGATCGAACAGCGGCGTGAGCTCTGTTGTCAGCCTCCCTGCGGACACGTTTTTTTCTGTGCCCTTTTCGATGATGTCCTGCATCTGATCAAGGGTCTGAAGGGCTGTGCGGTAAACCGCTTCCAGGGTGTCGGGCTCTGCTGCAGATACCGGGGCGTCCGTTGCTGCTGCCCTCGCGCTTTTCCCCCTTGCCCGGAGGTCCGTTGCCGCTGCCGCGCCGGCTGTCTGTCCACCTTCTGCCTGCACGTCTGCTTCCGATATCCGACTGTTACAGATCAGGATGATCTTTTGTCTGTAGTGATCAAATGCGATCATCTTATCAAACAGCATCAGATCGACGTCCCGGAACTTTTCCTGATCCTCTGCGTCCAGCCGAAGCGTCGGCTCCGCATATTTGATATAGTCGTATGCAAAATATCCAACCAGACCGCCGGTCAGAGGCGGGAGCTTTTTGATCTGCGGCGCGCGGTTTTCTTCGATCACCCTTGCAATCACCTGCGCCGGATTCTCTGTTTCAAACTGCTCGACATGGTCTGTTGTAATTGTCACCTGATGGTTCATGCAGGTCAGCTCCATCGCAGGATCGAACCCAAGAAAGCTGTACCGTCCCCACTGCTTGTTGTCCTCCGCACTTTCTAACAAAAAGCAGTGGTCGCTTACCGCCAGCAGTTTTTTCAGTACCTGCACGGGTGTTGCGATATCTGAAAAAATCTCACGCCAGATCGGAATCCTCCGGTAAACTCCGGACGCTGCCGTTCTTTTCAGTTCTTCCAGTGATGTCTGTTCCATGCGACTGTTCCTCCTGTAAAAAAGAATGTGTCTTGGGATATTCTTGCGCCGAGTGCGCATCCTCGTAGAGCGTTTATTATCGTATGGAAACGAAGTTTCCTATACGATAAAAAAATACCCCCGCCCATGACAGATTTGTCTGTCAAGGACGGGGGCTCATCATCTTTTAAGCTGCAGGCACTTTGTGCCTGTCTTCCCGCGGTACCACCTTGCTTTGCGATCGTACGCACTCTTTATCAGGGTACAGATATCTTTTAAAGAATTCAAACATTCCAAAGGATACTAACATACCCCCGGCAAATAACGGATGCCTTCCGTCACAGAATACTCGGAACAAAATTCCTTTGACTGTGCCCTCTGTGGTCCATTTGATACTCCGCTTTCTGCCCGGCTCCCACCTGCCCGGACTCTCTGGAAGTGCGCCTGTACCGTTATCTCCACTTCATCGGTTTAAATTGATATAAGTTCAACTTGTTAAAAGCATATTAAAACAGTCTGATTTCTTTGTCAATACTTTTTTGAAAATTAGTTTTCTTCCGGAATATCCCCATCTGCACCGATGTCGAGCATATTCATCGTCCTGCGCTTCAACCGCGCTTTCTCAGACGCTTCCAGAATAAAGTTTTTGATATTTTTTGCATTTTTGATATGGGTCAGATACAGCTCCGGATTTGTCGTATCGCCGGTGTAGCACTTTACAGTACCAAGTCCGAACATCCGCTCCCCCAGCGTCCGGATCAGTTCTACGTCCTGTACTTTATATATGTAGCAGTCGTTCTCCCGCTTGTTAATAAATCCCTCTTCCACAGTGATCAGCTCTTCTGTAACCATGTAGGTTGTAAAGGTAAAGGGAAGTCCAAAAAATCCCCATCTTTTCTTTTCCCGAAATTCCATGCTATTTCCTCCTTTTGCATCTGGTGGATTCGATACAGTTCATCGCGCCATTCGAGCATTCCACAGCTTTGCGAACAGTTCACCGCGCCATTCGAGCATTCCTATGGGCAGCTCCTCATGCAAGCATGAGATCTGCCCACAGGAACGTTCGAGTGAACTGTAGTATCATTATACGCCATCGCGATATTTTTTTCAATTCTTCCTTGCATTCAAAATATCCCTATGCTATACTTGTCCAAGCAAAATGAGATCCAAAGGAGGAAGCGCAATGACCATGCAGTCTGTCATGTTTTATTTTCAGCAGTTCTGTTTATTCGGAAGTTCGTTTTTTTCTTTTCTTTGTCAGATTATTTCCGGCAGAGGACATGGATTTCATTTTTTTGAAAAGAAATACAGGCATTTTGTTTCAAATCGAAGGGAGTTTGATTCTCTTCGATTTTATTATGTCTGAAACTCAACTGTTCAAGGAGGATTATCATTCATGAGACACCTGATGAACCCACTGGATTTTTCTGTGGAAGAGCTGGATCAGCTCTTTGATCTTGCCAACGACATCGAGAAACACCCTGACAAATATGCCCATACCTGCGAGGGCAAAAAGCTGGCGACCTGTTTCTACGAGCCGAGCACCAGAACCCGTTTAAGCTTTGAAGCCGCTATGATGAACCTGGGCGGCAAAGTGCTCGGATTTGCGGATGCATCCAATTCCTCCGCTTCCAAAGGCGAAAGTGTTTCCGACACGATCCGCGTCATTTCCTGCTACGCCGATATCTGCGCAATGCGCCATCCCAAAGAGGGTGCTCCGATCGTTGCCGCTGAGAAATCCCGCATTCCCGTCATCAATGCCGGTGACGGCGGTCATCAGCATCCGACCCAGACCTATGCCGATCTGCTGACCATCCGTTCCTTAAAGGGGCATTTAAACAACCTGACTATCGGTCTGTGCGGCGACTTAAAATTCGGTCGTACCGTGCACTCCTTAGTCAACGCGCTCTCCCGCTACGACAACCTCCGGTTCATCTTCATTTCCCCGGCCGAGCTGCGGGTTCCGGATTATATCACAGAGATGCTGCGTGAAAAAAATATTCCTTATGAAGAAGTCATCCGTCTGGAAGACAAGCTGCCCGAGCTGGACGTTCTTTACATGACCCGCGTTCAGAAAGAGCGTTTCTTCAACGAAGAGGATTATGTCCGCCTGAAGGATTTCTATATCCTGACTGCTAAAAAAATGAAGCTCGCACCGCCCGACATGCTGGTGCTGCACCCCCTCCCCAGAGTTAACGAAATCTCTGTCGATGTGGATGACGACCCGAGAGCCGTTTATTTCAAACAGGTGCAGTACGCGGTCTATGTTCGGATGGCGCTGATTCTGACCCTCTTAAATATTCATGTGGACTGAGAAAAAGGAGATTTCTTATGTTAAACGTAGGTAAAATTGAAGAAGGCTTTGTACTCGACCATATTCAGGCAGGCATGGCAATGTCCATCTATCACCATCTGCAGCTCGATAAGCTCGACTGCACCGTTGCGATCATCAAAAACGCGCGCAGCGACAAGATGGGCAAAAAGGACATTCTGAAGGTAGAATGCGATGTCAACATGCTCGACCTCGACGTTCTCGGCTTTATCGACCATAACATCACCGTCAATGTCATCAAAAACGGGGATATCGTCGAAAAGAAGGAATTAAAGCTTCCCAAACAGATCAAAAACGTCATCCACTGCAAAAATCCCCGCTGTATTACCTCGATCGAGCAGGAGCTGCCGCAGATCTTCGTCCTCGCTGACCCGAACAAGGAAGTTTATCGCTGCAAATACTGTGAAGAAAAATTTGACAAACAAAATCTATAATGCTTAAAATAGGGGGTAGTATACAAAGGAGAATCCCATCATGTCCTTTTTTGATGAAATTAAAACAGAAATCCAGACAGAGCAGAACCAGAAGTCAAATTTGGCAGAGCAGGTGTCTGCCGCCCAGGCTCCACAGGCTGCTTCTGAACCTGCCCCCACAGCTCCCGTTTTGCCGGAGCGCATGCCGGAATTCGTTCAGGAAGAGTTAAAGGCCTTGCAGGAAACCATCCGTCAGGATGCCCGCAGCGGGAAATACCAGACCGTCGGCGGCAAGCATCTTTTCGATGGAACCCGCCTCTGGCACGAGGGCGACTACCGTCAAGGAACGGCCCTGCTTGCAAACTTTTATCCGTTTCTGTCTCGCGACCGGATGCAGGAAAAGGAAATTCTGACACAGAGCAAACGCCTCTTTTCCGGCTACCGCTACGAGGTACGCTATACGCTTTCCAAAGACGGCGCCTTTTATTTCAATTATTTTAAAGAAGAAATGAAAAAACAGGGCTTTGTCATCAGCGACCTGTCCGTTTCCTTAAAAGACGGCAGCTTCGCACCGCTCCCGTTTACAGCAAGCGGCACCGTTCGGTATGATTTCGAGCTCGAGCATTATCTTTCCGATTATCCGAAGCTCTATTATACCTGGCACCTGGAAGTTGTCTAAAAAAGAATTCTGCGAAGCAGGATTCTCCGCCTGCGGCGGGTCGCGCAAACGACATTCTTCCACTCCGCTGCAGTGCGCATCCTCGCAGCGCCTTTTTATTTCATAGGACGCATTTTCCTATGAAATAAACAATAGAATGCACGCTCTGCGGGCATTCTATTGTCATGAACAATTGCCCCCGGCAACAGAGAACCAAAAGCCTCTGCTGCCGGGGGCATCCTTTTATCCCAGCGCCACATCCAGCACCATCATCAGTACAAATCCGACCGCAAATCCAACCGTTCCCAGATTCGAATGCTCGCCCTCCGAGGCTTCCGGAATCAGCTCTTCTACGACAACATAGAGCATCGCGCCCGCCGCAAATGACAACAGATACGGCAAAAACGGATCGATCACGCTGGCGAGTGCGATGGTCAGCGCCGCACCGACCGGCTCTACCACTCCCGAAAGCGTTCCGTACAGAAACGCCTTTTTGCGGCTCATCTGTCCCTCGCTCTTTAACGGCATCGAAATGATTGCACCCTCCGGAAAGTTTTGAATCGCAATTCCGATCGCCAGTGAAAACGCTCCCGCGACGGTAATCCCGGTGCTGCCCGAAAGCATGCCCGCGAACACGACGCCGACCGCCATGCCCTCCGGAATGTTATGCAGTGTCACCGCAAGGACAAGCATCGTCGTCTTTTTCAGGGAGGTTTTTGGTCCCTCCGCTTCCTGTGTACCAAGGTGCAGATGCGGGATAACGCGGTCCATCCCCAGTAAAAATACCATGCCCAAAAGCATGCCAGCTGCCGCCGGTACAAATGCAAGCCGTCCCATTCCCGCCGCCATATCCATCGACGGAATCAAAAGCGACCAGACAGACGCCGCTACCATGACGCCGGATGCAAAGCCCAACAGCCCTTTCTGCAGCAGCTCGTTGAGTTTGTCTTTCAGAAAAAATACACATGCCGAGCCGAGCGTCGTCCCGGCAAGCGGAATCATCAATCCCCAAAAAACTGTCATGCTTCCTCCCATTTCTGCGCACCCTGTTATTATTCCTGACAATAGAATGCTCGCAGAGCGTGCATTTTATTTTTTTTCTCTTTTCTTATATTCCACAGCGGATTTCTTCAGTTCTTCCAATGCTTCGGAGAACTTCTTCGAAACCATGCTCGGGTTGCCGCGCAGCATATCGCGTTTTGTGAAATCCTTCAGGAAAGAGGCCAGCTCCGGACGCTGTAGGTTCACACCAAATTTTGAACGCAGGTCGAACAGCTCTTCCCGGTTGACATTCAATCTTCCGCTGGGCAACAGCTCCTTTGCACGCTCGAAACGCTTTTCGATACCGCTTACCAGCTCATCCCGGCGCTGTACAAAGCCAGCCCTGGTGCTCTCGACACTCTGGTTCCACTCTTTTTTGCGGTTTTCCCAGTTTTCTTCGGAAACCGCCAGAATCACATCCAGACGCCTCTGCATCTTTTCCAGTTCGTCCTTGGCCTGCTCCATCCGAACCAGTACATCGCGCAAATCCAGGGCCGCCTTGAAGGAAAGGGCGAAGTCCGCTGCAAAAATCACAGTCACAACCATCGTCACACCCGTCAGCACCGAAGACGGAAGCCAGAGTGCAAACGCTTCGATCGGCTTGTGGATCATCCGCGTCATCAGGATCGTCAGAAATCCCCATGCCAGCGAAGATTCCAGGCAGATTTGACCCTGGAAGTTGAATTTTTTATGGGAATAATCCCAGTAACGGACTTTGAACAGCGTTTCCATCAGCACGCCCGTGATATATTCCAGCACTGTCGCGCCCACGCAGCCCGCCACATACGTTAAAATCAGATTGTCCTGAAACGGCATCGACACGATCAGCATCATCAATGCGCCCGTTCCATACAGCGGCAGAAAAGGTCCACGAATAAAACCGCGATTTACAAACCGTTTTTCATGCAGTGAAACATAGGTCGATTCAAAGCACCAACCAAAAAAGCTGTAAAAGAAAAAGAAAAACAGCCATTGAATCCAGGTATATCCCAGCATACGTCCTCCTATACAAAAAGATCGGCTCCGATCACAAGCCGTCCCTTTTTGGTTGTGTTTTTTTCACCCCGGAAAATAAATTTTCCGAAACCTCTGACCGATACCGTGTCCCCGTCCTTTAACATCTGGCTGCCGTTTTCCGTCAACCTCCCGTTGACAAAGACCTTTTTCTGTGAAAAAAGCGTCTGCCCCTGGCTGCGCGACAGTCTCCAGACCGCGCTCACAATTCCGTCGCAGCGCAGGCTCGCCACATGCTCTTCCCGGTAAGAAAGTTTTTTCTCCGGCAACGCCTCCAGCTTTTCTACCGGCACGCAACGCACCTTTGTATGGCGCACCTGTTCGAGAGTTTCCTGTAAAAATACAGACATCGCAGACGTACAGAACACATACGCGCATTTGCCCTCCACACAGATATCCCCGATCGTGCTCCGGTCGATCCCAAGATTTAGAATCGCGCCCATAAAATCCCTGTGGCTGAAATTTTCCGCAAATTTTTCCGCCAGCGGCTCGATTTTTACCGCACAGATCGGAAACGGCTCTTCATATCCGAATTCCTCCGGATCTCCGAACCTGCCCATACACCGCTCTGCACCATCCATTCCGCCGTATAATTCGATATGTACTCCCGCCTTTGCAGCGCTTCTCCAGAGCACTTCCTGCTCTGCCAGCGATAAAAAGCCAGTAAAAACAAACAGATTCTGCTGCCAGGCGCGGTCTGCAAGCTCTGCAAACCGCTTCTCCAAAAGCTGCAGTTCCTTATCCCTCTCTGCCATAACCGTTTCCTGCCGATCAGGTAAAGCTGATAACCGGCTCTTTAGGCTGTTTTGCCTTTGTCACAGACTCTGCGTACAGCACAGGACCTTCGCCTTCATAATCCGCAAAATATTCTTTAATTACATATCCTTTATAACCACAACAAATAATAAATTCTTCATATCCAAAAGATGAATAATATTTCATAATATGCCACAAAATCGGCGCCCCTCCAATTTCAATCATCGGTTTGGGTTTCAAATGGCTTTCTTCACTGATTCTGGTTCCCAGACCACCTGCAAGTATTACAACTTTCACGTTTTCTCCTCCTATATTCTCCACCAACTATAAGAAATACTTTTCTCATATTTTACAATTAAAAAAGACTTTCTGCACCACGCAAAAAGCCTCATCTATTTCAAAACTTCGTGCGCCGAACAATTCCTTTTGATACGGCTTCATCATTAATTACTTATATTGATATATCGGTAATTATATACTTATTTATTAGTTATTATTAGAAATTTATGATTTTCCCCCTATTTTCCTGATTCTCTCCTGTGCTTTTGCATAATCTCCGCATTTCCGATAATATTCCAGTGCCTGTCCGATGTCTCCGAGGCACTCCCGGATTACACCTGCATTGTAATATGCCAGATAAGAATTTGTTCCTGTCATCCGTGCGCTCTTATACTCCGTTGCCTTTAAGAACTCAGCTACTGCTTCTTCGTAACGTTCATTATTCATATAGATGAGTCCCATCAGAAACTTGAAATCCGCACAGTCTCCAAACTCTTCATAAATCCCCTGAAACTGCAATGCCGTTTCAACCCGCCCGGTATTCAAAAGTGCGTATCCATAGCTTTCTACCATGTCAATTACATATTCCAGCTTTGGATTCAAGTCATAGCCCAATGCTTTTTCAAAATACCGGCTTGCTTCTTCATAATCCTCTGCCATATAATAGCTTTTTCCAATCTGATACATGAAATAAGTATCATCCGGATGGTTCTCCAACTCTTTTAACAATAACTTCAGATTACGTTCTGCTTTTTTCCTCCGCTCCTCTTCGGTGCCTTCATAACCATCATGCAAGATAACAACCGGAGCAAGGTAAGTTTCATACTCTTCTTTATTTTTCGCTGTAACCTGTTCGTGGATACTGCCCGAATATTCATATTGCTGTCTGGAGAATATCCGGTTAATCCGTTCTATGTTTTCTGTTTCCTGCTCTCCTACGGAAACGCGGTTAATTATTTTGATTCGCCCTACCATAGAAGGATGCTGCTTTAACAAGTTTTCCAGCTCGCCTGTATCTATTTCCTGTAAATATTCATCACTGTCTATCATCATAACAATGTCATTGGATGCCTGAGTCAATGCATAATTCCGTGCTGCGGAGAAATCATTGCACCAGCTGAAATAGCATACTTTATCCGCATATTTTTTTGCCATGGCAACCGTATCATCCGTAGAGCCGGTATCTACCACAACAATTTCAAAGCCATATCCCGTCAGATGTTTCAGGCATTTTCTCAATTTTTCTGATTCATTTTTTGTAATGATACATACAGAAATTTTTCTCATGCTATAAGTCCTCAAGTATTACTTTCATCCGTTCTTCAAATCGAAAATCTTCTTTTACCCGCTGTAAACCTCTGGCTGCAATCTCTTTTCGTTCTTCCTCATGCTGCAAATAGTAATTCACCAGATAATAAAGCTCTTCTATATCTCCATAAGTGATGATTTCTTCTCCCAGCCGGAAGTACTCTGCCAGTTCTTCCTGAAAGTTTGAAATCACAAATCCGCCACTGGCAAGAATGTCCAGTACACGCAGCGGAATTCCTGTCCGAATTGTTTTCAGCGAAATATTAAGATTCACTTTGGAGCATTTAAATGCTTTTGGCATCTGGGTATAATAATCGATATAATTCTTCTTTCTTATCTTTGGTATGGCTACATCCTGTTCTCCGGAATAGAGTGCTACATCAAAATGATTGGAAAGAAGCGTTAATATTTCCTGCCGCTCTCTTCGTGTAATCTCACTGGCCAGCAGAAATTCAATTTCACGATGATTTACCGTAATCTCTCCATTCCACTGTTTCTGATAAACTGCATTCATGTTCTGAATCAACTCATCCGTTATAAAATCCGGCAGGAAATAGCCGCCATATACTTTTTTCTGAGCCGCAATCACACCTTCCAAATATCCTCTGTCATACTCTTTCAAAGGTGCCATATACTGTGGATAGACAGTCTGATATAATTTTCCTACCAGTGAAATCTCTGCTCCATATTCCTTTTTATCGACTTCTGTAACTGCAACCGGATAAAATGTTTCCACATCTGCTGCCAGTGGCAAATAGCCGGCATTGATTCCCTGTCTTTGATATTCTTCTGCCTGTCCACGGTCAAAAAAATACACTTTTGCATAGGAATTCTTCAGTGCCTGTACATTGCGGATATGAATCGGAGAATCATAGACCCACGCACGATAAGGCAGTTTATGATTCTGGCATACATCAGAAATAACCGGATTAAAATTTATAGAGATCACTGCATCATACGCCTGCTGCGAAATCCTCTTTTCCAACTGCTCTGCAAACCGATCATCCGATTCCCAGTCATTCATCTGATAAAAGAAGGTATCATAAGCAATATTCAATCTGTGTAACGCACGTTCCATTCCTTTTCCCATAAAAGAATGCCATTGCCAGAATAATATTTTCATCGTTCTCTCCTGCTTTGCAACGAAAAACACTGATACCTTTCGATATCAGTAGTTTTTTAATTCATCTTAACTTTGGCTACTTCTTCCAGTTTTTCAAAGAATGGTATCATGTCCTTCTCAAAGACTTCTGCAAGCTTCTCATCATCTTTTTTCTGATATATTTTGCTGAAATTTACAAACAGAGCATTTGCTGCCTGCTTATCAATAAGCTGCTCGATTTCATTGAGATAGTCCATTGTTCCATTTAAGACCTGAATTTCCCAGTTCATACCTTTGATAATGCTCAAAAGATATTCATCGGTATCCGGCTGACGATTTCCATGTAATTCTTCCATTACATTTCTCATAGATTTTAATAATTTCGGGCTGTACTCCGTCAATACTTTTAACGCTTCTTTTTCTTCTCTTCTATTATCTTCCATGATATTATCACCCTGGCACATCCTGTGCCGCCTTTCTATAGAATGTATATCGGTTCATTCCTTCATTTTCACAAGAGTATTTTCACTTTTCACTGCATTTTCTTTCCTGGGCATCTATTTTATCAATAAATGCAAGAAGCTTTTTCGCGCTCTGCTCCCAGGTATAATTTTCCTTTGCTTTCCTGTAAGCATTCTCTGCAATCATCTGCAGGTTATCTCTTCCTGCCCCTTCCAGATAATCCGCAAGCAGTTCCTGAATCTTATAAAGTTCATTCAACCGGTACATGAGAATATCTTTCCCATCTGTAAACTGCTCTTTCAGATAAGTGCTTTCATCGGTAAGTACCACGCTATGCTGTAACATGCTGTTTGCAATCCGTTCCGTAAATCCATCCTTATGCCAGGCCATCACATTAAAAGATATAAGGCTTTTTTCCATGACTTCAAGGCTTTCTCTCATATCCACCGCTTCATGGATACGAAGATATGGTGAATCCCCAAACGGGCTCTTCTTCCAACTGTCCCCGAATACTTCCAGTGTAATGCCTGCTTCCAAAATTACCTTTACTGCTTTTTCCCGGTAATAGGACATGATGCAATAAATCATTGGCTTGACGCCATCTAATACTTCTAAAAATTCTTCATCCGATAGTACAATTCCATCTTTTCGTAAGGATTCTTCCAATGCTTTCTCCGCAGTCTCTTCCGGGTGCTGTTTCATCCGAAACAGAAAATGGGCTGCTATCTTTTTAATGATTCCCTGGCTATTTCTGATCAGTGGCAGATAACTCCGATAGTCCGTATAGGTGCCAATAAAGGATATCTGATATTCCTTTTTATCCTGCGCTCCCCTCAAATTCCGCTCTGCTTCCTGTTTTCCATTCTCTCCTGCTGCCTTCTCACAACCTCCCGGAAAGATAATGGAACTTCCTGCAATTCTCGGATAATACTTTTCTATAAATGCCGCATAATTTCTGTCATGGGTTACAATATAACAATGCTCCGGCATTCTGATATAATGATTCTTCATCCAGATTGGATGGTCAAACTGGAAATTTATTTTGGGTCCTTTTATCAAATCATGCAAATAAACGCCTGCCTTTGGAAGATAAATATCAAAAAGATAACTCTGAAAGCCAATTACCGCCTGATATGTTTTTCCTGCATAAGCTGCCAGAGCTGCTTCGCCGCTCTGCTTCACATCAAAATATTCTACCTCTTCTCCAAGCCTCTGCAACGCTTCTCCCAGTTGCTCTGCAAATGTATTTAAAATGTTATAGCAGATTGGTTCTCCCTTATAGATTAAAATTGTCCCTTTCGCTTCTTTTATTCTATGCTCCATGTTATCTCCCGTCCGGATGCTGTACCTGCTTTTCCTGCCTTATTGTATAAGTTTCCACAAATTCACATAACCTTCGATAGTTTTCTTTTTCATCTACTGCAAGAATTTCCTCTGCTTTTCTGCGGCATGCTTCCTTCTTCTTCTCCATGAATCCTTTATCTTCACAATATTGATGTACCAGATTTACCATCGACTCAATAGAATCACAGGTGAATACCTTGCCCACATTTACCTGCACATCGCAGTTGTCCAGTGTCACTACCGGAATTTCCTGTAAAATTGCATACATGGCTCCGGTACCGCCGCCCTGTCTTGGCGGGTTCAAAAACAAATCTCCTATGGTCATGGTTTTCTGTAATTCTTCGGTATATCCAAGGAAATAAAAACGCTCCCGATATGTTTCTGCTATCCTTTTTTCCAGTGCCTCGCAATTTCCAATGACCGCCAGTACTGCTTTTGGATTTTCCTCTAGCATCGTATAAATCGTCTTAAGAAAATCCTCTGTTACTTCCTGCACCAGCCGGTTTCCTACCAGTAAAATCACAAATTGGTCTTCTGCAATACCATATTTTTCTTTCTTCTCTTTTTCGGCAATCACTGTTTTTCCCACAATGGAATGTTTTACTTCTACAAACTGCTGATAAGGTTTCAGCCAGTTCTGATATCGTTGTTCTTCCTCCAAGGTATAATCCGAAGCCAATACGATAATCGGTGCATTGGTTACCGGAATTGTCCTAACACACCCCCGGGTAACTACCGTTGTAAACTCCCGGCATAAATCTGCAAGAAATGTTTCTTCTCCAACCTCCAATACCCATTCCGGTGCTTCTCTGTAAATAAGTTCTGCTGTATCCTCTAAATTTTTCTCAAAATTATCATTTTCAATCCGCGCATTGTAGCCTTCTATCCGGCCATTTTCTACATTGCATTTAAAATAACCCTGCCGCTCCATGAAGTTATTCCAGATACATTGTTTGTACCACATAATTCCACTATTCTCATTTGGCATAAAGCCAACATATACTTTGACTTCATAACCAAACGCTTCTAAATATTCTTTTGTCTGTAAAATAATTCGTGTAGGTGCATGCTGCCTGCCAACTAACTGGTTTAAAATAATAACTACTTTCTTTTGTCTTTTTGCCAATGGAATATAGGAAAAAGTCTTTTTCTTTTCTTCCCGGATTTTGTCCATAATGGAATTATAGATTCTATCATTTCTCCTGTATTCATCCTTTTCATCCACAGCCAGTCCATTTGTAAAAATAGTTCTCTGAAGCTGATGCATCAATTCTGCTCTTTGCCATAGCGTAAAAGTCTCATGATTCATCAACACTTCGATAAACGGAATTACTTTTTCGTCCCTTAAAACAGCCAACAGTGTCGACCAGATATAGATAAGAACCGTATCCGGAAGATTTTTAAGAGACTGTTCTATAATCCGCAAAACATCCCCCTGTTGTTTTTCCTCTAATAAGTCATAACTTTCTTTCAGTTCATGCAGCGTTCTTTCTTCATATTCCCCTGTTGCATCCAGCTGCCTCAGTCCTCTTTGTAAAATCATAAAAAACTGTTCCATATATTTTCTTTTCGTCCTGCGACGTTTTCTCCTTATTCTAACCTTGTTTCTTTCCACCGATTTCGTTACAATAGTTATAGTTATTATACTCTATATCCAAGGAAGAGGAAAGTTTATCATGAAAATACTATTCTACCGTTATGGAAGCATTTGCGAACCGGATATTATTGAAGCCATGAAGCATTTAGGGCATGAAGTATTCTCTATCAACCTTGAAATTACCGATAAAAATATTCCCGCGCAGACAGTTATCAAACATGTTTCTGATGCACTGTTAGAGTCTTCTTTTGACGGTGTTTTCTCGATAAATTTTTATCCTGTTTTATCGGAAATCTGTAATATTATGAAGATTCCTTATATCTGCTGGACCGTAGACAGTCCTGTTATGGAATTATATTCTGATTCCTATTCGAATGAATGGAACCGTATTTTTCTTTTTGATTCCATGCAATATCAGGACTTTGCTCCATATAACCCAACTCACACTTTTTTTCTGCCGCTGGCAACCAATGTAAGCCGTTGGAATTCCGTTCTTGCTCATGCTAATCCGGACTCCTTTAAAAGTGATATTTCCTTTGTGGGCTCCCTTTATACAGAGAAATGTCCTTATGATGCCATAAAGAATCCTTCCCCTTATCTCGAAGGATATTTAAATGGAATAATGGATGCGCAGGAACAGATTTATGGTGCATTTCTTTTAAATGAACTACTGCCGGATTCTATTGTCAAAGAATTTATCGACTGTATGCCGGATTATTATCTTCCACCGGAAAAAGCCAGACGAGTTGACCGGGATATCATCGCACAGCAGTACCTTGGCATGAAAGTAACTGCCAATGAACGAAAACACCTTTTATCCTTTCTTGGATCCCACTTTACGGTGGACTTATACACCGGAAGCAATTCATCTGGTCTTCCTGTCCACAATCACGGACGGGTTAAAACCTTAACGGAGATGCCTCAGGTCTTTGCTCACAGCAAAATCAACTTAAACATGACCTGTAAATCCATCCGGAATGGCATTCCGCTTCGTGTCTTTGATGTTCTTGGATGTGGCGGCTTTTTACTGACAAATTATCAGAATGATTTAAGCGAATGTTTTACCATTGGAGAAGATTTAGACATCTATACCAGTCCTGATGACCTTTTGTCTAAATGCGAATACTATCTTTCCCATGAAAAGGAACGGATAGAAATTGCCGAAAACGGCTATCAGAAAGTATTAAATCATTATACTTATGAGAAGCAGCTTCAAAAAATACTGGCACAGCTTTAATCAGCTATGCCAGTATGCTTTTTTATTTTTCTCCTACACCTGTCTAATGGTTTCCTGTACTGCTTCAATTACTCTGCTCTGTTCTTCATCCGTTAATCCCGGATATAATGGTAAACTGATGATATGCGAATATACCTCTTCTGCATTTTTACAATGCACTTTTTCATATCCATGACTCTGGTAATAAGGATGCATATAAACAGGTATATAGTGAACATTTACACCAATTCCCTTTTCTCTTAACTGTTCAAATACCTTTTTTCGGTCATGATGCGGAACTTGTATGATATACAGATGCCATCCACTCTCGGTTCCCTCCATCTGATATGGAGTAATAATGTCTTTATTATCTCGAAATGCCTCATTATAATTCTGAACCAATTCTTTTCTTCTTGCAAGGAAACGATCCAGTTTCTTCATCTGACTTATTCCAAGTGCACATTGAATATCTGTAATACGGTAATTGTATCCAAGATCCAACTGTTGATAGAACCACGGTCCATCACTTCTTGTCATCAATTTGGGATCTCTTGTAATACAATGAGAACGGAACAACAGCATTCTCTGATATAAGTCTTCTTGATTCGTCATAATCATCCCACCTTCTCCGGTGGTAATCGGTTTTACCGGATGAAAACTAAATGTCGTAAGATCTGATAATGTTCCAATTTTTCTTCCCTTATAAACAGATCCTAAAGCATGTGCTCCATCTTCAATCACTAACAAATGATGTCTTCTGGCTATCTCATGAATGTGGTCCATGTCACAAGGCTGTCCTGCTAAATGAACCGGAATAATTGCCTTTGTTTTTGCCGTTATTTTTCTTTCAATATCTGCTGGATCTATATTATAAGTTTTCGAATCTATATCAGCAAATACTGGTGTTCCCCCACAATACAATATACAATTCGCTGATGCAGCAAAAGTAAGTGGTGTAGTTATTACCTCATCACCCGGTCCAATGCCTGCTGCATAACAAGCCGCATGCAATGCTGATGTACCATTTGATATTGCAACCGCGTATCTGCTTCCGGTATAAGACTTTACTGCTTCTTCAAATTCTGTACTCTTCGGTCCCGTTGTTAAAAAATCAGATTTTAACACCTCAATCACTGCCTGTATATCATCATCTTCTATAGTCTGTCTTCCATATGGTATCATCTATACCGCCTCCAATTATCTATAATGCTATCAGTGCCTCTGCGATACGTTCTGCACCCTTTCCATCAATAAATCTTTGCATTTGCAATGATTTCTTCTTTCTTAGTTCCATGTCATTCATGTACTTCTTTAAATACATATTTATTTTATCTACAATGTTCTCCTCCCTCACATCTCCCACATAATCAATAATATCATCTGCTTGAAACTGTTTTACATTGTCCAGTTGGTTATCTACAAACGCATAAGATATTGTTGGCACACCCAACGCACACAGTTCATAGAGAGTTGTTCCACCTGCTGAAATCGCTATATCAGCTTCCTGCATATATCTTTCTATATTGTCAACTGCTTTATGAAAAAAAATCTTTTTTTCGTTCCCATACTGTTCTTTCAAACTATCATAGTTTTGATTATAAACTCCACATATAACCTCAATTCTTAAGAAGTTGTCCCTTTCTATACCATCTAATACTCTCTGAATAATATTATATGGATCTGTTCCACCTGTTAATAATAACAAGCATTCTACTCTATTCTTAATTTTATGAGATTCACAATTCCAAAACACACTTCGTAACGGAGCATATTTTACTCCTAAATATTTCTTTATTTTATTGTCTGATTGATCATAATGAAATTTTTTCCAGTAATTTGCATAGCAAACCAGAGCATCCACTTCATATGGATTTATGTTTAAATCATCTATATACATTACTCGAACTAGGTTGTGTACTTCCCTTAAATACTTTTCTGTCACTTCATAACTGTCTATCAGCATTTTTTTAATATTCAGCTTCTGAATATATTTCTTCAGAACTGGCAATTCTGCTTCTTTATTATTCCATTTTGTATATAGTATAATAGCTTTATATCCATATTTTTTCAAAAGTTCTAAAGCACTTTCATCTGCAACAATAAAGTTTACTTCAATCCTATTTTTCTGTAATGCATCTGCAATTGCAAGACACCTCATCATATGTCCGGTTGCAATCTGATTATTCATATCTGTTCTTATATATATTTCATCCATTACTTTAATCCACTCGTACAAATTCAAACATACTGTACTTTTCTTCATATCCTGCATTTTCAAATGCTTTTTTTGATGCAAGATTATCCGTTTTTACCAATCCAGTCAGTTTATCTACCATTGGAAAATCTTTAAACACCTGATTTTTCACCAGTTCAAGCATTTTTGCCCCATATCCCTGTGAACGTTTTTCTGTGCAAATACTATAGCTGATTTCCGCATTTTTTTCCTTTTGCACAATACGAATCTGTCCTATCGGACAATCGCCGCACATATAGATATATTGCTTACAGTTTTTATTCTCCAACAGACTTCTATACCAACTGGTATGCTCTTCATAAGTAATTTTTTCTGAAGAAAATGAATTTTTCCTCACTGCAGGATCATTCGTCCATTTAAACAATAAATCCACATCATCTTTTGTTGCTTCTCTTAAATATTCCTTCATTTTTCTATTTTCCTATCATCTCAAAAGAAAGCGGCGTTCCTCTTTCTATATCCCGCAATGCAGTCTGTCCTAATATTTCTTTATAATACTTTGGTTGCAAACCATTCCCTGGTCTGATAATTCTTATATTATCTTCGGTTATCTTTTGTCCCTTTTGTATATCCTGTACGCAAAATATAGAACGACGGAATTGTAAATTTCCTTTTTCCTGTTCAGTCGGTCCATATTGCACTCTTCCAATTGCTTTTTCTGCCTGTCTGATATCCTTTACCATACTAGCAAATTCTTTGGGATTCATCGAAAATGAAGAATCTGGATTTTCAATGGAACGATCCAGACAAAAATGCTTTTCAATAATACTGGCACCAAGTGCAACCGCCGTTACTGCTCCCACCGATCCCATAGAATGATCAGACAGTCCTACTGGCACATTAAAAGTTTCTCCCATATTCTGCATTGTCCTAAGATTCATTTCATCTGTTATCGCCGGATATGCACTTGCGCATCTTAACAATGCCACATTTTGATTTCCCTGCCTTTTCACTGCTGTTACTGCCTCATCAATTTCAGCCAGAGTAGCCATACCAGTTGACATAATCACTGGTTTCCCCTTAGATGCCACATATTCAATCAGTGGAATATCTACAAGTTCAAAAGAAGCAATCTTATAAAATTCAACACCTATTTCCTCCAGAAAGTCTACCGCCGTATTGTCAAATGGTGTTGAGAAGAAATCTATCCCTACTTTTTCAGCTTCTTCCAGCAATTCCTCCTGCCATTTCCATGGTGTATAAGCTTTTTGATATAGCTGATATAGATTTTCCCCACTCCATGTCCCATCTGAAATATGAAAATATTTATTATCACAATCAATTGTCAATGTATCCGGCGTATATGTCTGTATTTTAATGCAGTCTGCTCCGGCTTCCTTCGCTGCACATATAATTTCCTTTGCCCGTGAAATATCTCCTGCATGATTAGCAGACATTTCTGCAATAATATATGTTGGGAAACCTTTTCCTATTTTGCGCCCTTTAATTTCCATTTTATAATCTACCCCTCTTTTTTAACAATCGGTATTTCATCTCAGCCAGTTCCCAGTCTGTCTCATTATCAATATCCTGAACTTCCAGTTCAGAAATAACCAATGCTCCGGTATTCCCGGTTACCATTTTTCCCGTATGTAGAAATGGCTCTGTTCGCAACATATAAAATTGTCCGCAATCATGATATATTTCTTCCAGGTCCTGTGAACGCATCATTGCATATTGCTCCCATTTGTAATTTAAAGTTCCATCTTTTATCACCATTCCCCGCAGTGGTGGAAATGAGAATGACGTTACAGGCATCACACTGTCTCTTTTCTCCTTCATCAATATATCTAATGCTGTTTGTAATTTTTTTCCTGTTACAAATGGGGCTGTCGGATATATACAACAGACGTTCTCATAAGTCATTCCCAGTTCACTATACCTTTTCAATACTTCTTTCAAAACATCTGCCGTTGTTGCATAATCATTCGATGTATCTTCGCTTCGCATAAAGGGAACTTCTGCTCCTGCCGATTTTGCAATCCGGGCAATCTCCTCATCATCTGTAGAAACCATTATAGTATCAAAAATATCAGCTTCTTTTGCAGCCTGAATGGAGTATTCTATAATAGGCCGGTCACAAAATTTCTTTATATTCTTATGTGGAATTCTTTTGCTTCCACCTCTTGCTGTTATGATTGCAATATTCATTCCTTAATTAATGTTCCTCCACATCTTTCAACAATTTCTTCAAATCATCAACAGAAAGCCACTGGGAATTTTTTCCAGAACTATATTCAAAACCCGGCTCAACTTTTTTACCACCAGCCTGAATCTTAGCCGAATTCCACCAGTCCATATGAGGATATACAATAAAATGCTTATCATATTCATAAGTTGATAAAGAATCCTCTTTTGTAACCATCACCTCATGTAATTTTTCTCCTTCACGAATACCCACTTCCGGCATCTTGCATCCAGGTAAAATTGCCTGAGCCAAATCAGTAATCTTAAATGAAGGAATTTTAGATATAAAAGTTTCTCCTCCCTTTGCTTCAGATAATGCCTTTATTACCAGCTGAACGCCTTCATCTAAACTAATCCAGAATCTTGTCATTGCATAATCCGTTATAGGAAGCTCTGTTCCTCCATTTGCTACAATATTTCTGAAAAACGGAATAACTGAGCCACGGCTGCCGGCAACATTTCCATACCGTACGATTGAAAAACTGATATCTTTTGTTCCAGCATAAGCATTTGCTCCAATAAACAATTTATCTGAAACAAGTTTTGTTCCGCCATAAAGATTAATTGGATTTACTGCCTTATCTGTTGAAAGTGCCACTACCTTTTTCACTCCGCAATCTAATGCCGCATCAATAATATTCATTGCTCCATCAATATTTGTTTTTACTGCTTCCATCGGATTATATTCGCAAGATGGAACCTGTTTTAATGCAGCCGCATGTACCACATAATCTACACCTTCAAAAGCACGATATAAACGGTTACGATCTCTTACATCTCCAATAAAGTATCTCAATTTTTCATCATACTTTTTGAATTTGTTTCTCATAATAAACTGCTTATACTCATCTCTTGAATATATAATAATCTTTTTAGGATTATAATTTTCCAATACATATTTTACAAACTGGTTTCCAAATGAACCTGTTCCACCTGTAACCAAAATAGTTTTTCCATCTAACATTTTTATTCCTCCATCTTCTGTTCTTTTATTCAACATATAGAATATATCGGTAATTTTTATTAATTTAATTAGTTATTTTTATTTATCCTTACTTTCCATACATTTTTCTATCTGTTTTATAATTTTAATAAATTCTGTCTTAGAATCTGTCAGTTCCTCTGCTTTTTCTTTGGCTGCCTGTGACCATTTTTCCCACTGTTTGTGGTCTGCTTCCAGTTCAAAAATCCGCTGTTTCATTTCTTCATAATCTTTTACTTTATAAGCATCCTCTACTTCTAAGGCTACATCTCCCAAATCTGTTGTCAGTACTGGAACTCCTTCCGACATGGACTCTGCCGCTGACGTTCCTCCTCCTAAACGAATTGGATTCAGATATAAATCGCACAGAGAATAGATTGCCAGTGCATCTTCCTGTAGTCCAAGATTATGCACATATTTTCTGAACTTTTCATTTTGTCTTGCACGTTCCTCATAATTAACCATTTTTCCCATGATTACACATTGTATTTTCTCTGATAAAACAGAATCTAACATTGCAACAAATTCATCGGAAATTTCCTCTGTCAGCCGCAGTCCGACCACCACCAGCAGAAACGCATCCTCCGGAAGTCCAAAATCCTTCCGCACATAAGTATGTTGCTTCGGTTTAAAAGAGGATGTAAATCTTCCCACTATAACATTTTCTTTTTTTATACCGTAGTTCTTAAGAGTTGTTTCTTCCACCGATGTCGGCGCATGTCCAATACAGATGATATCACACTCAGGAAATGGAATTCCGGACGGCACTGTGGCAATAATTGCCGTTGGCAAGAATTCATTTACGCAGGCTGCCACCAGACTTCCCCCTCCAATATTAAGGCACATTGCAGGATTCAGCTTCCATATGGTCTGTACCAGAGCCCGGGTATCTTCGATATTCGGCATATCCATATAGCATTGAAAAAAGGCTATCTTCTCGCCCTGATAAGTAATCTCTTCCACTTCATTCCAATGTGGCATATAGCTTCCTACCCGTACCGGATATACCGGCATCTCTCCTGCCATTCCCCGCATCTCAGCAGTATTTATCAGGAATACTTTTTTCCCATAATATTTCTGCAGAATATAGGCTCTGTCCAATGCTGTTTTGGTCGGTCCATGATTCATAGAAAGAAACTGACTGGTAAGTATGATTACAAGGTCTTTATTTTTGGCATTCTGTTCTACCGCCCCAATGCTCGCCGGAACATCTACTAACTGTTTTCCCTCATGGATTGCCATATGATGCAACTCAACCACAAGCTCTTCCAATTCAGGTGTCCGTAGATGAATATTATTAAACATGTCAAAATTTATCTGATCTGCCAGATAATATTTTTCCTGCCAGGTTATGTTACTTGAATTTATGAGTTCTTTTACCTGTTTCATTAAGTAACTGTTCTGTTCTGTTACTATCCATGACCAGAATGCAAAAAAGATATTTGTATAAAGCTCTCCGCCAAGCTTTGCAGCAATTGTATTTACAATACTTTCTTTTTCTGTCAAAGACAATCCTTCCATTTTTCCAGTCTCAAAAGCTATTTTATTTTCCAGTTCTACTTCTGCATTGCTGTCTCCTTTTACTTCTGCAATTTTCTGTATCAATTCCAGTAATTTTTCTTCCACTTATTAGTTTCTCCTTACATTCTCATATTTGTCTCTTTTATATATATCGACAATATTTTCAAACAATGATATACTTCAAAGCATAAATTATGTCATTTATTTACGAGGAACTCTATGAAAATATTATTTCTTGATTCACCGGCTTTTGCCAAAAAAGATATGTTAGAAGCATTTCATAACTGCAACATTGAAACCGATTTATTTATGCACGAGGATTATAATGTCCGCAAAAGTGCTGCCTATGATGTAGCTTTTGATGCTGCTGTAGAAAATACTTCCTACGACTTTGTATTTTCCTTTAACTATTATCCGATTCTGGCCACCTGTGCCCATCGGCATAATCTCCGTTATGTTTCCTATGTTTATGACAGTCCGCTGGTGGCTTTGTATTCCTTTACGATTACTTATCCCACCAATTATATTTTTCTTTTCGATTATCCGATTTACGAAGAGTTAAAGCAGGGGGACATTGACCGGGTATTCTATCTGCCGCTTGCTGCAAATGCAAAAAGACTTTCCACCATGCAGGCAGCAGATTCTATCCTTGATAAAATCTCTTCCGAGATTTCTTTTGTCGGTTCGCTTTATAACGAAGACCACCTGCTTTATGACCGCCTATATCAGAAGCTTCCTGCCTTTACGAAGGGATACCTTGATGCAATTATCTCAGCCCAGCAGCAGGTATATGGTGAATTCCTAATTCCCGGTTTATTAAATGATACCATCTTAAGTGATATGCAAAAATCCGTTCCATATGCGCCTAATGAAGATGGCATCGAAACACCGTGCTATATTTATGCCAACTATTTCCTTGCCAGAAAACTGGCAGAATTAGACCGCACTGCAATCCTAAAAAAGCTTTCCGCAGCGCATCAGGTGAAGCTTTATACCAACAATCCTACTCCGCAGCTTCCCAAAGTTGAAAATATGGGAGCCATTGACTATTATGAGATTATGCCTCTGGTTTTCCAACATTCAAAGATTAATCTTAACATTACCTTGCGCAGTATCCAAAAGGGCATTCCTCTGCGGGCATTCGATATTATGGGAAGCGGTGGTTTCCTGCTGACCAATTATCAGGAAGATTTTCTGAATTACTTTGTTCCGGGAGAAGATTTCATTTATTATTCTTCCTATGAGGAAGCAGAAACTTATGCCGACTATTATCTTTCCCACGAAAAAGAACGTCAGCAGATTGCTGCCAACGCCCTTGGTAAAATTTTAGAGGCCCACACCTTTGAGCACCGGATTCAAACCATGTTATCCATTCTATAAACGTTCAATAAATTTTTCATGTAAATCTGCTATGAGGCGGTCTACCGCAGCTTCATAGCCTTTGTACCAGGCTTTTGCCCGATTGCATAAGTCTGGTATTGTTAAATCTGCAGATAAAACATCATCTCCAAGGGAGAATTCTATTTCGCTGTTATAATATAATAACAAATCCTGCACCGGCTCTTTCTGGATTTCTTCATTGAAATTTCCAAATTCTGTCAGCAGCTTCTTCTGCTCCTCTACATCGTCATATTTGGATGCCTGTTCTAACTGCTCTGCCACTTCCGTTGCCCTCTTAATATTCTCCTTTACTTCTTCCAGATGCTTTGGCTCTTCCTTTATCTCATTGATAATATCCTGCCGTTCTTCCTCTGAAAATGCCAACGGTACTTCCTGCAATAATTTTTCAAAATCAATTTCTTTCGTGCAGGAATCAATGACCTCTTTTAGTGTCATTACCTTTGCGCCTTCTATTTTCGCACCACCCTCTGTTGCATTGATTACCGTGATATCCTCCGGCAATTTTAAGATTTCATTCTCAATCCATTTCCGGTACATATCCATCTGATAATCAGTGTCCAGCATAGTTCCGTCATTGCCCTTTACCTGTACGATGACACGTTTCTTCTGATACTGTTCATCCTCTTTCTGTTCCATTTTCAACCCACTATTATAGGTCTGACCTCCGGTAAAAGCCAGATCCTGACCAATAAAAACAATTTTTTTAAACCCCAGTGCTTTCACCAGTGAAAAAGCACTAGTAGAGATTGAACCACCTGTCGGAATTTCTTCCAGACAATATTTTTTCTTTTCCATTACTATCTTAGCAATTATATTGCAAGGAAAATCATCATAAAAATGTTTTCCAGTATGTTGTCTGACAATATCTTCTTTCGATATTGCTTCAAAAACAAATGGAAATGCACTGATATTTATCCCCTCAAAAAAGCGTTCTGGTACTCTTGCATCAATTGTTATCCCCAAATCCGGTGTAATCCCGGCATTTACCACTGCACGAAGTGCTGCATCCACCACAAGAATCAATGCTTTTCCTTTCGCCCGCTTCAACTCCTGTACATTTTTATTTAAAGACGGACCTGCTGCTACAATGATTGCCGGAACATCACTTAAATCCTCCTCCGCAAGGCGTTCTTTCAGATAATGGGTATCTGTCTGCCAGAGATAATCATACATATTACTTAAGGCATGTGCCGCAAACTCTTCCCTGAAATTATAGATGGTATTCCGATATATCTTCGTCTTATTCATGAAATATATCATCGTTTCTAACATATGTTTACATTCCTTGGGATAAATAGAATCATAATTTGGAAGAATGCCAAGGCGCAGCATTCGGATATTGTTAAAGCTGATACCTGATTCCAAATATTCCTGCAACATATTCTCTGACTCTACTATCAAATACACATTTTTCTTCTTTAAAAGTTCAGTATAATCAAAGGTCTCTAATGTTTTTTGGAAAATAGCAACGGATGGTTCATATACAATAAGTGTCATGGTCTCATCCAGCGTCTGCGCCAATGCTTCTATACTTCTTCCGTCTCCAAATCCCAAAAGAAAGAACACGCTGTAGGAGCCTTCTTTTTCAAACTGGCTGACATACTGCATGGATGCTTCCTTTGGATTATATTTACTATTTAACCGGTATTCCAATCCGCCCTTTGTCACAATCGGATAAAGCATTTCATCTTCCGCTGCTTCATAGCGTATCTCTACTGATTGCTCCGGCTGTGCCGTTTCCAGATATTCATGAAGTCTTACATGGTGTTCCCGGATTGCCTGCATATTCTTTTCGTATATCGTCATATTATATCTCCCATCCCATATATCTGCCATATTCATAGTTCAGGCAATCTGCCAGTTCCATGATCTGATGATTCTGATATGCATGAATCAGATGTTCCAATATAGTAACTGCCTGTTCCTGTATTGCTACGTCGGTTTCACCTTTTTCTGTATAATATGTAATTTGTTCTAACAGGCTATCCTTTATCTCCTGAATATGTGCACCAATCCATGGATAAGTTTCCTCCTGCTGGTTCTGATACAGCTTCCGGATTACTGCTTTCATTTCCTCTTGTAATTGACTATACTTTCCTGCTTCCACTTTAGAGTACCTCGTCTTATCTCTTTTCTTCTATTCTACATGATACTAATCTTTTCGTCACTAAGAAAATAATTATCACTATCCGTGTAACAAAGAATGTGCCTTGGCACATTCTCGCGCCTGCTGCTGTCGCTTGTGACATCTACCTTATACGCCGCAGTGCGCATCCTCACGGAGCGTTTTTTTACTTTACAGGAAAGCAATTTCCTGTAAAGTAAAAAATAAAGCCGACCCTTTCGGGTCAGCTTTACTTTTATGGTTGAGTACTTATGATTACTGAAGTAAGGATAATACACCCTGAGTAGACTGATTAGCCTGTGCTAACATAGACTGACCTGCCTGAGCAAGGATGTTATTCTTGCTGTATGTAACCATTTCAGAAGCCATATCTGTATCACGGATACGGGATTCTGCTGACTGGGTATTCTCAGATGTGGTATCCAGGTTGGCAATTGTATGCTCCAGACGGTTCTGGATAGCACCCATTGCTGAACGCTGTTTAGAAACAACTTCGATTGCATCCTGAACTGATTTCATGTAAGAACCAGCTTTTGTAAATGTACTTACACTTAAATCTTTCTTAAGACCAATCTTTGTTGCGCACATATTAGCAATTGAGAAGTTGATAGACTGTCCGGAAAGGGCACCTACCTGTAATTTCATCTGCTTTGTTGCTCCAGAGAATGTACCATCTAACAGGTTCATTGTGTTGAACTGTGTGGTAGACTGGATACGGTTGATTTCAGATGTTAACTGATCCAACTCAGCACGGATAGCGCTTCTATCTACAGAAGTGTTAGTTCCGTTAGCTGCCTGTGTAGCAAGTTCGTTCATACGCTGTAAGATAGAATGTGTTTCATTTAATGCACCCTCAGCGGTCTGTACTAAAGATACACCATCCTGTGCGTTTGAAGAAGCTTTGTTAAGACCACGGATCTGGCTTCTCATTTTCTCAGAAATGGAAAGTCCTGCTGCATCATCTGCTGCACGGTTGATTTTGTAACCGGAAGATAATTTCTCAGTTGATTTTGCCTGTGCGCTTGTTGTGATACCTAACTGTCTGTTTGTGTTTGCTGCCTGTAAATTGTGCTGTACTACCATAATTAATTCCTCCTTGAATTTAACGTCGCTTCCTTGCGACTACTTGTTTGTTGTTGCAGATATCTTATCGGCCGTACGCTCCTCAAATCTATCTGCTAAGTAACAATATCTTGTTTACTTGTTATATATATCGGACGGTTGTCTCGATACTTTATAGTAAATGGAAAATTTTTTTAAATTTTTCCAGTCTACTTCTTATCATCCAGAAATGTGGAACCCGGAGTTCCCATTTTCATCATATTTCTGTAATAGGAATTCACCGCCTGTCTGGATTTCTTTACTTCCTTAATCTGTTTCTTCACGGAAGTAAATTTCTGCTGCATCAATACCTGATTGCGTTTTTCCTGGCTCTGGATTGCAGTGCTCTTGTCCATGATTGCGGTAATATCCCGCTTCATCTGAGCAATGTCTTCCGAATATGCCCCTCGGTTCTCTGTCAAATCAGCTCGAACCCGGTCATAAATCTGACTGAATCCGTCATCTAACTTTGATAACTGCTCTACCAGATCTGCCTTACGGTTCAGATTTTCTTCCAGTTCATCCGGATCTAAATCCGGATTTTCCAGCATGTCCTTCTGCAATACATTTAATGCCATAATTGTATCCAGCAGTTCTATTTTTTTCGTAAGGCTCTGTTTCAAGATTTCAATATAGCTGTTATTTGCTGTGTGCAAGCTTCATTACCTCTTTCCAAGTATCACGCATGGTGCGAAGGTGTACCAGTACTTCCTCTAAAATTTCTTTATCTTTTTTCATGTTTGCCTCAACCAGACGTTCCTGTAAGTACTTATACACATTTTCAAAGTCCTTTGCAACCGGATACTTATGATTTAAGGTTGCCTGAAACTCTTCTATGATATTTTCTACTTTTACAATATTTGTATGGGCTTTCTGGATATTATTCTCCTCAATTCCCATGATTGCAATATTACAGAATTTGATGGCACCTTCATAAAGCATCAGTGTCAATTCTGCCGGAGAAGCAGTCATAATCTTACTGTTCTGATATGCTGCATATCCATTGTTCATTGTCATCGTGTTACCTCCATGTATTTTCACATTATCACCGGTCTATACCTGTGACTGACATTTATCGGCACTTATGAACCTAAGAGACCTGACAGTGAGGATGTAGACTGCTGTAATTTTGCCAGTGCAGTTTCCATCGCCGCAAATTTCTTATAATAATAATCTTCCATCGAAGTAATCTTATCTTCCCACTTCTTAATGGTGGTAGTGTAATTGCTATACTCTTTTGCCATCTGCTTATCATTATAAACAGTCATTGCACTGCTCAGAGAATTAGAGCGCATCTTGGTATCAATCTCATTGTATACACCGGTAACAAGCTGCTGCATGAATGCCGTAACTGTATCCGGGTCTTCCTGTAACATCTGTTTTAACTTATTGGTCTTAGAAGAAACCGCTGAATCATCTGCATCACCATCAATATGATAAGCATTTTCCTCATTCTCATCTGCATTGAGATATCCCAGGGTTGAAATACCAAAGCTGGAAAGGCTGTAACTCTTGCCATTCACAGTATATCCCTTATACATGGCACTGGTCATGGAATTTAAAAGATTACCTAAACTGTCATCCCGGCGAAGCAATGCACTCTTTACCTTCTTCTCCCATTCCTCGACTTCAGAATCTGTCATGGCATCTTTTTCTTCCGTTGTCAACGGCTCATATCCTTTGGCAGAATCTGCGTTGTAAAGAGAAGTCATCTCATTAATCAGGGAATTATACTCTTTTAAGAAATCTTTTATTTTCTTGTATACACCGTCTACGTCATTCTTTACCGTTACGTTAATCTCGCTACCTTCGGTGGAAGCCAGCGCCTCAATCTTCAGTCCGTTAATGCTGAAGGAGTTAGAGGATGACGTATATTTTGCATTATTTACATAAATCTCTGCATCCTGACCATCTATGCGGGTTGCATCCGTATTGTACTGTGTCTTTT
>ENA-ORNT01000363-ORNT01000363.1-human-gut-metagenome-genome-assembly--contig:-NODE-363-length-33508-cov-4.190895_pt1 | contig 33508 bp, 30 predicted proteins | sample MGYA00242120_ERZ509032 | MGnify/ENA primary metagenome ERZ509032 (study PRJEB26280, sample SAMEA2338729) | human gut metagenome | biome: human gut; feature: human-associated habitat; material: faeces...
CCCCCCATGGGGTTTTCCCTGCCGGTAAAGTTATTTTGTTGCTTGTTTCAATAGTTTTGCTAATCTTGGTGGAAAAGTGAAAAACGGATAAAAGAATTTCATAAAACAAAAAGATTGTATAGAAATATATTTTATGCTACAAAATCAATATATTCAAATTAGTATTTTTATAATTAAAATTAAAAATTTATGGAACAAGTTGCTCTTTTTAAGGGGTATATCCTTGAGTTTATTGCATTTTTTGTCGCAGCTATCATTGTTCTGGCCGCTTTTTTGGTTCGAGAATGTATATGGATGAAAAAAAATGCAAAGCATGCTGTTTCTCCTGAAGAAGCAAATAAACACAGTACACAAACTTTTATGTGGGTATGTGTTTTTTTATTTATTTGGGTGGCAGCTATTTTGACCTGCACTTTATATGTAACAGGCGGCAGATGGTTCGAATATGCGCTTATTGCAGCGTCTTCGGTCGGGGGTGTTTGTTTGAGCATTGCTTTGCTGAAGAAAAAATTTTAACAAAAAAACACTGGTTTGCTTGAAAAAGTACAAACCAGTGTTTTTTTTGATTAAAACTTAGTAGTATCTTACTTTTCCGTTTGTTTTTTTCGACTGTTCCGAAATATATTCTTCCAATTCCCGCAATGTGATATAACCGTCTTTGTTTTTATCTATTGTATCAAACTGTTCGTCAGGTTCCTGGTAAATTCCTTCTTTACGTGCTTTGCGGATTTGTCTTCTAGTTTCTCTTGATTCTTTGTATTTTGTTTTAGCGCCAAATTCTTCTCTGCTGAGCCTTCCGTCCTGATCTTCATCATACGTGCTCAATTGATACATAGCGTTTTTTTGTGAACTGTTGATATAGTTGGCGGGAGGGTTGAATTTTGCATTGGCGCTCTGACTGGTTAATAAACCGAATGCGGCAATATATAAAATATTTTTTATTACAGTCATTTTTTATCTCCTAATAAAAGTTTTTATTATCAATAAAAGTTGAAAGACCTAATTCTACTAATTGTCCGTCTTGCAAACTGACTTGTTTGTCCATAGATTTTGCAAGTTCCATGTTGTGTGTAGCAATGAGGGCGGCAAGACCGGTTTCTTTAATAATGTTCAATAAAGCCTCAAAAACAATATCTGATGTTTTTGGGTCAAGGTTTCCGGTCGGCTCATCTGCCAGCAATAATTTTGGCGTGTTTGCTAAAGCGCGGGCAATGGCAACGCGCTGCTGTTCTCCTCCGGACAATTCTGCCGGACGATGTGTGAAACGTCCGTCGAGTTTCATTTTATCAAGCAGCCATTTGGCGCGTTCTTTAGCTGCGTTATAGTTTTTGCCGGCGATAAGCTGCGGAATTATCACATTTTCAAGAGCGTTAAAATCCGGCAGCAAATTGTGATATTGATAAACAAAACCCAAAAAATCGCGGCGGAGAGATGTTCGCACGCTGTCATTGGCAATAAAACAATCTTGTCCGTCAAGATAGATATGTCCGCTGTCAGGAAGTTCCAGCAATCCGGATATCTGTAGCAATGTGGATTTTCCTGAACCTGAAGGACCTATCAAAGCCACAATTTCACCAGACGCTATTTCAAAATCGACATTACGCAAAACATCAAGCTTTTGCTGTCCTTGATAAAAAGATTTGCATATATTTTTTAAACTCAGAATATTATTACTCATAGCGTAAAGCCTCCACCGGATCCATTTTGGCAGCACGATAAGCCGGATAAATCGTAGCCAAAAATGATAACAGCAATGAGATAATCACAATGACAACAACTTCAGAAGTTTCGACCTGCGCCGGCAATCTTGATAAAAAGTAAATTTCGGCGGAAAACAAATCTCTTCCCGAAATTGTCTGTAAAAATTGGCGTATGTTTTCAATGTTGTGGCAAAAAAGCAAACCTAAAATAACGCCGATAGTTGTTCCGACCACGCCGATAAAGGCTCCGTCAATAAAAAATATGCGCATAATCATACCTTTTGTGGCACCCATAGTGCGCAGAACGGCTATATCGCGCCCTTTATCTTTAACCAACATAATAAGTCCGGTTATGATATTAAAAGCCGCAACCAATATTATCAGTGTTAAAATTAAAAACATAACGTTACGTTCAACGTCAATAGCGTTGAAAAAAGCGGCGTTAGACTGTTTCCAATCAAAAATATATGCCGTATCTCCTATACTGCTGCGGATAATTTCACGTGTTTGTTGGAGCAAAGCGGGGTTTTTGAGTGTGACATCAATATTGGTAACTCCGTCGCCGATGCCGAAATAAACTTGCGCTGTTTCTAGCGGCATAAAGATAAAGTTGGCGTCATATTCGTACATGCCAAGTTCAAAAGTTCCGGCAATGCGATATGATTTCATCCGCGGAACAGTGCCGAAAGCCGTAATTTTTCCGTTAGGCGAAATCAAAGTGATTTCATCTCCCGGAACCAGTCCCATTTTTTGAGCCAGACGGTAACCGACCAAAACATTGTTGCCTGTAAAGTCATCGAGGTTTACGGTAGTCATTCCGTTTTTTAAAGTCGATTTTTTCTCTATATCTTCAGCCCTCAGACCGCGCACCATAGCGCCTTCGGCGGCTCTTCCCGATGAAACGAGCAATTGCTTTTCAATCATGGGAATAGCCAATTCAACATTATCAATAGTGTTTATGTCTTTTATGGCCTGACGGTAATTGTTAAAGGGCAGGCTGTTGTTTGAAACAATTCCTATATGTCCGTTAATGCCCAAAATGCGTCCTAGCAGTTCATTTCGAAAACCATTCATGACTGACATAACGATAATAAGTGTGGCAACCCCCAAGGCAATGCCCGTAAAAGCAAAACCCGTAATAACTGATATAAAGCCTTCTTTACGTTTGGCTTTCAGATAACGGCGGGCGACCATCCGTTCAAATTTGCTGAAAATCATTAGAAAAACTCCTTATTATAAGGAGATATATATGACAAACCGCTATTATGCAAGCGTTAAATACAGTTTTTGCCTTTGCAGCGTCGTTTTTGAAAAAATCCTGTAAAAAATAATGCTTGCCAAGATATTTTTTATGATGTATAAGCAACAACGTTAATCAAGGCAAACGGGCTAAAGGCATGCCTGTTGCCGTCAACAAGCATCCAAAATTGAATGAAAGGGAAGCAAAATGCCAAAAATGAAAACCAGAAGTTCCGTTAAAAAACGCTTCAGCGTTACCGGAACAGGCAAACTGAAAAGAAATTTTGCCAAAAAGAGACACTGCCTCTTCTGCAAAACACAGAAAATGAAAAGACAGGCTCGCGGTACAACCATGGTTGCTGCCTGCGATGTTCAGATTGTTAAACAATTTTTGCCATATTTGTAGGAGGATATATAGATGTCTCGTGTTAAAAGAGGTGTAACGGCTCGCGCTCGTCATAAAAAGATTTTTGAAATGGCGAAAGGCTATCGTGGTCGTTCTAAAAATGTATTCAGAGTAGCAGTTGAAAAAGTTGAAAAAGGTTTGCAATATGCTTACCGTGACAGACGCGTAAAGAAAAGAAATTTCCGTATGCTCTGGATTCAACGTATCAGTGCTGCAACCAGACTTAACGATATGACATACTCCCGATTTATGAACGGGCTCAACAAAGCAGGTATTGAGCTTGATCGTAAAGTATTGGCCGATATCGCATTAAAAGAGCCCGAGGCTTTTGCCAAGTTAGTTGCGCAAGCTAAGGACGCTTTGAAATAAGCAATTTTATAAATGCAAGTAAAAAGAGTCTGCTTGAGCAATCAGGCTAGACTCTTTTTATTTTAAATCACGGGGAATTTTTGATGGAAGACTTAGAAAAATTAAAATCCGAACTGCTGCAAAAAATTGAAAATGCTGCGGACTTGAAAGCCTTGGATGAAATAAGGGTTTCTGTCTTGGGAAAAAAAGGCATAATCACCGAAAAAATGAAAACTCTCGGCACTTTGCCGCTGGAAGAAAAAATTGCGGCTGGAAAACTGCTGAATGTTTTGAAAACAGCATTGGAAACAGCTATTGACAACAAAAAACAACAGCTGGAAACCGAAGAGTTGAACCGCCGTTTGGCTGGTGAAAGAATAGATGTAACGCTTCCTGTGCGTCCTGAAATTCAAGGAAGAATTCATCCTGTTTCTAAAATTTACGAAGAAGTCGTTGCCATTTTTGGACAAATGGGATTTGAAGTTGCCGAAGGACCGGATATTGAAGACCAGTTCCATAACTTTAATGCTTTAAATATGCCTGCCAATCACCCCGCAAGACAAATGCAGGATACTTTTTATATTGCCAATCCTGACAGCTCTGATTTTGATGACAGCTTTGTTGTGCGCACTCATACTTCGGGTATGCAAATCCGCACAATGGAAAGCAAAAAGCCTCCAATTCGCATTATTGCTCCCGGCCGTACTTATCGTAGCGATTATGACGCCACACACACACCGATGTTTCATCAGGTCGAAGGTTTGGTTATAGATAAAACCACAACTATGGCTCACTTAAAAGGATGTTTATATGATTTTGTGCGCGCGTTTTTTGAAGTAGACGACATCAAAGTCCGCTATCGTCCGTCATATTTTCCGTTTACTGAACCAAGTGCTGAAATGGATATCGGCTGCAAAAAAGGCAAAGGCGAACTTAAAATCGGTGAAGGCGATGATTGGTTGGAAATTTTGGGTTGCGGTATGGTTCACCCCAATGTTTTGCGCGCCGGCGGAATTGATCCTGATGAATATCAAGGATTTGCTTTTGGAGTAGGTATTGACCGTTTGGCGATGTTAAAATACGGTATTCCCGATTTGCGCACATTTTTTGAATCTGATTTACGTTGGTTAAAACATTATGGATTTGTACCATTAGATGAATCATCTATGACCGGCGGTTTAAGCAATAATGGAGGATTGGCACGATGAAATTTACATTATCCTGGTTAAAAGAACATTTGGATACAGAGGCAACAGTTGATGAAATTTCTGCGCGTTTAACACAAATAGGGCTTGAAGTCGAAGAAGTTTTTAATCCTGCTGCCAAATTGAACGGTTTTATAACTGCCAAAGTTGAAAAATGCGAAATGCACCCCGATTCAGACCATCTGCATTTGCTGAGCGTTAACACCGGAAAAGAAATGCTGCAGGTTGTCTGCGGCGCTCCAAATGTTAAACAAGGAACCATTGGAATTTTTGCTCCGGTAGGCGTGGTCATTCCCTGCTATAATGAAAAACTGACAGTCGGCAAAATCCGCGGTGTTGAAAGTTTTGGTATGCTGTGTTCGGAAAAAGAGCTTTGCATAGGCGAGGATCATACCGGAATTATCGAATTGCCTGAGGATACAAAAATCGGTGTTCCGGCTGCGGAAGTTTTGAATATTGATCCGGTGATTGAAATTTCTATTACGCCGAACCGCGCCGAATGTTTGGGTGTTTTCGGCGTGGCTCGTGATTTGGCTGCTTCCGGTTTAGGAACTCTGAAGCCATTGTCTTTTGACAAACCTGCTTCTGTATTTGAAAATCCTATTAAAATCAAAGTAGAAGCTCCGGAAGCTTGCCCCGTATACACTGGACGCTATATCCGCGGTGTCAATAATCATGCCGAAACTCCAAAATGGATGAAAGACCGTTTGTCGGCAATCGGTTTACACTCTATTTCTCCATTGGTTGATGTTACAAACTACCTCAATTATGATTTGGCTCGTCCGCTTCACGTGTTTGACGCTGACAAATTAGCCGGCGGATTAACCATTCGTATGGCGCATGAAAATGAACCTTTTACTTCTCTTGAAGGCAAAGAATATAAACTTGATACTCAAAGCCTTGGAATTTGCGATGATGAAGGAATTCAATGTCTTGGCGGCGTTATGGGAGGCGAGGCAAAAGGCTGCACAAAAGAAACAGTTAATGTTTTGCTGGAAAGTGCTGCTTTCAAACCTGAATGTGTTGCCCGTACCGGAAGACATTTTCAAATAGAGTCGGATTCTCGCTATCGTTATGAACGCTGGGTCGATCCTAATTCGAATGTTTTCGGTTCTGAATATGCAACAGCTTTAATTTTGGCTATTTGCGGCGGCGAAGCTTCAAATATAACAGTGTGCGGTGAAGAAAACTATCAGTCGAAAGCTGTAAGTTTGCGCTATGAGCGTGTTAAAACTTTGGCCGGCATAGATGTTTCTAAAAATGAAATCAACCGCATTTTAACCGCTCTTGGTTTTGCCCTTGATGACAAAGGCGACAGTGTTGTGGCTGTTTCTCCAAGCTGGAGAGGCGATATAGAATGCGAAGCCGATTTGGTTGAAGAAATTGTCCGTATGGTTGGATTGGATAATATTCCGGCTGTTTCTCTGCCATCAGATGAATTTCCAAAACAAACGCTGACTGACAGCCAACATCGTGCTTTGATTGTTAAACACGAATTGGCATCGCGCGGAATGTATGAAACCGTAACTTGGAGCTTTACCGATTCAAAATTGGCCAAGCCCTTCCGTAAAGGACATGAACCAGTGCTTTTGATGAATCCGATAGCTTCCGAGTTGGATGAAATGCGTCCGTCAGTTTTGCCAAATCTGTTATTGGCGGCACGCAATAATATTGCCCGCGGTGCTTCTGATATGGCTTTATTTGAAGTCGGTCCCGAATTCTACGGCTGTCGTCCGAAAGAACAGGGAACTGTTGCCGCTGGTATTCGTTGTGGAATGACAGCCAAAAAACATTGGTTGAATGAAGTGCGTGCTTATGATATTTTTGATGCAAAAGCCGATGCTTTAGCTGCAATAGCAGCTGCTAACGGTCCGTGGGACAGTGCGCAAATTACAACCGATGCGCCTGAATATTATCACCCCGGACGCAGCGGAACTTTGCGTTTGGGCAAAAATGTTTTGGCTTATTTCGGTGAAATTCATCCCTCTGTTCTTAAAGCTTATGACATTAAAAGCAGATTAGTGGCTTTTGAGGTATTTCTGGATAATATTCCGCTGCCTCGCGGTAATGCCGGAAAATCAAAGAAAAAACTTGAATTGTCAAACCTGCAGTCGGTTGATAAAGATTTGGCTTTTGTTGTAAACAAAGATGTTTCGGCAGCTTTGATTATTGCCGCCGCCAAAAATGCCGATCGCAATCATATTGCCGAAGTTCGGGTTTTTGATGTATTTGAAGGCGGTAATTTGCCAGAAGGCAAAAAATCCATTGCTTTGAGTGTTACTTTCCAACCGAAAGAAAAAAGCTTTACCGATCAGGAACTTGACGGATTAATGAAAAAAGTTATTTTGGAAGTCGGTAAAAAAACAGATGCGGTTTTGCGTCAATAAAAATCCGTTTTCGATAAAAAGCCGTTCGAAAGAACGGCTTTTTTTGTTGCTTTTCTTCCATTATGACGATGAAAAAAATGAAACCGCAATTATATAGAAAAAAAGGAGAATTTTGATGGAAATATACTTATTTGTGGCTATGTTTCTTTTATATCTTGTCATGGCGGTATTTACCTCCAAACAGCTTATACGGCGGCTTTGGCTTGCATCTTTTTTAATTGCTTTTGCTATAACTGGCGTTGCTTTAAGCTTTTTGCGCTTTGAAAATCAGGATATTATGATGAATGCAGCGGAACTTAGCTGGTATTATATTTTGTATTTGTTTGCGGCGATAATGTTTGTTTTAGGGATAATCAACCTTTGGATTTTTCGCCGTGCGGCATGGCGGACATTATTTGAAGACAAAGATGACAACTACAATGAAAAAAATTAACTGACCTTACGGATATAAATAGGCTGGCTGTTTTTTCCGATATGAATAAAATATTTATGTCTTCCCGGAAGCCTGAAATGTTCAGACGCGTTTAACACACGGCGGACTGTGTCGGCGTATCGACTATGTATGAAAAATGTGTCCTTATAGGGAGTGACTTTGGTAAACGGCAATTTACGAACAGTAGACAATGCTTCTTCAAGGCTGTTCCATGTCGGCATGCCGACAAGGTCATGCTGCCACTGTTTAGGAATAAAGAATGCGCCTTCTTTTTCTATTTCTTTAATGCTTTTTCCTAGCAATAAAAGTAAGTTTTCATTTGTTTCTTCCATGTTATCGCTGGCATGGATTAAATTTTTGCCGAGCATTTGGCGATATGCTGCTTTGGCGGTTGAAACGGCAATATTTTTTCCATTTGAAAATTGGCAGTTTTTATCATGAACCAAAAGCGCCAAAAAAGGACCGCTGCCGACTTCTTTTGCTTTTTTTAAGCCTTTTGGCAGTTTTTTTCCGTAAAAACGAGCCAAATTACTTTCAAAAGCATCTTTTGACCAGCTTATTTCATAAGCTTGGAACAATTCAAATTTCTTTTTAATATCACCAATCAGGTTTTTTGCCATAAAGCGGGCATTTGCCCAGATGATGAATAAGTACAGTTCTTTTTCCATTGGCAATCTTTATTAATAAAACCTCTCATAATATATATTCATTTATATGTTGGTGCAACATTATTTTCGGCAAATGAATAAAAAGTGCAAAAAATATTCTGAGCTTGTTTTTTCTTATGTTTAAGATATTATACCAACAATATTAATAACATAAGGGTTATAAAAATGAAATTGACTATAATCGGCACCGGATATGTGGGTTTACCCACTGGTGTGGGCTTTGCGGAACTTGGCAATGAAGTGGTTTGTGTTGATAAAATCGCCGATAAAATCGAACGACTGAATAAAGGTGAACTAACTTTGTTTGAGGACGGTTTGGAAGAATTGTTCAGCAAAAATGTCAAAAAAGGCAACATCCGCTTTACTCTTGATATGAAAAATGCCGTTCAAGGAGCAGATGTGGTAATGCTGGCAGTCGGCACGCCTCCGCACCCGATTACAAAAGAAGCGGATATGCAATATATCTATGCCGCCGCGGAAGAATTGGCTGAATATCTTGACGGTTATACGGTTGTGGCTACAAAATCGACCGTTCCGGTAGGCACGGGAGACGAAGTTGAAAAAATAATCCGAAAAGTGAATCCTAAAGCCGATTTTGATGTGGTTTCAATACCGGAATTTTTGCGTGAGGGCTTCGCTATTCATGACTTTTTTAATCCTGACAGAATAATTATCGGTGCAAATTCGGAACATGCGCGCGATGTTATGCTTAGATTATACGCTCCATTCAAGGAAAAAAGCAAATTTTTGTTAGTAAAAAGGCGTTCGTCAGAAACCATAAAATATGCTTCAAATGCCTTTTTAGCTATGAAAATACATTATATTAACGAAATGGCGGATTTTTGCGAACAATCAGGAGCTGATATTTTAGAAGTTGCCGAGGGAATGGGACTCGATTCAAGAATTGGCAAAAAATTCTTAAATCCGGGGCCGGGGTACGGTGGTTCCTGTTTTCCAAAAGATACCAACGCTATGGCGCAGATGGCTCATAAATACGGTGTTCATTTAAGTTTGATTGAAACAACAATTTCAAAAAATGATGAGCGCAAAATAAAAATGGGGCAGAGAGCTATTGCCGCTTTAAAAGAGCATCCTAACGGCAAAATAGCTGTGTTAGGATTGGCATTTAAAGGCGGAACCGATGATTGTCGCGAATCTCCGGCTATTGATATAATCAAAGAAATGATTAAGCACTCGCAAAATATTTGCGTGTATGATCCTAAAGCTATGGAAAATGCCAAAAAAATTCTCGGAAATGCCGTTCAATACGCAAATTCGGCTGAAGAAGCTTGTAAAAACGCTGAAGTGTTAGTGGTTTTAACCGAGTGGGAAGATTTTCGCCGTCTGGATTTACACAGTCTGAAAAATGTTATGTCCGGAGCTAAAATTGTAGATTTGCGCAATATGTTTTCTGCGGACCAAGCAGAAAAGGAAGGTTTTGAATATCAGTGCATCGGAGAAAAATGTCATGGCTAATGTTTTGGTTGTCGGCGGAGCCGGATATATAGGAGCGCATGTTGTCAAAGAATTGTTGAAAAATGAGTTTAATGTTTGTGTGTTTGATGATTTATCAAGCGGACACGAAATAAACTTGTTTAAATCGGCGAACTTCATCAAAGGAAGTATTTTGGATTATCCTGCATTGAGCAAAGCCATGCAGGGAATGGACGCTGTTATATTTCTGGCAGCTAAAAAAGCTGTCGGTGAATCGATGGAAAAGCCGGAAAAATATGCTTTGAACAATATCAGCGGTGCGGTTAACGTGCTGAATGCAATGTCAGAAAATGGTGTTAAAGCTCTTGTTTTTTCATCATCAGCAGCTGTTTATGGTACTCCGATTTATACGCCGGTTGATGAAAAACATCCGTTGAATCCTCTTAATTTTTATGGTTTTACCAAAGTCGAAACAGAACGTATGATGGAATGGTATGATCGCTTAAAGGGGGTTAGATATGCTTCTTTACGCTACTTTAATGCCGCCGGATATGATGAAGAAGGTGATGTGAAAGGAAAAGATGCCAATCCGCAAAATCTGTTGCCGATAATTATGGAAGTGGCGACCGGAAAGCGTGATTGCTTGTATGTATTTGGTAATGATTATGAAACCCGTGATGGTACTTGCGTGCGTGATTATATCCATGTCAGTGATTTGGCAACGGCGCATGTAGCGGCGATAAAACGTTTGTTAAACGGCGGAGAATCTTTGATTGTAAATCTGGGAACCAACCACGGAACAACGGTTAAAGAAGTTATAAACGCAGCCGAAAAGGTTTTGGAACGCAAACTTCCGGTTAAATATGTCGGTCGGCGTGCCGGTGATCCTGCCTTTTTAACGGCTTCTAATCAAAAGGCTTTTGAAGAATTGGGATGGAAACCTGAACATCTGGATATTGAAGATATTGTCCGCAGTTTTTTGAAAATATACTAGACAAAAAACGTTTTTTTACATATTATAATAGTGTAAAAACTATAAAATATAAATTATTATGAAAGCAGAAATTAAAAAAGAAGTTTACTCTATCTTCAATAAATCTTTTGGTTATGATATCAAGGATATTGAAGAAAAAGAAACCTTAAAGCATGATTTGGCTTTGGACAGTCTGGATATTCTCGCTTTGGAAATGGAGCTTGAAACATATTTCGGTCCGCTTCCAAATTTGGATGAATTATGCTGTAATCCAAAGACAACAGTCGGTGATTTGCTTGATTTTTTATGCAAAGCAAAATCCTAAATTAGATCAGCTTTACAAAAAAATAACTCCTTACCAGAATGGTAGGAGTTATTTTTTTACTCTGCATCGTGAAACTCGCAGTCTACTAAGTTGACAAGTTGACCGTAGCTGTCGATTTCGTAAGTGATTTCATCACCTTCGCGCAGCAAAGAAAATTTGCCGGAATACTTGACATTGCGAAAAGTAATAATATTACCATCGCTCAACAAAATAGCGCTGCAGGTTCCACCTTCCAGATAACGCTCAATTCGCGTAATTGATGCTGTTTTTTGTGTTGTTTTAGTGTCGGAACTGCTGGAACAGGAAGTTACGACCAAACATAAAGCAAGCAGCATGATTTTAAAAAAATGTTTCATAATAATATATTTTTAATTGTTTAACTGAAACAATTATATGCTTTATATGTTTTTTTGTCAATAAAAAACTGGACAAAAATATTCTTTTGTGTTAAATATTTTAATGTTTTACTTAATTAATAATAAATTATTTATGAGCAGAATTGAATTTATAGATGAAAAAGTGCGTGAAGCCGTGAGAAAAGTTTCTTCCTTTGAACTTGACAATGTGGAAGATGACGACAAATTGCACGACGATTTGGCTCTCGAAAGTTTGGAACTTGTCGAATTGGCCATGGAGCTTGAAAAAAAGTTTGGCATTGAATTGTCAGACGATGAGTGTGAAACTTTTGACGAAATCACTGTCAAACAGTTGATTACATTGGTAAAAAGCAAACTTTAATTTGTTTGTCGGTTAAAAAAAAGCAGACTATCGTTAAGATAGCCTGCTTTTTTCTTGTTATTACAGATTAAACAATTCTGAATAGGCAAATGATAAGCCAATCATAAAATTGCTTCCGGTTTTGCCGACTTCGCGTGCCTCGCCCTGAAAATATTGCACATAAGGCGCAAGGCTGAACTGATTGCGGATTTTAACATCCATACGTCCGATAACGCTTAATTCGTATTTGAGGTCGGTTCCGACATATTCACTATAAGTTAAGTAGTCGCGGTAATAGCCTTCAAGCTGAAATTTTACCTGATCGGAATTCACAAATTCGCTGCGCCAACCAATTTCATAAGCGGCTTTGGTGTTGCGATCATCGCTGTATGTCATGTCATATTCGCCAACTGCTGCGGCGTAGAGTTCTTTGATGATATCGCCGTTAAATACTTTTATACCGCCTTTGCCGCGTACGATTTTTTGCAGCGGGGCTGGTTTGTTGGCCTTAAATTCTGTTTGATAAGCTGCGCTTACGAAAGGACCGATATCGGCGTTATCTGCTTCAAAAGACCAAATTTTGCGGTTGTAATCTGTTGTAAACAAAATTTGGTCTGCATCTTCATTGGTGGTTGTGTCGTCATCGACGGGTCTGATTTTTGTTCGTCCGTATTCGGCAAACAAACTGTTGTTCCATTGCCAATCCGGTTGCTCATATTCAAGCACAAAATCAAACACGCCTTTTATCATTGTTTGGCTGTCGGCGCTCAATTGTGAATTTGGATTATCTGTGTAATATTTTGCATTTTGCACTTCGGTTGAAGCCATTTCTAAAGCAATGCGGCGGAAATTAGCGCGCAAATCGCTTAAATTTTTGTTTTCAGCAAAGACAGGGGAGGCAATAAAAGCGCTGAAAAGCAATATTGCCGGTAAAAATTTTTTGGTTTTAGTCATTTGGGTCCCATATTTATAGTTATGATTTTTGCCCTAAAATAAGAAAAAACGACAAACTTGACAAGCAAAAAAATATATAATAAACAATTTATTAACAAAGGAGAATAAAATGAATGTTGACTCTTTAGCTGATGTTGTCTGCTGCTTGAAAGATGTTGTGCGAACAGGGTGGATAAAACGTGATGTTGAAAATCCGGAATCTGTTGCCGACCACACTTATGGTTTGTGTTTGTTGGTGCTGCTTATGTGTCCGGACAATCTTAATAAGTTGAAATGTTTTGAATTTGCAGTTGTTCATGATTTAGCTGAAGCGCTCACCGGAGATTATACGCCTGAAGACACACCGGCAAAAGAAGAAAAATATCGTTTGGAAATTGAGGCTATTCATAAGATTGCACAAAAAATCGACAATTCAACATTGCCTCAATTGTTTTCTGAATATGAAAAACAAGATACTCCGGAAGCACGATTTGTAAAACAAATGGATAAATTAGAGGTTGTTTTGCAGGCGCGCTATTATGATAACAACCACCGCAGCAGCTATTGGAATAAGCATAAAGGGGCGTGGAAGACATTGTTTGAAGAGTTTGAAAGCAATGCTTGCAAAGTTTTAGATGAAAATTTGCAACAATTTTTAAAAAAGTGAAAAAATGTTCTTGACAAGTGGAAAAAATAACCTTAAAAGATAACAAGTTTTTGATGGCGGGGTAGCTCAGTTGGTTAGAGCAGCGGAATCATAATCCGCGTGTCGTTGGTTCGAATCCGACCCTCGCTACCACTTAAAAATCAAGGCTTTCAGAAAAATCTGAGAGCCTTTTTTTATTTGCTGCTGTTTGTTTTCTGTTTTTAGTTTTATGTTCGACAAAAATATTGCCAAATATAAAAAATGAGAGTATAAATAAAACTGTCAAATAGCTATTAGTATATTATTTTAATAAAATTTAAATTATGGAAGCTATCAAAAAAATGTTTTCATTTTCCAATTTGGCTAAAAAGTCATGTTGGAAGCGTTTGCTTTTGCCAGACAATGCGGTTAATTTGGCTCTGGTCGTGTTAATAGTTTCTTTTTGCTGCTACAAAGGATTTTTTTCTGATGCCTTAGCAGATGAAGCTATGATTTGGAGATCAATTTTTGATTTCGGGCTGAGTGCGCTCTGCTTGTGTGTAATCCTTGTCGTTTGCTCTACCAGTGCCGAAAGACCATGTCTGTGGGATCCAAATTTCATTAACAAGAAAAAGTAATAAAAAAAGAGTTTTTGTCTTGAAGGCAAAAACTCTTTTTTTTGTGCGAGATAAATCAAATCTATACAAAAAATCCTTAATACTCAAAGTATTAAGGATTTTAAATGAATTAAAGGCTATTGCAGTTTTATTGATAAAAGCCAGCGAGCCTGTTTTTCTTTTTCAATATCGTCAATATCCGACTAAAAATTCGGTTTGAGAACAATCTTTACCGATTTTTTTCTGCGTTCTTCTTCTTTTTGGATGATTTCTTGCAACTTCAAAAGAGAAATTTGTTTATTCTCTATCCAGTTTTGCAACATGTTTTCCGGTTTTACATTTCAAAGCTGAAAGTACTTTTGCAGTTTTTCGCACTTTTCATCATTGGAAAGCCAGCACAGCTGTTTTATCCAATAATCCATAATTTTTTCTCTCGTCATTCCGAGTGATTTGATAAAACTTTCCAGTTTTTCAAAAGAAGTGTCAAATACGATAATGTGTAAAATTTAAGTTTGTAAAATATATTCATAAAAATTTTTGTAAAAAAAGTACTATACTGTTTTTGTTGTATTTTCAAGAAAAAAGCTCTGCCTTTTTTGAGGGCAGAGCTTTGACGTTTTTTTACTTTCTTCTTTTCTTCATAAAGTTCCATACCATAAGGAACGGAGAAACAAAAGCATGCCAGATGATGTTGTATGCCAAAGAGGCTGCAATTCCGGCAAGCATTGCAAAAAGAAATGCAAACAAATACGTCAGCGCCATTTGCATAATACCGATATGGCAAAACAGCGCGACAACAATGTAAACGAGAGTCCAGAAACCGGTCAAAATTCCGATGGTTTGGCGAATTTTCTTGTGCCAAAGCAGCTCATCAAAATTATACCCGTGGATGTAAAGAGCGCATCCCTGAGCAAAGAAGAGCAAAGCCGAGGCACCGAGAATAAGGCAAAAACCTATACAGATGTAAAAGTTTTCCTCATTCCAAAACAGGGAATTGTTCAATAACGATTCCAGAACTTCAAAATAACAATTGTGTTCCATAAAACGATGTTATTAAAAATTAGACAAATAATTGATTGTTAATTCAATTATATACCACCGGTGCTCAAAATTGGCAAGCGGAAATTTATATAAAAAGCCCAAAACATTAATGTTTCAGGCTCTTTAAACTTATTTCCAAAATTTATTTTTGGCGGCTGAATTTGCTTTTTGCCAAATTATATAATTTTTTCACATCGAGCATATCATGTATTTTGCGCTTGTAGTGCAAAATCTTTTGCAGCTGAGCCAAACGCTTGGTTGTTTGCGCCGAAGCTTTAACAAAAGAGCAATCAATAGTATCAATACACGGCGGAAACTTAATGCTTTCGGTTTTGCGCAAATCAGAGTTGCGTAAAGCAACGTTTTTAAGATTTTTGCAAGGTGTAAAATCAAGAGTTTTGATATTGCTGAAATCGACGCCGCACATTTCAATTTTTTCCACATCTTCCGGAAATATGATATTTTTGATTTTGTGCGGGTTAACTCCTGACATAACCAATGATTTAACGCCTTTGAGCTTTGATAAATCCAAGGTTTCAATGTCGCCGAAATTAAATTTTACAGCCACTGACAACTCATTGATTTTATTAAATTCATTAAGCTGATTAATCAGCTGCGATGTATAATTTCCCTGCAGCCACAAAGTTTTTGCCGATATGTTCTTTTTGTTGATGTGCTCAAGATTGTGAGCGGTAATCGGGCAGCTGTCAAATTCAACTACGCGGTCTTTCGGCAGATTGTAAAGGTCATAAAATTTTCCGTTTTTATCGGGAATAAAGCCCATGTTGCGCTTGGCGATAACAAAACGTCTGTCGTCAATATGCGGAATTTTGTCGGAAGACATAAGCTCTTCATCGTTTTTCAAATTAAAGCGTCTTTTTAGATAATCGCGGATAACAGCCACTCTGTCCATGCCCGAAATGGCGTGGTTTGAGCGTCCGACCACTTCAACCAGCTTGCCTTCATCAAAATACATAGTAACGCAAGGGTAGTTTGGTTTTCCTTTTTCGTAGCTGCGTAAAGAATAATATTCAGCAGTGGTGTTAATTTTTTCAACATAGCGGTCGCGGCGGATACAGTGCCCCATATTGTTGCTTTCAAAGTCAAGCGCTTCTGAAGATATCATTCTCACCAATTGCAGTTTTTTGTTTGGGTAGACTTCTATTTGCGTTGTTCCGTTGCGGCTGGCAGCGTAGTCGCTGATGTTTTCGCGGCTTTTGTCATAATATTTATCAATGCTGTGGTTCAAGTCATAAATAGTTGGAACGGAAGTGTACAAATTAACAAAATAGTTGCTTGATGTCACTTTTTCGCCGTCGGTTTCCATATAGTTGTGTACAAAGTCGCGGATATCAACGGCCAGCTCGTGCAAATGGCTTTCTTTAAGTTTGTCAAAATCAATGATAACATCGCCGTTTTCAGTGGTTTCAAATTTCAGCGGGTTGTTTTTTACGATTTCATAAGTTAAATATTTGTTCAGCAAAGCACTGGTGCAAGCATATTTTTTTGCACCATCGCTCAAGGTCGAAAAACGGGTTACGGCCAATTCGCCGGAAGGCACAATTTGTGAACGTTCAAGGCGAGCGGTTTCGAGTTTTTTTTGCAAAAGCTGCTGTCTGTCAAAATCGGGTTCGGTTTTCAGCTCTTTGATTATATCGCCGATTTCTTTTTGTATAGTTTTGCGTCTTTTATCAGAATTTTTTATTTCCTGCTCATAGTTTTCAAATTCCTCAGCGGTTGCATCGGCAAACAAGCTGCGGATATAGGCTTTGTATTCTCTTTTGTTATAAATCATATTGCCCTCTCTTTAAAATATAGCGGAGTATAACATTGCCTGATGTTTTTGTCCATTATTTTGTTTATTTTTTGTTACATTTTCAAATTGAAGGTGCTTTTTGCTTGTTTGCGGTGTTTTTTTCCTATACAATTAAAAATAACAAAATGTGTTTTTATGTGCCGAATAGACTTTGGGAGAATAATTATGCCGGACAAATATAAAAAGAATATAACTGTTCGCAACGATTCAGTTGCTATGGTCAATGGTACACTGGCGTATTATAATCCGCAGGATGATGCTATTTATGTGCGTAAAGGCGATATGAAAATGTCTGATTTTTTTGGTAAGACATTCAAAGAAAGTGATACAGATAAAAGTATTATTGTTATCCACGAAAGACAACACCAAATCAATGCTCATAAAGGTTGCGGCCAAAAGAAGATGTCGCTTCCTGAGCGGTATCAGGAAACGATGCATGATGAAATCACCGCTTCAATTGCCGAAAAACTTGAAATTCGCCGCCAATATAAAGCCGCTAAAAATGATCAGGAAAGAACTGCTGTATTGCAAAAATATGCCGGTGAACGTAAACATGCCAGCTACCTTAAAGCCATAAAAGACGGACAAGTCAATCCTAATAGCACATCTTCCAAGGATTTTTCCAAAGAAATGGGGATGATAAAAGATAGTGCTACAGATTTTTGGGTAAGACATGACGCTATTGAATATCAAGATAAACAAGAGTTGCTTGTCAGAGGTTTTTTAGCAAAAAATGGTAATGGCGTGCGCTCAAATCCCGAAGCTTTGCAAAGCAATTTGAAACAAATGTATAATATCGGCGGTATTGATTTTACAGCATATGGAAAAGATAATTTCAATCTTCCTGTAAGAGATCAGATGATCGACGCTTCTCAAACTTTTCTTGAACAGGGAGCCGATCCAAAAAAATTGGATCGTTTTATGCGTCAGGGCGCTGGAAATTATAAAACGGCGGAAAGTTTGGATTATACGGGGTTGTCATATCAACAGGCGGAAAAAGTTGTGCAAACGGCTATGATGAGAGATAATCTTAGTGAAGAGTTAGCCGGTTCGATGGCTTTGGGAGAATCAACAAAGTTTGATTTCAATTATTTATCAAGAGAAGGAAAAAGAGAAGCGGCTGTTTATCTTGATGTTAAATCGGATATATGGGAGAAGAACGGTACTCTTTCTGCAGAAGGAGATGAAGAAAAATACAACCGATTAATGGAACAAGCAAAAGAAATCAAACTTGATCCGCAGCAGTGGTATGAAAACAATAAACGTATATTAAATGTTGCAAAAGATCCTTCCAGAGCAGATGAGTTAGCTGAGTTGCAAAATAGAATTACTGAATTGCAAGGGAAAACCGTAAGTCTGGATGAGGCTGTCGACAATATGGATCAATTCAAACTGCCTTTAGACGGAACTTCAAAAGACGAAGTTTTGGACGAGATGCAACAAGAAGAAGATGAAAATATCCGTTTTAATGAAGAGTATGCAAAAAAATATCCTGAAAAAGAGCGCATTTCCGAAGCTTACAATATGGAAATTACGGATTTGGAGTCAGACCTCTTAAAAGACGAGCTTAAGGATATTGAAGAGGCGGAAAGAGAAGAGGCCTTAAAAAAAGAGAAAGAAGCTGAAGAAAAAAGAAAACGCGAAGAAGAACAAAAAAAGAAAGAAGAAGAGGAAAGAAAAAAACAAGAGGAACAGCAGCAACAGCCTGAACAGTCCAATCAAGCACAGCAGCAAGCACAGCAGGGACAAGCAGCCGAACAAAACAGCCCGCTGCAAACCGAAGGTGAAAATTCTTTTGAGGGGGCAGGCGAAGCCTCTAACGAAAGCGATACTTCTTCTGAGGAAAGCGGCGCTTCTTCCGCCGATGAGAATGACAATAAGCAAACTGCTGAAAACAGTGCGCCAGACAATGAATATGCCGACAAAGCGGGCACAATCGTAACTCAAAGAGTTGAGCCATTATCAACCGCGCCAAAGCCAAAATCTACGCCGTATCGCATTTTAGATGGTTTTAAAGGTTATTTCAGTTCAAATTCATCTCCGCAGTATAAAAATGCTGAAATGAAATCTACCATCAATCAAGACGGCAGCCGCACAGATGCGCTGTATATTGACGGAAAAAAACATGGTGCTGAAATAAGCCAAGACAAAAACGGAGAGATAACTGATGTCAAAGCTTATGATCACGGCAAACCGATGAATTTGAACGGGCACAAAATAGATGTTCGTTCTGACGAGAAGGAGATTAACGGTAAAAAAATAAAAACAAATCAGGTTGCTCTTGACGGCAAACCTTTCGGAGCTGTTACGGCTGAATCTTCAGACGGTACGGTCAAAGCTGATTTTTATGATAAAAATGGTCAGCGTATGAACGGCGCTAAAGGAGCAAAAATAACCAAAACCACAGAATATGCTCCCGCCGTATCTGCGCAACAGCAAGATCAAACCCAAGCCGCTGAAAACACTTCAAAACCTCAGCAATCAGAAACGAGAGCCCAACAACAGAAACCGGCTCAGCCAACCGAAAACCAAACTGCGACTGCTGAGGCTGAACAATCCCAGCAAAGAAAAACTCAGCCGCAAGAACAGACGCAAACCCAAGCTGCCGGACAGCAAGTCGAAGCTTCCAAACCCGAAAATTATGCTCATGAAGTGCAGGACAATATGAAAAAAGGGCATAACCGTATTGCTGAAATGCGCGCAAAATTGGCTGCCGGACATTCAGAAAAATTGAGCGCAGAAAGTGAAGAAAGCCCAGCTGAAAAGCTTTTACGCGAAAAAAGGTATGAAAGCGCTCATCAAAGCCGTAAAACCGTCACCCCCACCAGAATTAACGCGCAACAAATGGAAAGTATGTTGAGCGCATACGAATATAAATAAAGGAGAATAACTATGCCAGCCAATAAAAACACTCAAGCTAACAAGCCCAATATTCCTATGCGCGATATAAACTTTCAGGTTGATACAATACCGAACGCCGATGCCGGTGGTTATTTTACTTCATGGAAAAATACTGTAACTATTAATTATAAGCCGGATGATACCGCATGGAACAATTGGTCGCAAAGTGATAATACTTTAATTCATGAGCAAAAACATCGGGATAATGCGGCAAATGGTTTGTATGCTTATGCTCTCAGTCCCGAACAAGCTTATAAAATGAATATGCATGATGAAATATCGGCAAATATGGCGTCGCTTTTGTTGTTGCGGCAACGTTATATTGAAAACGGTGATATTTCTATTTTTGAAAAAGAAGAAGGTGGGCGTTTTTCTTTTTATGCTGATGCTATAAAAGAGGGAAAAATAAATCCCAATAGCCCTTATCAAGAAGATTTTGATAAAGAAATGTCTTTGATTGTCAATGGCACGCGCAAAATGTGGCAAAACGATTTTGGTGAAATATATATTGATCAAAGTATGTCGTCCGCCCAATTTTACAGTGATAAAAGCGGTAAATATGCCGAATATTATGATGAAAACTATCAACGCGGGATGAAAGTTGCCTACAATATCGGCGGTGTGGATTTTACCAAATATATGGACGGTGATGTCGAAATTTCAGAAAGAGAAAGATTAGGCTTAGAACAATTAGCTGTGGATGCAGATAAAAAAGTTTCCAATCAGGATTTAGCCAAAAGATACCACATTCCCGCTTATGATGGTTCTATGAGTTTGGAACAATATCAAAAATTGGTTCAGCATAAACTGGCTATGAATATGTTTATGGTTGAAAATAAAGATAATATGGGGATAATTGGAACCAACCAAACCATATTGAATTCTAAAGATTTTACTGAAGAAGAGAAAAAACTCAGTCAGTATATTATGCAAAAAGATCAAGAAAAATTTCAAGCTGCTTTTAATGAAGTAAATCAGGATCTTGTTAATTTAGCGGTTGATTCCGCCGCCAGAGAATATGTTGAACAAGGCAAAGAATTTCCAAAAGCCAATGAGACCGCTTATAATAAAGCTGTAAATGATGTTTATACGGTTAATACCAAATTTAGCATGGAAGACAAAAATGGAAAGTGGGTTAAACATAATGGTCCGATAAATTTACGCCAATCTTTAGGCAATGAAAAAATGCTTAACGCTCAATTGCCTGAATATACTAATAAATTTAAAAATATGAGCAGCTGGGAAATGCAGATGTATAATCAAATGCGCTCAATTGGGGTTAAAGATTATGAAGCATTGAAAAAAGCCGATCAATTGGGAGACAAAAGCAAAGCCAAAGGTTGGTGGGAATGTCATGTCAACCTTCCGGCGCAGAAAGCTTGGGAAAAAATAAAATACAGCGTTGTTTCCAGAGTAGACGAAGATGGATTTGTTGAAAACAGTATATTTGAAGACGAAAAGCCTGCTGATGACAAAGAAGAAAAAGTTAAAAACAAACCAATTCATGAGGTAAATAAAAAGGCTCCCGAATATAGAGAGTGGAAAAACGAAGATGGCAGCCGTGTGTCTGAGGTTCAGCACCGCCAATTGCCGGATATGACCAAAGATGTAATTCAAAAACCCACAAAGCGCTATGCTGCCGCCGCGCAAGAGGTTGCCACTCCCGTTGAAGATAATGGCATAGATAAAGCCAAAATGACGAACATTATAAACTATATGAACAAAATCAACGGCGAAGGCAAAACAATTGATGCCGCTGCCGCGGTGGAATCTTTGTGCGAAAAATATGGCGATCAGGCTATGAAATTGCTTATGACTGCTGTTAATGCTCCGTCTGATTACGCTAAAATTGCAGGAGATGCCGCTATAAAAACTTCTCGCGCCGCACTGCAGCATTTGTGTGCTTTAGATGGTGAGCAGAAGAAAGAAATGTCAACTTATGCGCAGCAAACTGCTCAGAGAGAAAATGGTGCTTTGGAGGTAACTCCGCAAAGAGCGCAAGCTGCGCAAAGAAAACAATCAAAACCGCAACAGCAGACACAAACTTCAACTTCTACATCGATAAACGATGTTAACACATTGTCGCAACAGATGAAAAATGGTCACAGTCGGGTGTCTGAAATGCGCGAAAAACTACGTCAGGGACATGTGGAAGTCAATGACAACACCCGTGTTTTCAATCAGTTTGCTGAAGTGGAAAGATTGCGTTTTGAACAGTCAACCCGCAAAAAAACGGCTGCTCCTGCTGCCCGTCAGCCCATAACCGCCAATATGCTGAAAGACAGGCTGACTGCGTATAGGCAATAAGAGGAAATTTTATCCTACGCGTCATCGCTCGATTTTGCATTTAGCAAAATCGTCCAGCGATCTTTTGAATTGTTAATTTCCTAGCGTCATCGCTCGATTTTGCATTCAGCAAAATCGTCCAGCGATCTTTTGAATTGTTAAAACAATGTAGAGATCCCTTGACGAAATGCAGACGCATTTCGAGGGATGACAAAGAGAGGGTGCTTCCTTCAGTGAGAAAATTAAGCTTTAGTCAGATAATCTTTCAATAGTTTTTTATGCCCGAACTTATCAAACCAAATTTCAAGTTTGTTGCCTTCAATATTCAAAACTTTTCCATATCCGAACGTGCTGTGATAAACACGGCTTCCAATTGGCATCGCCGCCGTGGCGTTTTTGGCATTTCTTTTGGCTTGATAATAATTTCCACTGCTCCAAGCATCGTCATCACGTACATAACTAAAACGATCACTGTCTTGAATTGTATTGTTGTTTTGCTTTAAGTTGTACCAATTAGAACTTGATTTATATTGATTTTGCTGTTGGTAATTATCTTGGCAACCGCCGCCGAAGCAAGAGGCTTTGTTGCAAATTTCAATGTTGCGAGGCGGAAGCTCATTAATGAAACGCGATGGAATATTATGCTGCCATTGTCCATAAATTCGGCGGTTCATCGCTGTTGAAATCCATAAATTTCGGCGGGCGCGGGTCATCGCCACATAGGCAAGCCTCCTTTCTTCTTCCAATGCGCCGGCGCCTTCGTCCAAAGAACGCTGATGAGGAAACAGGCCTTCTTCCCACCCTGGGAGAAAAACAGCGTCAAATTCCAGTCCTTTTGCGGAGTGAAGCGTAATCAGAGTAACTTTGTTGCTGTCTAGTGAATTGTCGTTTTCCATAACCAGACTGACATGTTCCAAAAAGTCATTTAATGTTGGATATTGGTCACGATCCGACATAACGTTGACCAGTTCTTTTAAGTTTTCAATTCGTCCTTCGGCGTCGGCAGATTTGTCATTGCGCAGCATTTCCATATAACCGGACTCTTCAATGACCTGATCAGCAATTTCGTCAGGAGACAGAGCTTGTGCGTTTTGTTGCCATATGTTAAAGTTGTTTATTAATTCAAACACGCTGCTCTTTGATTTTCCTGATAACAATCCTTCATTAAGCATCTTTTCAATAGCCATATACATTGAAATACCGCTGCTGCGGGCTTCAGTTTCAAATTTTTCAATTGTTTTGGCTCCGATACCGCGGGCAGGCTTATTGATAATGCGTTCCAGCGCCAAATCATCATGAGGCTGAGCAATCACACGCAAATAAGCTAAAATATCACGAATTTCAGCGCGTTCATAAAATTTTGGCCCGCCGATAACCTGATAAGGAATAGCTTCTGACATAAATTTTTCTTCAAATTCACGAGTTTGGGCAGCGGTGCGTACCAAAATAGCAATATGTGAATATTCAAGACCTTTGCGGTGCAGGTTGTCTATTTCATCCGCTATATATTCGGCTTCGTCTGATCCTGAATAGGTGCTCACAACTTTAACTTTGCAATTGTCAACTTGAGCGGCGGGACTGTTTTCGGCAACACGCAGATTTTTGCCCAAGCGGTCATGATTGTGGCTGATGAGCGCAGAAGCTGCCTCTAGAATGTTGGCTGTTGAACGATAGTTTCGTTCCAAGCGGATGATTTTTGCATCTTCAAAATCTTTTTCAAAACGCAGAATGTTTTCGATTTCGGCGCCGCGCCATGAATATATGGATTGGTCATCATCTCCCACACAGCAAAGATTGCGGTGTTTTTGGCAGAGCAGGCGCAACAGCAGATATTGCGTTACGTTTGTGTCTTGATACTCGTCAACCATAATATATTTGAACCGTTCCTGATATTTACTCAAAACATCAGGATTGGACATCAATATGTTCAAACTGTATAATAAAATGTCTCCGAAATCGACGCAGTTTAATTCCAAAAGGCGGGCTTGGTACAACTTATAAACATTGGTTAAAACATTGCCGTGAAAATCCTGATTGATTTTATCAACAGTCAGACCTTTGTCTTTCCACAGCTGAATTTTATCCAACAACCCTTGCGGCGGATATTTTTTATCATCTATGCCTTGTGTTTCGCATATTTGTTTTATAACCCGACGTTGATCGTCTTCGCCCAAAATTGTAAAATTTGAGTTCAATCCTGCAAGAGCTGCATTTTGACGCAAAATTTTAACGCAAATTCCGTGAAAAGTTCCCATCCATACGGCATCTACCATATCTCCGATCATGTTGCGCGCACGCTGTGTCATTTCACGGGCGGCGCGGTTGGTAAACGTGACGACCAGACAGTTCCACGGCGCCGCCTTGCGCTGAGCTAAAATATAAGCTAAGCGGGTAGTCAAAACTTTGGTTTTGCCGGTGCCGGCTCCCGAAAGCACCAATAACGGTCCGTCAGTGCAGGTAACAGCCTGTTTTTGTTCGGGGTTAAGCTCATTAAGCCATGGTGTTTCCGGCATTAGTGCCGAAATGTTGTCATAAGTGCAGGCAGCGCTGTCGCCGTCTAAGTCAAATATATCAGTCATAATCCGGATACTTCTTGTTTTTTTATTTTACGGCGCCTATATTATAGTAATCTTTAATGAAATAAAAGCGCTTTTTAAACTAATGCTCAAAAGAGGAAAAAATGTCAGAAATCAGAGATAAAATAATCGGTTTGTCCGACTATATGAACAGCAGAATTATCGGACAGCGGAGATTGGTTCGCAAAATGATTATCACTTTGTTGGCCGAGGGGCATGCTTTGGTAGAAGGAGCTCCGGGGCTGGCAAAAACAAAAGCCATTAAAACTATGGCCGACTGCATTTCAGCGAGTTTTAACCGCATTCAGTTCACACCTGATTTGCTGCCTGCCGATATTACGGGAAGTGAAATTTATGTAGCGCAAAAAGGTGAATTTGAATTTAGAAAAGGCCCTGTTTTTGCCAATTTGGTTTTGGCGGACGAAATTAACCGCGCACCGGCAAAAGTTCAGTCAGCACTGCTTGAGGCTATGGCCGAACGGCAAGTGAGCGTAGGAGGACAACGTTTTGAACTTCCAAAACTTTTTATGGTTATGGCTACTCAAAACCCGATTGAACATGAAGGCACTTATAATTTGCCGGAAGCTCAGCTTGATAGATTTTTGATGTATATTCGTATTGAGCAGCCCGAAGCCGCTGACGAGCATAAAATTTTGGAATTGGTGCGCAACGAAGGAACATTTGTCAATCCTGAAAAACAACCTGTTTTTGACAAATTGAATATATCTGATGTTGAGGCGGCCACACGTGAGGCCTTGGGAGTTTATTTGAGCAAAGAGCTTGAAGAATATATGGTTCAGCTTATTGTTGCGACCAGACATCCTGAAAAATATGATGAGAGCCTGAGCGGAATGGTTATGTTTGGAGCAAGCCCCCGAGCAACAATTGCTCTTGACCGCTGTGCAAAAATAAACGCTTGGATTTCCGGACGTGATTTTGTTACTCCTGAAGATATTCATGCCGTTATATATGACATTTTGCGCCATAGGGTTATTTTAAGCTTTGAAGCACAGGCCGAAGGCTATACAAGCGACGATGTTATTACCAAATTATTGAATGTAGTGCCTTTGCCATAAGGAGCAATTATGGGAAAAATTGCAAAAATAGCTTCATCGCTTTGGAGAAAAAAGAAAAAAAACAATTCTCAAAGCGGATTGGCTGCAACTCTTGATGATTTAATGGAGCAACGGCGTAATGTGCGGTGGCTGCATTTGAAAACCAAACTCCATGCTTCAAATCAGGCCGGTGATGTAAAATCAGCGTTTAAGGGCAGGGGAATTGAGGTTGAAGAAATTCGCAGCTATGCCTTTGGTGATGATGTCAGAGATATTGATTGGCGGGTAACCGCGCGCAAAAACAGTCCCTATACTAAAATTTATTCCGAAGAACGCGACCGTGAAATTTATGTTTTGTTGGATTTATCTCCGTCAATGGTTTTCGGTACGCGGAAAGAATTAAAATCGGTTACGGCCAGTAAAATAACAGCGCTTTTGGGATGGATGGCGCAAGAAAACAATGACCGATTCGGTGTATTCATCTTTGACGGCAGACAAAATTGGCAATTTAAGCCTCAGCAAAACCGAGCTCAGCTTTTGGCTATATTTAATAAAATAGCAGAAGTAAATCAGGATATAATCAAACATGAAGTTAAGTCGGAAGGGCTTAAAAAAACACTGCAGATGTTAGTTAAAAACTTGAAAGACAGGGCAACGGTTTTTGTTATCAGCGACTTTGCCGGTTTTAATGATGACGAAAAAAAATCTCTGGCTGCTTTGTCTAAAAAAACAAGCCTGTTTTGTCTGAATGTTTATGATGTGTTGGAAGCTCAGGCGCCAGCTCCGGGGCAATATATGGCTGCAAACGGCAGTGAAAAACTGGTTTTTGACAGCGGGCAGAATGCTTTTAGGCGGGAATATCAGCAATTTTTTGCCGAAAAACGAGAAAAAATACATGATTTTTGCCGGAAATTCAATTGCCGTTATGTTGAAATAAGAACTGACATTCCTATAACACGGCAAATAAAAATTATATAAAATCCGAGATTGACAAAAATTTTTTTGGCGTTAAAATTGAGCCCAATTTAGATGAAACAACCGTATAATTATTTTGTGAGAAAGTTAAAAATATGGTAAAAACAAACGAAAATAATTCATATCGCCGTGGTCAGGAACTTTTAGACCAAGGTCTTTATAAAGATGCTATCGTACAGTTTGATCAAGCTATAAACGAACAGCCTGAATCATGGAAAGCGCTTAATTCAAAAGGTTTTGCTTTGCAAAAATTAAGCCGTTATACAGAAGCAGTTGAATGTTTTGATAAAGCATTGGAAAAAAATCCGCAATCTGTTGAAATCATTAATAATAAAGGTGTCACTCTGTCTATGCGCGGTCTTTATAAAGATGCCATCGCACAGTTTGATCAGGCTGCAACCATTGATCCGACTTCATTGGAAGCTTTGAACGGTAAAGCTATTGCTTTGCAGCATATGTATTTGTATAAAGAAGCTTTGGATGTTTTGGAACAAGCTATGAAAATCGATCCTAAGCATGTTCAAACCTTGTTGAGCATTGCCGTAACTTTACAAAAGTTAAAACAGTTTGATCGAGCTATTTCGTTTTTCAAAAAAGTATTGTCTTTTGATAAATCAAACATCAAAGCTTGGAACGGCGTTGGCGTAACCTATCAATTGATGGGCGATAACAATTCGGCTCTGAAATGTTTTACCAAAATTTTGAATATCAATAATCGTGAAATTCAGGCATGGATAAGCATCGGTTTTGTTTATCAAAAAATGCTCAAATTTTCAGACGCTTTAAAATGCTATAAAAAAGCGCAGATGATTAATGAAGGCCGTTATCATCACAAACTTTATGACGGTTTGGCAAGTTGTTTAACAAAATTGTCTGAATTTGATCAAGCTGTTGAAATTTATAAACAGATTTTCAATACTGAAGAAGGAAAGAAAAAATGGGATGCTCAGCGTTCGATTAAGTTTGTGGGTAAACTTAAACGCAAAAAAGCGACCGGAACTTTGCCTGATTTGGTTCCTCCTGAAGAATAGCATAAAAAACTCTCCTTTGCGGAGAGTTTTTTTATGCTAAAATAAGCTTGCCAATCAATGGGGATTTTTGTATTTTACCAATATCAAAATAATGGAGATATAAATGGCTGAGAATGATTTTTTAACTTCTCCCTCTGTTATGCCGAGGGTTGGTAATGCCTCTGCATCCGGAATAGATTTTCGCGACTTTGATTACATACGGGATAATAGTAAATTTTTGCAAATGCCGGATTGGAACGAGGCAAGCAATGCTTTTTCTTCAACTCAGCCTGAGCCAGCTAAAGTAGAAAGTTTTGAGCATGAGAGGCAGATGCTGACGGATGAACTTTGTCCTTTGCGTGTTGAACAGGAAAATTTAGAACAGAACGTAATACAGCGGCGGCAACAGCAACAGCAGGAGTTTGAACAATTGGAAGCAATAGCTGTTTTCAAAAGTTCTTTGCTTAAACTTTTGCCTGAAAAATATAGAGAAGACGGACGTGTTTTTTTGAATAATTTTATTATGCAGCGCAATGACGGCAATTTTTTTCCGGGGGAAGGACCTAAATACGATGGATTGAAAAGTAAAGCCGAAAATCTTTTATTTTTGCATTGGCTGAATAAATTTAAAAGTGAATTTTTAAAGCTTAGTCAGGATTTTAAGTCTTTTGCCCCCCGATTTGATATTGGAGCCGCCAAAGACGAAGCAAAAGCAGAGATATTTTCTTATTATAATGTGGAAGAACTCGAACGCCAAAGCGAATATTTGCTTGAAAAAATAAATAAAATCAAAATTAAACAAGATGAACTGGCGGCAGCTGCCGGCAGTGAAAGAATGTCTCTTGCTCATAAATTGGAACGTCTGAAATCTTATTATGATAAACAGCTTTATAAAGAAATAAATTTTGAAGATGTTCCATTTATGCCGGAAAAAGAACATTTTTTTGAAAAATTCGAAAATCTGAGTTTAACCTGGAGAGGTTTGCTGCGGGAAGCTCGCAATAAAAACATTCATTTTGGCGAAACAACAGGCTTGCTTGACAATGGTTTTCCTGTGGCGGCTGCTTACGATCCCCGCGAAAACAGAATTTTGTGTAATCCGTCTTTTTCAGCAGATGAGCAGGTTTTTGAAACTGCAAAAATTTTGCTTGATAAGGTACAGCATTTATTGAGTGGAGATTATGACGCCAGATCGCGCTATTTGTACGAGCTGTGCCGTCAAGCCGAAAAATCCGCTAAAATGGTGGCTTTAGCCGCTGATTTTTCAATGTTTCTACCGACTTTTAAAAGCAGAGTCGTTTCTCTTTATGCGGATATAATGTCAGTTTTTATTTCGGGAAACTCTCCTATGGATAAATATGCAAAGGCTTTTGTTAAGGCGTTATCGACAAACACTGTGCGTTCGGAGGCGCGGTTTGCGGTATTGCACCAAATTTTGAACAATCAAAAAATCATTGTTTCGAATAAAGAAGATTTTGTGCTCAAAAGCTTATCTATCGGAGAGATAATAAGTCCGTTTGTCAGCCGCGGAGCACCGTTATTGAATGAAAATGCGGAAATGAAAAAGCAGTTAGAAAAAATCCCTTCCGATGACAAAATCAAAATACAGGAAGCTGCAAATGTCGATAAAGATTACAGCCTACTTGATTTTATGATATATTAACTTTATTAAATTTTTGTAACATAAATATATTGTAATATAAAAATATTGCTTGTTTTCTTTTTTTCAGCTACAATATCAATGTGGTATGTGAGGTGAACTATGGATATTGTCGCCGGTAAAAATGGCAGCTTTTTTGTTGTTACGGATATAATTGATACCGATACTTCAAAAAAACTAGCGAATATTTCGTTTGACGAATTTGGTCGTTATAACGCATGGCCGACCATGAAAAAAATCTCGCATATGTCAGAAGCCGAATATGTGGAAAAAAATGGCTTAAAACTTGAAATTTTACAGAAATTCGATCGCTTTAGAGAAGCTGTTGATTATAAAGCTACACAAGATTTGCTCTTTTTTATTGAAAATGAAGGCGGTCGCGAACAAATTGAAGATAGACGTGGTACAAGTTTAATTAATCCTGAAAATTTCAAAAACGGTTTTTTGCATCCTGCGCCGCGCGAATTGTCAGGAATGATTACCGATTCTTTTGAAATTAAAGATCAGGATGTTCCTCGAATGTTAAAAAGTTTGGGGATAGTTATTGTTCGATCCGTAATTTCGTACTTCGTAAAATGGAATAGCGTAACTTATAAAGTGGATGTTATTCCGTCAAGTAAAGATGCGCGCAAAGGGGCTTTTAATGGTGATGAAATTACCATAGGTGAAAATTGCTACATTTTTCAATCTGATGATTGGCGCCATATAAAAAAGATAGAATATCGTTTTAATCAGGAAAAAATTTCACGCAAAACTTCATGGTTCAGATTTGATAAACCCGAAGATGAAATCTTTGAAGATGTGCTTAAAAAAGTTTGTAAAGATTCGCTTAAATGCCGGATTTATAATGAGTTATACAAAAAATATCTTTCTCTAAAACAGGAAAAAGCTGATTACCGCGGGATTTTTATTCATGAATTTCATCATTTGCGTAACAAAATTTTATTTGAAAACAGATGTCTAAAACCTAACACCAAAGCTCTTTTGGCGCCGGATATGTATTATATTTTGGTGGAAGATGAACGTTCGGCGCATTTAGCGGCAGCAATAGACCATATTAACCAATATTGGCATGATCATAATTGGGAAAAATTGCTGAAAGTTGAACCTTGTTTTGAAATTTTGGCTTCCCGCAGTGAAAGTGAACGCAACCGATTGTTGGTTAATCTTGATTTTGTGACCAATGCAAAGTTGAAATATTGGACCGAAAATGATTTAGACGATCATTTTAGCAAAATTTTACACAGAATACCGATATTGCATAATTATTGTTCTGTTGCAAAAGGAATTGATAATGACAGAAAAGAATATCTGCGTATGCGTTCTATGTTGTACAGCTTTTGGATTTATGATCCGTTTAGCCAGCGCTATTATATGAAACGGCTTGATAAATATATTAAAATAGATATTCCGGTTACAACTGATGTTAGTGAAAAAATTATAGCCCGTTCTCAGTCTTTTATTGAGCGAAAACTGAAATCAAAAGAATTGTTGGTGATAAAATACGGTTTCAGTGATGACCAAATCAGAAAAGCTGCTAATATATACGACACAAGATGGCGTATCAAACGAGATAAAAATTAAGGAGATAAAATATGAGATTGATTTTAAGTTTGGCGGGAATTATCGCTCTTGCTTTGGCTGTCGCTTGGTTTGGTTATGGTTTGCCTCCTAAAGCGGTTTATTATAAAACATTGCACGCTTTTTCTTCAGCAACTGAAAATGCGGAAACAGGGGCATCTAATGTAAGTAGCGCATCTTCGCGTTTTGGCGATGTCATTAAAAACAATTACAATTCTCAGGATATGACAGAGCCGTCTGTTCGCTAAAAATATTTTACGGCAAAATAACAGCCTCGATTTTTTTTTCGGGGCTGTTTAATTTTTGTTTAATATTGTTTTATGGAAAATAAAATGCCTGATTTTAGTTTTGAAAATTTATATAAAGGTATAGTTGTGGGTATTGACGAAGCCGGACGCGGTCCTTGGGCCGGTCCTGTTGCTGCCGGAGCTGTGGTTATACGGGATCAAGCGCTATCTGAGCTTTTGTTAAAAGAACTTAATGATTCTAAAAAGCTTTCGGCTAAAAAACGCGAAATTTTATATAAAGAACTTCTGTCTGAGCAATCAAAAGGAAAATTGTGCATAGGCATAGGACTTGCAAGTTGTTGCGAAATTGATGAACTAAACATTTTGCAGGCTACATTTTTGGCTATGAAACGAGCGGTTGACAATTTGCCGATTAAACCGGATGTTGCATTGGTAGACGGAAATCAAACGCCGAAATGTTTGGATTGCAAGATTAAAACTGTGATTAAAGGTGATGCAAAATCAATGTCAATTGCCGCTGCGTCAATAGTCGCAAAAGTTTTTCGTGACCGCCTTATGAGCGAACTTGCAGAAAAATATCCTTATTACGGATTTGAAAAAAATGCCGGTTATGGTACTGCGGCGCACATAGAGGGGCTGAAAACGCACGGAATAACTCCGGAACATAGAAAAAGTTATAAGCCAATTCAAAAGCTTATGGAAAATAATATAAAATAGTCAAAAATTTACAAAAAATAGCTTGACTTTTGTCTATAAATATGAGATAAGTAAAGACATCAGAGATTATTACACATATTATCATTAACTAAAAAAATCATACAACTATGATTCAGAAAAAGAAAAACCTCGCAAGTGAATGGCATCTCGTATCAAGCTGCCCAGTAGAAAAGATCAGCAAGTATCTCGCTAAGCACGGTGTTTCAAGCGAACTTCGTAAGGAACTCAAGGGACGTAAGGTAAAGGTAGGCAAGGTTGTCTGCGTTCTCAATGGTGACAAGGTTACCGTCGTTACCAAATCTCGTTCTTCGGAAAAGCGCAAGACTCTCGAGCGTGATCAAGCCCGTGCTGCCAAGCAACAGATGCGTTTCGCTTCGTAACCTTAGGCTTTGGCCTTCTTTTAAGCATCCTTAATCAGGATGCTTTTTTTTTATTTAAAATCAACTTGATTTTTAATTTTTTTTGGCTAATATCTAATCCGCTAAAATTAATTATTAAAAAAATTATTTATGAATAAAAAAATGCAAAAAAGTGAAGAAGACGAAATCACTCTGATTAAAACCGGAAAAATTTGCGACTTTATTGAATATACAAAAAACTTTGCTTTGCATGATCGCGCCGTAAAGTTATTGCTTACGCCTCGTTTTAACCGCAAAGCAAGAGCTTTTTTTGCTTCAATTACTCATCCTTTGTCTGGAGAAATGGTGAGTTTGTTGCTTGAAACTCAATGTGATGATAATATTGAAGCTTATTTCAATCATTATCAGTTGGGACTTGCAAACGAATATATACTGGCTCAAACCGCTAAAACGGAATTAATAGCTCGTTATGAAAAAATCTGGGGATTTCGTTCAATTATGGCTCGTCACTATTTGGCCGACAACCATTTAGTATCATCAATCAATCAGACGTCTGTTTTATAAAAAAAACAGACGTTTTTTTGTATTTTAAACAAAAAATAGCCGAAAATTATGTTTATTTCAGTTTATTAATATTTTTGTAACTTCTTTATGCCACACTCCCTTCCATAGTGAAATATATAAAGATTTTTAGCAAAACGGATGAAAATGAGCACGCCTGTCAAAACAATATTGAATACCATCATTAATGATGATTGTGTAAAAGCCATGAATGAAATGGAAGAAAATTCGGTTGATGTAATTTTTGCCGATCCTCCGTATAATTTACAGTTGGGCGAAGCTTTAACACGTCCTGATAACTCATCGGTTAACGGCGTTTATGAAGAATGGGACAGCTTTTCAAGCCTGAAAGAGTATGACACCTATACCCGCAATTGGATGCAGGCAGCTCGCCGTGTATTGAAAGAAAACGGTACAATTTGGGTTATCGGTTCTTATCACAATATTTTCAGAGTTGGATATATTTTGCAAGATTTGGGTTTTTGGATTTTAAATGATATTATTTGGAACAAAACCAATCCTATGCCTAACTTTAAGGGAACTCGTTTTACCAATGCGCACGAAACTTTGATTTGGGCGGCAAAGTCTCCAAAATCAAAGTATACATTCAATTATGAAGCGATGAAAGCTATGAATGAAGACATTCAGATGCGCAGTGACTGGCAAATTCCTCTTTGCACCGGAAAAGAGCGTCTGAAAGGCGAAGACGGCG
>ENA-ORNT01000371-ORNT01000371.1-human-gut-metagenome-genome-assembly--contig:-NODE-371-length-33330-cov-3.920661_pt1 | contig 33330 bp, 30 predicted proteins | sample MGYA00242120_ERZ509032 | MGnify/ENA primary metagenome ERZ509032 (study PRJEB26280, sample SAMEA2338729) | human gut metagenome | biome: human gut; feature: human-associated habitat; material: faeces...
ATCTGCTATAATGGCTCCAATAAGAAAAGGAGCTCCACTATGGCAGTCAGATACACCGAAGAACAATTGAATACCGTTGACAAGTCCCTTCTGATCCAGATGGTTCTGAACCAGCAGGAACAGTTGGAGACCCTAACCGCCGAAGTCCGTTCCCTCAATAGGAAGATGCAGCTGATGATGGAGCAGATGGTTCTGGCAAACAGAAACTGATACTTTAGTAAATGGAATTTTCAGAGTATAATGAGTTTATTAGAAAATTGAAAGCGGGTGGTTATCATGACATTAGATAGTGTTTTGACAGGTATTGTAACAGGTGTTGTAGCATCCATTATTATAATAGTGATGCAGACAATCTTTGATTACATTAAGCGAAAGAAATATGAGATGTTTCATTTTTATGAGTTCGATTCATTTGATATAGATGAATGTGCACCTCCTGAATATTTAAGGGAATCAGGCAATGCAGGACATACAAAAGTCAAAATGGAACTTCCATTTGATATGAAATGTGTTCAAGTATTTCTTAAGAACGGGCTGATTTATGAAGATTTTAATGTTCCTGCTAATTCGCCAATTTGGATTTGTTGTGATTGTAGTATCGATGATTTACTCGGGTCTGATGAAGAAATTGGTTTTACAATGAAGTGTATAACAACTCAGAATGAAAAGAGAGAATACGAGTATAAAAAGATTTATACCATGTTAGAAAAACCAATTCGATATGCACTCAAACTTAAGAAGCAGCATTTCACTCTAGCAACAGAATTACATTGATCAAAAAATGTTAGCCTCGGTGGAGAAATCCATGGGAGTATCCCAAAGTTTGTGTAAACCTCCAAACTGATGTAAGATAAAATTACTCAGTTTGGAGGTTATTTTTATGGCAAGAAGAAAAGACAGCCCACAAAAAGCAGCAATGAGAGAAATGATGCGTGACTATCTGAAAAATAATGATATCAGCATCAAAGATGGCACCGATGTTAACAGCATCATGCGTGACATGATGTCTGTCATTTTGGAAGGTGCTTTGGATGAAGAACTGGATGAAGAATTAGGATATTCCAAGTATGACTATCGAAACAAAGAAACAGACAATAGTAGAAATGGACATTCCAGCAAAACCATGCACACCAGTTATGGAGATATGGATGTGGCAATCCCAAGGGATCGTAATGGTGATTATGAACCTCAGCTGATTAAAAAATATCAGAATACCGTAACTCAGGACATGGAAGAAAAAATACTTTCCATGTATGCCAAGGGAATGACAACTGGAGACATTGAATCCCACATGCGTGAATTATACGATATTGATATTTCTGACAGCACAATCAGCCGGATCACAGACAAAATCCTGCCGATTGTAAAAGAATGGCAGGAACGCCCTTTGGAAGAAGTGTATGCTGTAGTATTTATGGATGCAATCCACTATCACGTCCGCAGTGAAGGACGTATTGTAAAACGTGCGGTTTACATTGCCCTTGGTATCGATATGAATGGGAAAAAAGATGTTCTTGGAATGTATGTTGGAGAAAACGAAAGTGCAAAGTTCTGGCTTTCTATCATGAATGGATTAAAAAACAGAGGCGTTGAGGATATCCTGATTGCATGCGTTGATGGTTTAAATGGATTTCCACAGGCAATCGAGGCTGTTTATCCAAAAACAGAGATTCAGCAGTGTATCATCCATCAGATCCGTAATTCAACAAAGTTTGTTTCATACAAAGACATCAAAAAACTGATGGCTGATCTGAAGCTTGTATATGCAGCTCCGACGGAAGAAACCGCTTTAAATGAACTGGAACTGTTCAAGGATAAATGGGATTCCAAGTACCCAAAAATCTATAAATCCTGGCATGATAATTGGGCAACCCTGTCCACTTATTTCAAATATCCGGAGGCAGTAAGACGGCTGATTTATACCACAAATGCCATTGAAGGATTCAACCGCCAGCTCCGGAAAGTGACTAAAAGCAAGGCGGTATTTCCGTCGGATGACAGCCTTTTGAAAATGCTGTATTTGGCAACCATGGATATCACGAAAAAATGGACCGGTCACAGGCAGGACTGGGGACAGATCCATTCCCAGCTTGAAATTTATTTTGAAGAACGTCTGGCAGGACGGAACCTGTAAAACAGTCAATTTTAGGCAGGTTTTATTGACATGCCTAAAAACTACTGTATAATGCAGATATGGGCAGAATCCGGAAAATCGGCTCTGCCCATTTGTAACTATTCACAAATCTTATATCAGTTTTTAACGTTTACACAAAACTTGAAACGGTCTCTACAATCATTGTAAAGTAAACGCAGGTGCACTTACATCTAAAGACTCCCGGCATCGTGCCATTTGGCGCGATGCCGGGATTTCGTATTCAGTTCCATTCCTCAGCCAAGAGGAAGTCGCGGATATTCCGGTGTTTGATCCCGTTTCGGCTCATATCGAACTCATCGAGGAAAACAACGTACTTCGGAAAGTTATCGCAGATTTTCATGCGAGCATGGAATCTGCCACAAGAACCCACGAGTGAACTGTAATGATAAAACACAAAATTCAACAAACAATTTCAGATAAGATTTAAATACTTAAGCGAAAACCTCGGGCGGAACAATCACTGCCTTTTTCCTCAAAATTCATTCAACAGCCCTACAACTGTCCGTAACTCTTCCGCCTTCACCTTATCCGGGAACTGGCCGGAGAGAACGCAGTTTTTGAAGTACTTAATCTCTTCTGCGTAGGCGTCGCTCTTGGGCAGGTTGATGGAGCCGGTATCGCCGGTGGCCTGCTCAGTCGGGGAATAGATGCTGCCGTTGTTTTCATAGATTTTGCACTCGCCATTTTCGTAGGTAACGAGAGCGCCCTCGAACTGGAAGCGGTAGGAAGCGCCGAAGGGGTAAGCGGATGCATACCAGGAAGCTTCGGTGGTAACGAAGAAGCCGGGAAATTCATATACAGCGGTCAGATAGTCCTGATTAGGCTGCTTTGCGCGGTGCTTCAGGGAAGCTTCCGGTTTGCCGAAGGCGTATACGAGGAAGTCAAGATCATGGATGTGCAGGTCGTAAGGAACAAGTCCGCTTCTCTTTTCATCCATCATCCAGTTGTCCCAGCTCCAGGCGGGATAGCTGCCGAGGCGTCCCATGTAGCCGGACAGGAGCTTTCCGTATTTGCCGGAATCGTAAAGCTCCTTGATCAGCTCATATTCGGGCCAGAAGCGCAGAACCTGTGCGATCATGAAGCAGACATTGTTTTCCTTTGCGGTGGAATATGCCAGCTCGATGTCCTCTTCTTTTAAGGAAATGGGTTTTTCACTGAGGACGTGGATGCCTTTTTTCATTGCCTTGACTGCAGTGGGAACGTGCAGATAGGTGGGCAGGCAGATGTCCAGGATGTCCAGCTCTTCTTTTTCAAGCATTTCATCGATGGAGGTGTAGTGATGCGGCTCCGGATAAGGCTCCATCCGCTCCGGACGGATATCGCAGATTGCTGTGAGTGTGGTGTCCTCCATAGCGTTCCATGCAGGAATGTGTGCGCCGCTGATGCCGCCGACGCCGACTAAACCGATTTTTAACATGATGCTTCCTCCCCGTAAATTTTATCAATAATGTTTTGCAGATAAGTTCTGGATTCCAGAATGTCGGTCAGCTGCTGTGGACCGTCGATTTCCCGTTCGATGGTGACATAGGAGTTGTAGCCAAGTTCATGCAGCTTTGTAAAAACTGCACGGAAGTCTACTTTTCCCTGTCCAATGGGTGTTTCGGCACCGAGCTCATGTCCGTTTGTCGGATAGCAGCCGTCCTTTGCATGCAGGTTGCGGACGTATTTGCCGAAAACGTCAAGTGCGTCTGCCGGGTTTGCTTTTCCGTAAAGAATCAGATTTGCAGTGTCCAGATTCACATAAAGATTATCCGTGCCGACGGCTTCAAAGCAGCGCAGCATGGTAACGGGGGTTTCCTGGCCGGTTTCAAACAGCAGGCACTGCCCGTTTTTCTTCAGATGCTCTGCAACAGTGCGCACAGCGATGCAGAAGCTGCTGAAATTGGGATCATAAGGATTTTCCGGAATAAATCCCATATGGGTTACGACATCAGTGATGCCGAGCTTGTGGGCAAAATCTGCACCGTCGCAAAGGTTTTCGATCCGCATCTGTCGGTATTCCACAGGGACAAGTCCAAGGGTGAGTGGTCCGTCGTAAAAGTTCCATGCCGCAGGTCCGGTCCAGCCGCACCAGAATGCGGAAACGGTGATCTGGTATTGTTCCAGAAGTGTTTTTAAGGTGTTTGCATTTTCGCCCGTCCAGGCGGCAGGATTCCAGGAAACCAGCTGACAGGAATCGAAGTTATGTTCCCGAAGCTGGGCGAATTTTTTTTCCATACCGTCGATCTCGGAGAAATTGACGCAGGTTCCGATTTTCATAGAGTGCTCCTTTTTAGGCAAAGAAAAATGGATTTCATTGCCCTGAAATGATGATTTTTTGTTGTCTGGGAACTGTTTTTACAGTATCATGAAAAGCAGGAGAAGCCCATTATTTTTTTGACTCATTTTAGGATAATTTTTACCTTTTGCGGAGGACAGTATGATCGACGGATACAAGGAGCTGACGCCGGTAATCTATGGAGAAAATGCGATAAAATATCTGTATACCGAGCAGAAAAAGGCAGAGGGGGAAATCTGTTTTCTGCTGCACTGGCACGACCGGATGGAGCTGACCTATGTGACGGAGGGGACGCTGCGGTTTGTGACGGAAGGAGAGGAGTTTTTGGTTTCTGCAGGAGAGCTTGCCGTAGCGGGACCGGGGCAGATGCATGGCGGTTTTGCAGTGTCGGAAAAGGTCTGCTATCATACGGTCATGTTTGATGTGGAGCGGTTTTATAATGGAACGGCAGCGTCTGAAAAATATTTACGTTCCCTGGGAAATGGAGAACTGACTTTTGTGGAAAAAATTGCAGAGAAAGAGGTTTCCGGGCTGCTGGAGCGTCTGGTGGGGCTGCTGGCCGGAAGGGACAGCGGAAAAGACAGCAAAAGCTCGCTGGCAGCCATCGGAACGCTGTATGAAATTCTCGGATGTCTGATAGAATACGGCAGGTCAAAAAGCAGTGCAAAGGTCAGTCCGGACAGCGGGTTTGGTCAGATTTTAATCTATGTGAATCATCATTATACGGAAAAACTCAGCCCGGCAGCGCTGAGTGCGCAGTTTGGATATCATGAGGCGTATTTCTGCAGACGCTTTCGGGAGCTGACAGGCATTACCTTTTCGGAATATGTCCGTGCGCTCCGGATGGAGTATGCACAGAAGCTTTTGAAGGAATCAGAGGATGAGGTGGGGACGGTGGCCTGGAAATGCGGCTACCCGGACGGAAGCTATTTTACACGGGAGTTTCGGAAGATGTACGGGTTTACACCATCGCAGTTCCGGCGGATGACGCGGTGAACTGTAGCGTTTCGGCAGATGTGAGGAAACACAGCAGTGAAAAAAAGCTGTACAACAAAAACACCGCAGTCTATAATGGAAAAAACGGATCGGGAGGGAGAAAATGTTATGCAGGCATTATTTGATGCCGTAAACGCGATTTGCGGCAAAATTCAGGTTGTATCAGATCTGTTCTGGGAGTTTCCGACCAACTTCGGATGGTATGCGGCGATCCCGATTCTTGGAAATTTCAGTCTGGCGATCATTTTGCTGGTCGGTACTGGAATTTTTCTGACATTTCGGTTCCGGTTTGTACAGGTGCGGAAATTTAAGTACGGCCTAAAAGTGCTCCTTCACAGCAAAGCAGCGACGAAGACCGGTATTTCAGCGCTGGCGGCATTTTTGCTGTCTACGGCGATGCGGGTAGGACCGGGAAATATTCTCGGCGTGACGGGTGCGATTTCGATCGGTGGTCCGGGCGCGCTGTTCTGGATGTGGCTGTCGGCGTTTTTCGGGATGTCCACAGCCTTTGCAGAATCCACGCTGTCCCAGATTTTTAAAGAAAAAAGAGATGGGCAGTATGTCGGCGGACTTCCTTTTTATGGAAGAAGACTGTTAAACAATGCGGCGTGGGCCGGTGTTGCGCTGAGCGTGCTCTACATTGTCTATGCCTTTTTGTGCTTCCCGGCGCAGGGCTTTAATACCATCTCCGCAGTCGGTGCCATTGCAAATGAGATCACCGGGACGACGATTGCGACCAATTCGACGCTGTATTGGATTTCCTTCGTGGTACTGATCCTGATTGCTGCACTGATCAGCTTCGGGGGAATCAAAAAAGTGACAAAGGTAACAGATCTGCTGGTTCCTGTGATGGCGGTGATCTATGTGCTGACCGTAGTTGTGCTGGTTGTCTGCAACTTTACGCGGATTCCGTGGTTTTTTCAGGCGGTATTTGGACAGGCATTTTCGCCGGATGCTGTATTTGGCGGAGCCTTCGGCACAGTGCTTAGCCAGGGCATCAAACGCGGTCTGATGTCCAACGAGGCAGGTCAGGGTACCATCACGATGCCGGCGGCGGCTGCGGATGCAAATCATCCCTGTGATCAGGGCTGCGTTCAGGCCATTGGCGTTTTTCTGGATACGATTGTGATCTGTACGCTGACCGGATTTGTGGTGATTATGGGAAGGATGTGGACGACAGACCGTGCGGCAGAGTGGTTTGAGATGGGCAAGCTGGACAAATTCCTGGCATCCTGCGGAGAGCTGACCGGACAGAGCGGCGCTTATCAGATCGTAACGTTTTTAGTGAGCATCTGCTTTGGCCTGTTTGCATTTACCTGTCTGATCGGCTTTATGTCCTTTACGGAAATGTGCGCGGTGCGGATTTCTTCGCGCAAGGGTTTTATTGTTCTGATCCGGCTGCTGTGCCTGTTCGTCATTTCCTTTGGCGTCATTACCAATATCGCGGGAATGGATCTGGGCGCGCTCTGGGATTTAAGCGATTTTGCCAATATTCTGATGGTTTACTGCAACCTGCCGCTGCAGTATCTTGGTCTGAAGTATGTAACCCGGGCGTGGAAGCACTTCGAAAAACAGGACGGCACGCCCTTTACGTCTGAAATAGCAGGAATCGATGTGCCGGTCTGGGAGGAAAAAGCCGGAAAAGCATAACGGGTATTTTCACAGAAAGAAAGGCTGACGCGGTCAGAAAAACAGCCGCCGGGGCGGCAGAATGGGAGGGTATATGGATTACGCACTGTATCAGAAAATTTCAAAGGTCACGCTTGGAAAGCAGCCGGCGGACCTGGTTTTAAAAAATCTGAAGCTGGTGGATGTATTTACAGGGGAGATCGTGGAGTCAAACGTTGCAGTCAAGGACGGTCTGATCGCGGGGGTGTCGAGACGTTACCGCGGAAAAAAGGAGATCGACCTCGGTGGAAAATATCTTGCGCCGGGCTTTATCGACGCACATCTGCATCTGGAATCCACCATGGTTACGCCCAACGAGCTGGTCAGCACGGCGGCACGTTTCGGGACGACGACATTTATCGTAGATCCCCATGAGGCGGCGAATGTCAGCGGTGCGGCCGGGATTGACTATATTCTTGATCAGACGGAAAAATCTCCGGCGAACGTCTATGTCATGATGCCGTCCTGTGTACCGGCGACGCATGTGGACGATAACGGCGGTATTTTTTCCGCAAACGATATGTATCCGTACGTCCGCAATCCGCGGGTTCTGGGACTGGGGGAAGTGATGGATGATCCGGGGGTTATCAACGGCGACGAGAGCATGTTTTCCAAACTGCTGCTGTTTGAAAACCGGACGATTGACGGACATGCCCCCTATCTGCCGAACCGGGAGCTGAGCGCTTACAAGATGGCGGGGGTGGATACCGACCATGAAGCGACCAGCTTTGAATACGCGCTGGAAGAGGTGCGCCGCGGCATTCATGTCCATATCCGCGAGGGCAGCGCAGCCCACAACCTGAAGGATATCGTAGAGGGCATTGTCCGCACCGGAATCGATACGGAATATTTTTCCTTCTGTACGGACGACAAGCATATCGAGGATATTTTACGGGACGGCCATATCAGCTACAACGTAAAGCTTGCGGTTTCCCTCGGCATGAATCCGGTTCAGGCGATCAAAATGGCGACGATCAACACTGCAAAATGCTACGGATTAAAGCATCTGGGTGCGATTTCTCCGGGCTTCCAGGCGGACTTTGTTGTGCTGGATAATCTGCAGGATCTGAATGTGACAGATGTATTCTATAAAGGAAAGCTTGTAGACCGGAATGCGCCGATCCGTGTAAAAACGTGCGGCAGAGCGTTGAAACATACGGTACACCTCGACAAGGTGAAGGCAGAGCAGTTTGTGCTTCCGATTGGAAAAAAGAAAACCCATGTAATCGGCATCAATCCGTCCCAGATTACCACAGAGGATCTGGCGGTTTCTCTGCAGCCTGCGGCAAATTATGTTCCGACGGACGGCTATTCCAAGGTTGCGGCTGTGGAGCGGCATCATAATACCGGAAAAATCGGCGTTGCAGTGGCAAAGGGCTACGGCATCCGAAACGGCGCAGTGGCATCTTCTGTATCCCACGATTCCCACAACATCATCGTCATCGGGGACAATGACCGCGACATGGCATTGGCAGTGGACGAAATCATCCGAACGCAGGGCGGTTATACCGTTGTGGAAAACGGCGAGGTATTCGAAACGCTGCCGCTTCCGATCATGGGACTGATGAGCGACGCCGGGTTTGAGTCCGTCAATGAGACTTTGGGACGGATGATTAAAAAAGCGCATGAAATGGGCGTTCCGGCGGATATCGAGCCGTTCATCACATTATCGTTCTTGGCACTTCCCGTCATTCCGACGCTGCGCATTACGCCGCGCGGTCTGTGCCTGCTGACCGCGAAGGGACCGGAAATTCTGCAGGAGTAAAGCCAGGCTGGAAAGCGCCTGCAAAAAAAGTTTTTATGGAGGAACTTATGGATATAAAAGAAAAAATTCATGAACTGTCAGAGGAAATGATTCAGAATCTGGGACGTCTGGTTGCGGTGGATTCCCAGCTCGGCACGCCCGAAAAAGGCAAGCCCTTTGGCGAAGGCCCGGCAAAAGCCCTTGAGGTTGGCTTAAAAATCGCTGACGAGCTCGGCTTTCAGACAGTCAATCTGGACAACTACTGCGGCTATGCAGAGATGGGCGAAGGAAAAGAGATTATCGGTATTGCCGGGCATCTCGATATCGTGCCGGTGGGCGGCGACTGGACCCACGATCCCTTCGTGCTGACCCGTGAGGGCGATTATGTATACGGCCGTGGAACGACCGACGACAAGGGACCTGTTCTGGAAGCACTTTATGCGATGAAGCTGCTGCGGGATTCCGGCGTGAAGTTAAATAAAAGAGTCCGCCTGATCATGGGCTGTAATGAGGAAACCGGTTCGAAGTGCATGGCGTATTATAATGAAGTGGAAGAGGAACTGTCCTGCGGCTTTACGCCGGACGCGAACTTCCCCTGCATCCACGGCGAAAAGGGACACATGTCAATGATGGCATATTCCAAACATACGAAGATCCTTTCCATGAACGGCGGTTTTGTTACAAATGCGGTTTGCGATTCCTGCACGACAGTGATTCCTGCGGCAGCAGGTCTGAAGGAAAAGCTGGAAAAAGAGCTGGCTGAGACGAAGCTTCAGGAGTACCGCGTGACAGAAGAAAACGGAGAGATCACGATTTATGCAAAGGGAGTGCCTGCACATGCCAGCACGCCGACGCTGGGGGTCAATGCTGCAGGTGTAACCTTTGAGTGTCTGGAAAAGGCAGGCTTTGAAGATGATTTTGTCACCTTTTATAATACCCATCTCGGAACTGCCTGCGACGGCTCCGGTATCGGCTTAAAGGTTTCCGATGCTTATGGCGACCTGACGTTCTGCAATGGTATCGTTAAAACTCAGGACGGCGTGATTTCCTGCACGATTGATATCCGTGTTCCGGTTACCTTAGAGCCCGACGAGGTCCGCAGGCTGTGCGAGGATAAGCTGGAGGATGAGAACGGACGGATCGAGATTCTGGACATCGGCGATGGATTATTTTTCCCGAGAGAGTCCCCTCTCGTAGAAGCTCTGTACAAGGCGTATGTAGATGTGACCGGCGATACTGCAAACGAGCCGATGGTCATCGGCGGCGGAACCTATGCAAAGTCCCTGAAAAATATCATAGCCTTCGGTCCTGAAAAGCTCGGAATCGATTATCACATTCATGGTGCGGACGAGTATATCCTTGTATCCGGCATGGAGGAAGCAGTGCTGGTATACATGGAAGCCATTAAGAACCTGCTGGCGATTTAAGTATTCCTGTATGGATTAGGATTTTTACCTGCACATTTCTTGACTAATATACATTGAAAATGTATAATTATTCATCGTGGCAGGAAGATATATGCTCAGAGGGGCTGCAGCTGCCATAAAAAAAGATTCATGGTCATTAAAGTTTCAGCAAAATAAAGGAGTAATCACAAATGGCAAGTTTATGGGGCGGAAGATTTGAAAAAGACATGGATGATATTGTAAAAAAATACAATGCATCTATTTTCTTTGACCAGAGAATGTACAACGAGGACATCGACGGCAGCATCGCGCATGTGACCATGCTTGGAAAGCAGGGCATCGTATCCAATGAGGAAAAAGATCAGATCATCGCAGGGCTGGAAGAAATCCGCAAGGAGATTGCGGAAGGAAAGATCCTGTTTACCGTAGAAGACGAAGACATCCATATGGGCATCGAGAGCCGTCTGATCGACAAAATCGGCGATGTGGGCAAAAAACTCCATACTTCCAGAAGTCGTAACGACCAGTGTCAGGTAGATATCCGCCTGTATCTGAGAAAAGAAATTTATGAGATTTTGAACAGCCTGTGCTATCTGGAAAGCGTAATTCTGGAAAAGGCGGAAAAATATGAAGATAAGATTACAGTAGGCTTTACCCATCTTCAGCACGCACAGCCGATCACGATCGGATTTGTTTTTATGGCATATTTCCAGATGTTTAAAAGAGATATTGAACGTCTGACGGATACGCTGGAGCGTCTGAATTATAATCCGCTGGGGGCGTGTGCACTGGCAGGAACAACGATGCCCATCGACCGTCATTTGACGAGCGAGCTGCTTTCTTTTACTGCACCGACGGAAAATGCCATGGATACAGTCAGCGACCGGGACTACAGCCTGGAATTTTTGAGCGATGCTTCCATTTCCATGATGCACTTGTCCCGCTGGGCGGAGGAATTTGCATGGTGGAACTCTTCCGAGTTTTCCTATATCGCAATCGACGACAGCTTCTGCACCGGCAGCAGCATTATGCCCCAGAAGAAAAACCCGGATATGGCGGAGCTGATCCGCGGCAAGGTTGGCCGTGTATACGGCGATCTGATGCAGCTGTTGACCGTTATGAAGGGAACTCCGCTTGCTTATAACAAGGACTTCCAGGAGGATAAGGAGAGCCTTTTCGATGCGATCGACACCTGGAAAGCGACAATCGATATTTTTGCGAAGATGCTGGACAAGACCGAATTCCGGATGGATCAGATCGAAAAACAGCTTGGAAAAGGCTTCTTAAATGCGACGGATATTGCAGAGCATTTTGCAAAGCAGGGCATTCCGTTCCGGGAAGCACATGCTATCGTAGGACATATGGTAAAAGCATGTGAGAAGAAGGGCTGTGACCTTGAAGATCTGACAGACGAAGAGCTGCAGGCGATCGACAAGCGCGTGACCAAAGAGCTGCTGGGGGACATCAGCATCAAGTCCTGTGTCAATGCCCGCGTATCCTTCGGAGGAACGGCACCTTCTGAGGTACATCGTCAGATCGAGGTTGGCCGTCAGTGGTTAAACAGCCTGGAACGGTAAGGAAGCAAGCGCACGCTGTCGGCGGCGATCATGGAAATTCATGAAAAAGCGACGAATCAGGAATTGAATTTTGAAAAATTACGATCGAGCATAAATTTGTGCTGCGAGGTGTGTTTATGGGACACCTCAGATGCTATGATGGAACCAGATAAGAAAAATTCTTACTGGTTCTTTTTCAATTTCGACAAAGATGTCTGTGGACGGAAAAGGCAAAGAGGATCCTGTAGACAAAAGCGATCCGGACAGGCGTGTCTGGCTATAGAATGGAGGTTTCTATGAGAAAGAATTCTTTTGGTGAAACAGTTATTCTGGTTATGATGGTAATCGGTATTTTCCTTTTGGTGGGTATGATCTGTGATGAAAGCGCCAAGAACAAATGTATCCTGAAAGGCTGTGATAATAAGCGTGCACCGGGAAGCAGCTACTGCTATCTTCATAAATCCTACGGCAAAACTTCTTCCGGATCTTACACAAAGTCTTCCGGGACAAAATCATCCGGCGCAAGTTCAAACAGTACATCTGGATATTCAAACTCTTATAAGAAAAGTTCCGGCAGCTACAGCGGCAGCAAGACAGGGACATCCGGCGGCACATATTCTGGCAGCAAATCAAAAAACTTCGGCAGTTCGAAAAAGAGCAGTTATTACGACGGCTACGATGATGGCTATGACGATGTCTATATGGACGGTGATTATGATTATGACAGATATGACAGAGATCCCGACTATGCGGACGGAGTAGATGATGCATTGGATGAATTTGACGGAGACTGGTAAAAAGAAAAGCATCGTCCGTTAAACGGATTTTATATACCCCTTCATATATTCCAGCATCGCGGTTGCCGTTGCGTTGAGCGTCGTGTTTTTCAAATAACACAGATATGTCTGACTGTATAGGGCAGGGGCCAGCGGGACGAGCTTTAAATGCTGCCCGGAGGCGTAGAAGTGCCGGTTTGTCAGCAGGGAAATTGCCATATGCTGTGCGACGAGATCGAAAATAGAATCCATGCGCTTGCTTTCCAGTTTTTTGATATGCTTGCTCAGGGTGGATTCGTTCATAAAAAGAAGCTCAGAAGCTTCCCAGAAATTCTGGGTTTCTGCAAGCGCTAAAAATTCCTTTAAACTCGCAGTGTCCATTGTATTATCTTTTCCACTCATTTCTGCGCACGCTTTTTGCGCATGTCAGTGGTTAAGCAGCCTGGAACGGTAAGGCAGCAAGCAGAAAGTAGCTCTTGCCGGCAAGAGGATTTTGCTGGTAGAGGGTAACGGGCTGAACGCGCATGTTGCAAAACTGATGGAGGTTCCGGGAGAAATTTTTTAAAGGACATGGAATTCCTGAACTGTTTGTTGTTCTGACAACATAATGTTTTCGAAAGCTGTTTATAATAAACAATGTCATGATGCCAGGGTCACAAGGTCTAAGCCCACATGAGCTTGCTCATGGGTGGGTGAAAGACCTCTTGACATGCTCCTATCGGGACGGATTGTGGGAGTGCGCGGCACGGAACAATCCGCAGGCATCAAGGTCGGGGGCTTTTGCCCCGACATCATGTCATCTGATTACGAAGAAACGCAAGATACAAACCAGGACAGGAGGCATTTGAAATGAGTCAGAAAGACAGAACAGAGATGGAGAAGAAAACGCTCCATGCGGCAGAAACTTTCAATGGCCGCACGGAGCAGTTAAAAGAATATTTAAGGCGTCTGGGTGCAGGCGAGGCGCTGGAAAGTGTCCGGGCAGATTTTGTAAAGCAGTTCAGCGATGTTGAGGCGTCTGAAATCATGCAGGCGGAACAGGAGCTTTTAAAAGAAGGAACGCCGCTTACAGAGGTTCAGAAACTCTGTGACGTGCATTCAGCGCTGTTTCACGGTGCAACGAAAGAAGAACGGATCGCCAATGCGGAGAAAGAGGTCGAGGCATCCAGGAAGAGAATCGCAAATGCAGAAGACGGAGCTGATGCGTCTTTGAAAAGGGAAAAGCTGCAGGAAGAGCTGGCAAAACGCGAAAAATTTGAAAAAAAGGAATATTCGGACAAGCATACAAAAGCGGCGGAGCTGATCGCAATTGTCGGACATCCTCTTTACACGTTTACGAAAGAAAACGAAGCGCTGGCAGAGCTTTTAAAGCAGTTTAAAGAATCCCGGTCGGAAGAACTTTTGTTAAAAATCCGGGACTTATCGGTTCATTATGCGAAAAAGGGCGATCTGCTATATCCGCAGTTAAAGGTAAAATACGGTATTTCCGGTCCGTCTGATGTGATGTGGACAGTGGATGATGAAATCCGGGACGATCTGGGCATACTGATGAAGGAAAGTCCACGAAGTGCGGACTGGAATACGCGCTTGGACGGTGTATTAAAACGCGCGGAGGAAATGATTTACAAAGAGCAGAATATTTTGTTTCCGCTCTGTGCCGTAAATTTTACAGAAGACGAGTGGAAAGGTATCTATCAGGACGCGAAGGATTATGCGGTTTGCTTTGGGGCAGAGCCGGAGGTGTGGGACAGAGCGGAGAATGTTGGACGAAGTGAGTTTGGCTGGCGGCGCAGCGCAGATGGACAGCAGGGCTCTGCAGGGCAGAAAAACGCCGCCGGTGAAATTGTGATGCCGGGCGGGCACATGACGCTGGAACAGCTTACCGCGCTTTTAAATACGGTTCCGCTGGAAATCAGCTTTATCGATACGGAAAATATCAATCGTTTCTTCAATGAAGGGCCGAAGGTGTTCAAACGCCCTGCAATGGCGATTGATCGGGAAGTATTTTCCTGTCATCCGCCCAAAATCGAACCTATGGTACGCGCAATTATCGAGGATTTTCGCAACAACAAAAGGAATCGTGTCCCTGTCTGGATGGAGAAAGGCGGACGCACGATGCTGGTAACTTATATGGCTGTCCGGGATAAGAACGGAAAGTACCTCGGTACGGCGGAATTTGTGCAGGATATGGAGTTTGCAAAGGGGCATTTTGGCAAATAGGTCCAGACGGGGAGCGGCCAGCGTTGCGAATTTTCAGCGTATAAGTCCGGCGAACTTCACAGCGTAAAGGCGGTAAAGCAGTTTAAGATGGCGCTGCTTCTGACGCTGGAATAAGCAGGCAGGTGCGATTTTTTAAAAGAAAATGGGCCGGTTTTTCTGAAACTTTTGGCAGCAAACAATAGAATGCACGCTCTGCGGGCATTCTATTGTCATGAATTGAAAAAGGTGATGCAGAATCCTGAAAACTGGGGATTTTGCATCACCTTTTTTGCGGAGTTTATAGTACAATGATGACGAAAGGCAGGAAACAGCTATGTCACTATTTAAGAAAAAATCATCTGCAAAATCCTATGATAAAGACACACAAAAACCTGTGATTAAAGCCAGTATCTGCAATGGGGAACAGGTTGCCGGCTTCAAGGATCTCCATACCGGGAAATTCGAAGAAGTGATGCTGATCTGCAGCGCAGCCGATCTTGACGCTTTCAGGGCCATGTACGGGATAACAGAAGAAATCACCAAAGAATACTGATTTACGAAAAGAGGGAACAGCCATTGAGCGAAACATCAGAAAAACGGCTCCAAAGTCCGTTTCATGAACATGTGCATGATTCAGGACGGCAGAGGAAATGTGCTGGCGCTGGATAAAGTAAACGACAGCTACACCGGAACGACCTTTCCAGGCGGTCATGTGGAACCAGGAGAATTATTTTTTCAGTCTATGATCCGGGAGGTTTGGGAAGAAACGGGACTTACGATCGAAAATCCGGAATTTCGCGGGCTGTACCACTGGCATAAAGACGGCGTACATCATGTGATAACGCTCTACCGGGCGTACACTTTTTGCGGCGAACTGGAAAGCTCCGAAGAAGGACGGGTATACTGGATTTCGCTGGAAGAATTGAAGACAAAAAAACTTGCATCAGGGATGGAATACGTTCTGGAGATGATGGAGTCAGAAACGATAAAAGAATGCTATGTACGCCGGGAAGCAGACCGGTATGTGGGGAATGTGCATTGATTTATTGGAGAAATTGCAGCCGCGGGTCAGGGACAGCGCTTTAAAAATTTACGATCGAGCATAAATTTGTGCTGCGAGGTGTGTTTATGGGACACCTCAGATGCTATGATAGAACCAGATGGCCTAAAATGTATCGCAAATGCAGAGTATGTCCTGGAAGGCTATCTTTGCCACGACAAGACCATCAGAGAGGATATTAATTCCAATACCGGTAAGGCGATGCCTGAGTTTCCTGGCTATACCGGTGATGCAAAGCCTGCGCTTCCTGTCATCAAGATTACTGCGGTGACACACAGAAAGAACCCAATCATGCAGTTTAAGAAGAGCTCCAAAAACGATGAGGGCCGTCAGCGCAGCGCAGCGCTGCTCGCGTTCTCCGCATTTTCCGAGTTAAAGCATGTATTCCTGGTAGACGAGGATGTGGATATCTTCGATATGAGTGATGTAATGTGGGCAATGACGACAAGATTCCAGGCGGATGTGGATATGATCTCGATTCCGGGCTGCCACTGCCATGTGCTTGACCCATCCAACGACCATGCCCTCGATCCTTCTATCCGCGTTCACGGAATTGCCTGCAAGGCGATTTTCGATTGCACGGTTCCGTTCGATCAGAAAGAGAACTTTGTCAGAAGCCGTTTCCTGGAAATCGACAAAGATAAATGGGCAAAAGAGCTCGCGTTCTAAAAAGATAATGAGGAGGAAATGACATGCCAGTTGGTGTAATTGTCGACGCGCTAGCTGTTGTAATTGGCGGTATCGTAGGCGCTGTTGCAGGAAAAAAACTGAAAAAAGACTTTATTGACAACATGAATCTGATTCTGGGCTGCTGCTCCATGTGTATGGGCGTCAGCACGATCGTATTGATGCAGCACATGCCTGCAGTTGTTTTTGCGATTATTCTTGGTACAGGATTGGGACTTGCGGTTCATTTTGGCAAGCTGATCAACAAGGGCGGACTTGCGCTGCAGAAAGGCATCAGTCGTTTTGTAAAAACCTCTTCCGATGTGCCGGAAGCAGAGTTTGAGGCTACTTTAGTAACCTGCATTACGCTGTTCTGCGCGAGCGGAACCGGAATTTACGGCTCCATTATCGCAGGTATGTCCGCAGACCACAGTGTCCTGATTGCAAAGGCGATTCTGGATCTGTTCACCGCAGTTGTATTTGCCTGCACGCTGGGCATGGTAACTGCAGCAGTAGCGATTCCACAGTTTATCATTTTCTTTATCCTGTTTTTACTTGGCGGCCCGATTTACAACGGACTGGATCTTGGAACCAATACCTACATCATCAACGACTTCAAGGCGTGCGGCGGCTTTATCATGCTGGCGACCGGCTTTAGAATGTGTAAGATCAAGCAATTTCCGGTAGCGGATATGATTCCGGCTATGGTTTTGATTTTCCCGATCGCAATTTTTTGGAATGACTGCGTAACTCCGGCTGTCAACATGCTTGCAGGAATGGTACATTGATGAAAAAAAGACTGGTTGTGGGAGGCGGCGGCAGCGGAATTCCACTGGCGACAGAGCTGCTTTCCCAGCTTCAAAAAATTGAAGAGATCGAAACGCATCTTGTATACACCAGAGGCGCAGAGATTACCGCAGCGCAGGAATCGGAACTGTCGATGGGAGAAATCTGCGCGCTGGCAGACGTTGTTTATGACAATAAGGATATCGGTGCGGCGATTGCGGGCGCGTGACGGCGGTACGCCGCCGCGTAGCGAAGCTGCAGAAAGAGTATATGATACAATCAAAAAGCCTCTGGATGGAGAAATCTCTACAGAGGACTTTTTGCGTCCCGCCGCATCGGAGAATTTTGTGCGGCAGGACGTTTTTTGCCTGTACTGCCGCAGAGTGTGGTATACTATAGAAAATGTGCAGGAAAATGGGCTGCAAAAGCCATCCTGGAAAGGGGAAATAGAGTATGAAAGAGTTTTATATCGCAGACGACGGCATTCAGCTGCATGCAAAGCTGGACATGCCGGAGGAAAAAGAAAAGTGTCCGCTGGTTATCGTGTTTCATGGTTTAACCGGCAATATGGAGGAACGGCACATCACTGCTGTTTCCAGCGCAATGAATGAAATCGGGTTTGCGACACTGCGCGTCGAACTGTACGGACATGGAAAAAGCGGTGGTACCTTTGAACAGCATAATCTGATGAAGTGGATTAACAATGCCATGACTGTGACGGATTATGCAAAGACGCTGGATTTTGTGACAGACCTTTATATCTGCGGACATTCCCAGGGCGGACTGCTTACCATGCTGGCAGCAGGAATGCGGGCGGATGATTTTAAGGCGGCGATTCCGATGTCTCCTGCAATTGTAATCCCGGATGGTGCGAGAAAAGGGAATCTGCTTGGTCAGCCCTTTGATCCGGAGCATATTCCGGATATGGTGGAATGGGGGGACCGGCATCTGAGCGGCAATTATCTCCGCACAGCACAGCTTCTGGATGTAGACGAGGCGATCCGCAAATATGAAAAGCCGGTGCTTTTGGTTCATGGAGACGCAGATGAGGCAGTTCCTATAGAATATTCCATTGATGCAGCGAAAAAATATAAAAATGCAAAGCTGGTACAGATTCCCGGAGACACACACTGCTACGATGAACATCTTGATCAGGTGACTGCAGCGGTGAAGAATTTTCTCGGCGAAATGGAGAACCGGGAAGGGTGACATAACAACAGGGCTGACCTTCGGCAGTCAGCCCTGTTGTTCATGACAATAGAATGCTCGCAGAGCGTGAATTCTATTGTATGCCGGTGCAGTTGTTTTACAGCGTGCCGCTCTTTTCCGCCTGATCGACATCGATCGCAAGCTTCTTGACCTGCCCGGAGAGAATAAGCAGGGCGATCAGGTTGGGAATCGCCATCAGACCGTTGAAGGTATCTGCAATATCCCAAAGCAGACCAAGGTTGATTGTTGCACCGATGATCGATACAAAGGAATAGGCTACAAGGAAGGGACGGACGAGCTTTTCTCCGCCTAAAAATTCGATACAGCGGGAACCGTATAAGCCCCAGCCGATGATTGTGCTGAATGCGAAGCAGCACATGGCAACTGCGGTGAAGATAGAAACCCAGCCCCCATAGGTTGCAGTAAAGCCGGAAATTGTCAGCTCTGCGCCGGCTGCCTGACCATAGACGATGTTGGGCGCACCGAGCAGAATGACAAGACCGGTAAGTGTACAGATCACGATTGTATCCATGAATACCTCAAAAATACCGAACATGCCCTGATGGACAGCATTGTTCGTATCTGCGCAGGCATGGGCGATGGAACCGGTACCAAGGCCGGCTTCATTGGAAAAAATACCGCGGGAGACGCCTTTTTTCATGCTTAAAAACATGCTTCCGATGATGCCGCCGGTGGCTGCCTGAGGGGTAAATGCACTTTTAAAAATCATGGCAAACACTGCAGGAACGCGGTTGATATGCAAAATAACAACGCCGATTGCAAGGATTACATATAAAGCTGCCATAAACGGAACGAGCTTTTCCGAAACCTGACCGATCCGCTGGATTCCGCCAAGCAACACCATGGCAACGAAAGCGGCAATGAAAATACCGAAGATCAGATTGGCACGTTCATCTACAGTGCCGTCGATGATATGCAGGTTGTGCAGTGCAGAATGAATAGAAGAAACAATGGTATTAACCTGGGTGGCGTTTCCTGTGCCGAACACAGTCAGGACGCCGAACAGGGCATAAAGAACCGCTAAAAAATGCCATTTTTTGGACAGACCATTTTTAATATAGTACATTGGACCGCCAACATATTCGCCATTTGCGTTTTTTTCCCGGAAATGGATTGCGAGCGTAACCTCGGAAAATTTGGTACACATGCCGAGAAAAGCAGAGCACCACATCCAGAAAATTGCGCCAGGACCACCGAGGGCAATCGCGCCCGCAACGCCTGCGATGTTGCCGGTGCCGACCGTGCCTGCAAGCGCGGTACAGACTGCCTGAAACGGGCTCATGGAGCCGTCCTTTGCCTGTGTTTTGTCAAAAATTTTACCGATCGTGTTTTTCAGGGCGGCGCCGAATTTGCGCACCTGAATGAAACGGGTACGGACAGAAAGCAGAAGTCCTACGCCGATGATGCAGATCATTGCGGGGACGCCCCAGATAAATCCGTTGACCGCCTGATTGATTTTGATGATACTTTCTAACATAAAACCCTCATTTCTTCCCATTGATCCGGAATGGGCAGGAAGCTTCACTTGAATGCGTTACCGGACTGAAACGGGAAAGTCTTTTGCACCATTATGACATAAAATACAGGATTTGTACAAGTTTTTTATGGAATGGATAGGATTGGCGTGTGCAGACTGCAGCTCTTAAGTGTGACGGGGATGGGCTGTCATTTTCTATGGGTGATCGACAGGAAAAGCGCTTGTTTTTTGGAAAAAAAACGGCTAAAATTTGAAATGTCCTGACAGGCAGAGGTCCTTTTTGTGCTGCTTGGGGAGCTTGAGATAGAAGGGGCAATGGATGAACTTAGCAGGGAATAGGAGGATGCATTTGGAACAGGAAAATCAGGCGCAGCAGCATAAGCGCCGCGTTCGATATAAAGGAAAATACCCGAAGAAATTCGAGGAAAAATATAAGGAGCTGCAGCCGGAAAAATATCAGGATACAGTGCAGCATGTGATCCGTAAGGGAAATACGCCTGCCGGGATGCACATTTCGATTATGGTAAAGGAAATTCTGGATTTTTTGCAGATTCAGCCGGGTGAAACCGGCTTTGACGCGACGCTGGGCTATGGCGGACATACAAAGGCAATGTTGGAATGTCTGCATGGAAGCGGGCATATGTATGCGACGGACGTAGACCCGGAGGAATCTGCCAAGACGAAAAAGCGTCTGGAGGAGCTGGGCTATGGGGAGGATATTCTTTCCATCCGGCTGCAGAATTTCTGCACGATCGACGAGATCGCGAAGGAGGTCGGCGGATTTGATTTCATTCTGGCGGATCTGGGAGTGTCTTCGATGCAGATCGACAATCCGAAGCGCGGCTTTTCCTTCAAAGTGGATGGCCCTCTGGATCTGCGATTGAATCAGGAAAAGGGCATCAGCGCGGCAGAACGGCTGGATACGATTTCGCGAGAAGAGCTTGCCGGTATGTTGTACGAAAATTCAGACGAGCCGTACTGTGAGGAGCTTGCAAAAGCAATCACAGAAGAAATCCGCCGCGGCAACCGGATTGACACGACGACAAAGCTGCGCGGGGTGATCGAAAGGGCGCTGGACTTTTTGCCGGAAAAGGAAAAGCAGGAGACGGTCAAAAAGACCTGTCAGCGGACGTTTCAGGCGCTGCGCATTGACGTCAACCACGAGTTTGAAGTGCTTTACGAGTTCATGGAAAAGCTGCCGGGCGCATTGAAGCCGGGCGGGCGCGTTGCAATCCTGACGTTCCATTCCGGCGAGGACAGGCTCGTGAAGCAGGCACTGAAAGAGGGCTATCGGGAGGGCATCTATTCTGATTATGCCAAAGATGTCATCCGCCCTTCTGCGCAGGAATGTGCACAGAACGGACGCGCGCGTTCGACGAAAATGCGCTGGGCGGTGCGTGCAGAGTGAGGGGATAGTGTGAAATATAAACGGGATCGCTTATGTTTCACACAGTTATTCATGACAATAGAATGCTCGCAGAGCGTGTATTCTATTGTTTATGCCGCAGGCGGCGAATAGCGCCTGCGGAATGGAGATGATTATGGAAGAAAAAGACACCGAACTGCGGGACGAGGGGCTGCGGGGAAATGAAAAAATAGAGGAAGCCATCGCCGGGCTGCAGCAGGAGCCGACGCAGGAAATGCTGGCACATGCGCTGACGGTGGTGCGCCGCCGAATGAAAGAAAACGGACAGCTTATCGTTGCAGTGGAGCCTCCGGCTGGCGGCGGACAGCTTTTATTGCAGACCGTCAAAACGTCGGACAGCAAACTGTGGTGGGCTGCGTTTACCGGATTTGAGGAAGAGCTGCGCGGCAGCGACCGCGTGAAATCGACGTTTTTGGCGGATATGGGACAGCTGTTTGCAACCGCGCTGCAGGCAGACGGCGTGGAAGGGATCATTTTGAATCCCTGGAACCGGACGCTGATGCTGGAAAAAGAGCTGATCCGGATTATTTTGGGGCAGCAGGGGTAAAGCACTTGCGCGAAGCGGCAGACATTGGAAGAAAATGCTGGACTGGTGGATGCCGCAGCAGGAATTACAAAGGATAAGTCGCTGGATATGCGGCAGAAAGAGAGGAAACGAAATGATTACAGGTGTTCATCATGTATGTGTGAAATGCAGACCGGAGGATCTGGAAAAGGTTCAGAAGTTCTATGGGGAGCTTTTGGGGCTTCCGCTTGTCAGAAGCTGGGGTGAGCCGAACGTTGAGGGACTGATGTACGGTGCGGGAACGAGCCTGATTGAGATTTTCCCGAATGCGGAGGAAGATCTGCCGCAGGGCGCAATCCGCCATTTCGCGCTGGCGACGGACGATGTGGACAGCATCGTGGAGACTGTGCGCAAGGCTGGCTATGCCGTGACGATGGAGCCGGTCGATATCGAAATTATGTCGAAGCCATCCCTTCCGGCACGGATCGCATTCATCATCGGACCGGTGGGAGAAGAAATCGAACTGTTCTGTGAAAAACAATAGAATGCACGCTCTGCGTGCATTCTATTGTACCGGCGGTGCTGCCGTCTGCCATCCGGCAGGTTCTAAAACCCCGCGAGCAGCGCAAAATAGCCCCAGTCCCAGAGCAGGGATTCGAAGCTGTTTTCCAGATATTCATAAATATCTTCTTCGTCATAGCCGGTCATACGGTTGATAATGACCAGCGCTTCCCGCACTTTTTCATAGGAAAATGTTTCCGGGCTGTCCTGCCAGATGAGGAACAGGCTCTGGCGCAGCGCGGCATACTGCAGCATCAGCCACTGCAGGCGCACGAGCATATGCCTTGTGGTGTCCTCAAAGGAAAGCAGCTCGGAATAGACCTCGTTTGCAAGGTAGCTGCGCATCAGAGGCTCGTATTGCGCGAAGGCAGTACGGAATGCCTGCCATTGCGCCGGGAGCTCTTCTTCTGTCTGTAAATGTGCCAGAAGGTTGGAAAGTGCGATGCCGGCGCGGCTGGCGATCTCCTCGTATGGTTTGGAGGGATCGGAGGTTTCGTCTTCCGGTTCCGTGAGCAATTCCGACAATGTTTCCGCCTGCTGTGTGAGTGGGGTAAGCCATTCCTGATAGAGCTGCTCTTTCTGATAGTTGACAGAAAGATCTAATAAAAGTTCGTTGCACTCCAAAATAGAGTCGATGCAGTCCGGCGAGAGGTCGTCCATGGTATCATAAAGCTGACAAAAGCTTTTTTCAGAAAAACAATCTGAAACAAAGTCTTTTGTCGGCTTTTTTTTTCGGTGGATTTCCTGTATCATATAAAAACAGGCGGAAAGAATCTGCTCCGGCAGCCGATCGGTCTGCTGCAAAATGGCGTCGATGACTGCAGAACGGATGAAAAATGGTATGCTGTCAATATCCGGACGCGGAAAAGTAAGCGGCGTAGCATCCGGCGCTGCCCAGAGGTCAATCACAGCGGGACAGCAGGGCATGAGCGAAGCCTCCTCGTGATCGGCAAAGGAATGGGTTTCGCGGGGGAAAACCTGACACGTTTCGGAAATCGCATTCTCTCCGTGTTCGAGAACAAGACGGCAGAGCTTGTTTTTTTCGAGAAACGGACAGACATGGCGGCTGTTTAAAGCGATCACGCGCTGACCGTCCTGAACGTAGGTAAAGAGTTTCGAATCCACAGGCGGATTTAAGGCTGCCCAGCGCTTCAGCGTATCGTCATCGACAGAAATTTTCCATTCCTGGCAGCAGGTGATAGGACATTTGTCCGCTGTACAGCGAAACTGCGCATAATAATCGGGGTATAATGTTTGCATAGGCGTATCTCCAAGTGTTAGTGGTGAAAATATTATACATGCACCTGTTGAAATTGAAAAGTCCCGGGAATATAATGAAGATCAAAGTTAGATAAGGCTAAGTATGCAGACGGCAGCGATATCTGTGCGCTGCAATGGGCCTATGGGAGATGAAAAGGAAATGAAAATCTATTCTTTTGGCGAGGAAACAAAGCCGGCAATTTTACTGCTGCCGGGGACATGCTGTCACTGGAAACGGAACTTCGGACATGTGATCCCTCTGCTGCAGGAGCACTTTTATGTGCTCTGCGCGTCCTATGACGGGTTCGACGAGACGGAGGATTCGACCTTTCCGAACATGTTGATCGAGACGGCAAAGCTGGAAAACTATATCCAGAAAAATCTCGGCGGTCAGCTCTTTGCGGCATATGGCAGTTCTTTGGGCGGCTCCTTTGTGGGACTTATGGTGCAGCGCAAAAAAATCCATATCCGGCACGGAATCCTCGGAAGCTCCGATCTGGATCAGGGCAGCAGCTTTGGAACCTGGGCGATGGCGAAAGCGATGACGCCTCTTCTTGGAAAAATGCTTCGCAGCGGAAAGCTTCCAGCCTGGGCAAAAAAGAAAATGGAAGAAAAAGCCGGTGCCGAGTATGCGCAGGCAATGCTGCAGCTGTTCGGGTGCAGTGCCGCCACGCAGGAGCTGCCTTCCATGGCATTTGTGTCCAATACGAGCATTTTCAACCAGTTCTTTTCCGATATGGTGACGCCGCTGGAAGATGATATTTATGTGCCCGGAACGAAAATTCACTGTTTTTATGCCGTGAAGATGGGGGAGGAATACGAAAACCGCTACAGAAGACATTTTGTGGATCCGGATATCCGGTACCATGCGATGCAGCATGAAGAGCTTTTGGCATGCTACCCGGAACAGTGGGTAGAGGAGGTGCTGGCAAGCTGTCGTCTGGACGGCCGCGGAATGGAAGAAAATGATTTCGAAGAAAGACATTTCACAGAAGCAGAGCGCGCTCAGGCGGAAATTACCGAGTCCGGAAATCCGAGAAAGCCGGAGGGCGAGGATGGCAAAAAGATGCTGGAGCGCATGAATGAGAGCCACCACAATGTGACCGGCTGGGCGCTTTCCCTTTGGGAGATTCAGGGAAACGACAACATTCTGGATATCGGTTGCGGCGGCGGAGCTGCGCTGTCTAGGATGGCGGAGCATGTGACGGATGGACATTTGACGGGAATCGACTATTCACCGGTATCGGTGGAAACGTCCCGCGCAACAAATGCAGAATCGGTTGCGGCAGGCAAGATGGAAATTCTGGAAGGATCGGTGGAAAAGCTTCCCTTCGAGGCAGAAACCTTTGACAAAATCGTGACCGTGGAAAGCTTTTATTTCTGGCCGAACCCCCAGGAAAACTTAAAAGAGGTGCGCAGGGTATTAAAGACCGGCGGAACCTTTTTGTTGGTTGCAGACATCTATGAAAAGCCAGGACTGCCCAGAGAGGTAAAAGATAATATCCGCAAATTCCACCTGTTCAACCCGACCAGGGAGCAGTTTAAGAACCTGTTTCGGGAAGCCGGATTTGCAGAGACAAGGATTCACACAAAGGACGGCGAGGACTGGATTTGCGTAGAGGGAACCAAATAATAGAGTGCGCACAGAACGGAGAAAGCGATATGAAGCTGAGTATCATTGTGCCGGTTTATAACATGGCATCGGACGGAAAACTGAATTACTGCCTGGATTCACTGGCGGCGCAGACGATTTCGGATTACGAGGTCATCACGGTGGATGATGCTTCTACGGACGAATCCTTTTCGATTCTGCTGGAGTATGAAAAAAAGTACCCCGGTAAATTCAAAGCTGTGCATTCGGAAGTCAACAAGCGGCAGGGCGGTGCGAAAAATATCGGGTTGTCCCTTGCAAAAGGCGAGTGGATCGGATTTATTGACAGCGACGACTGGATTTTGCCCACGATGTACGAAAAGCTGATCGGACGTGCAGAGGAAACCGGTGCGGATATGGTGGGCTGTGATTACTGCCTGACGGATGAACACAGCATGAAAATCGGCAAACGTGTGGAAAACGGCAAAGCAGAGCAGAGCGGCGTGCTTGGCAATAAACAGTGTCGGTCATTGATTTTAGACAGCGGAAGCCTTGTTGTAAAGGTCTATCGCCGGGAAATTTTCATGGACAGCGGCATCCGCTTTCCGGAGCACATTTTTTACGAGGATAATGCGATCAGCGACGCGGTGCTTTTACAGGCACATCATTATGAATATATCCCGGAGGTCATGTATTTTTATTACCAGCATGAAGCGTCCACGGTGCATACCATCAGCAGGGAGCGCTGTGAAGACCGGATGGCGGCTGGACGGGGCATTCTGGAAAATGCGAAGAAATTCGGTTATCTTGAAACCTACCGACCGGAAATCTGCTTTGAATACACGATGCTGTTTTATGTCAACACGTTGTTTTCCTATATGGTCGGAAAGGGTCATAAATCGCTTTCTTTTATCCGGAAGATGGGAAACGAATTAAAAGAAGCGTTCCCGGATTTTGCGGACAATCCGTATTATCAGGAACGCGTCAATGCAGAGCAGAAAAAAATGATTGCCATGCAGCAGCGCTCCACAGCAGCGTTTGTATTGTACTATAAAGCACTCTGGACATGGCGTAATTTTCGAAAAAAGCATTTCGGGAAAAAATGATATGGAGCTGTGTGGCGGAATATAGGAAAAACGAACCTTCTAAATTTCCTTTCGGAAATTCAGAAGTAGCGCAAAAAAAGAGAGCCTCCCGGCTCTCTTTTTTGTTTCATAGGAAAATGCGTCCTATGAAATAAAAACGCTCCGCTTAGGATGCGCACTTGGCCCGTTGCACACTCATTTTGCCAGAATTGCGTCTGCGATGCGGCGCGCGCCGGCACCATCGATCGCCATACGCATTCGGTCGGACTGTTTCTTTCGGGCGTCCGGATTTTTCAGAAGTGCAGTCAGCTTTTCCACTGCATCATCATAGAAGATTTCGTTGTCACGGATGTCACCTGCCCATGGAATCAGGTTCGCATCGTCAAAGGCTTTGACACCGGGAAGCTGATTATCCGCCATACTGAAGCTTACAGACGGGACGCCGACGGCACAGAGTTCATAAAGCGTCGTGCCGCCTGCGGAAAATGCGAGATCGCAGGTAGACATGAGTGCAGCCATATCGGAAACCTGTTCATGCAGGACAATGCGGCTGTCTTTTCCTGCCATGACGGCAAGCTCTGCGCGGTGGACATGCATGGGACCTGTCAGGACGTGGAAGGAAACATCCTTCCAGTCGTCCGATGCGCAGAGACGTTTTAACATACCGCCTGCGATATAGAAGGGATCGGTGCCGCCGGTGGAAAGAAAGAGGTCTTTTACCTGCTCCCAGAGATGGTAGGGCTGATCTGCAAACTGCTCCCGGAGGGGAGTGTAGGCGCATCCGGTCAGAACACAGTCCGCTTTGGTGTAAAAACTTTCATCAACACAGAAATCATAGTTGATCACGAGGGAAGCCGGGCAGTCGAATGCCTGCAGATCGTCCAGATAGGCAACTTTGCAGATCTGGCGCAGGATATCGAGATATTCCGGTGTTGCAAAATAAGAATCCACCAGCAGGCAGGCAACGTTGTGGGAAGAAAGGATTCCCTGCATGGTCTGGATTTCCCGATCAAGGCTTCTGTAATCGGTGCGCAGCTCCAGGATCGGAAAGCTGTGGTCAGCGATTTCGTCAGGAGAATACATTTTTTGCAAAATGGAAGCCGAGGTATCATCGGAGACGAGAAAAGCCACCGCTGCACCCCGTTTCTTCAGGGCACGGGCGATGGATAGACAGCGCATCAGATGTCCGGTCGCAATTGTTTCATTTCCGTCTGTGCGGATATAGACTAACGGATGAGATTCCATGACAGCGGCGTCCCCTTTCCGATCGGACAGGAAGCCTTCCTGCCGAGAATTTCCTCATAATACATTGTGTGCAGTCCGATGCCGGGGCGGATGCAGCGGATATTCTGCTCTGTGAAAACTTCGCCCTCTGCCATGTCCTGCGCGACGAAGATGGAACGGGAGCCTGCCCGTTCTTTTTCCTGCTTGGCCATGCTCCAGCTTCTGGGTATCGGTAAGGACATATTCACTGCTTCCAAGAGCCTTTTCCAGAATACGGATCTGCGAAACCATTTCCTTAAATTCCTGGGGCTCCATGGAAAATGCGCCATCCGGACCGCCGTCGCTGCGTTTTAAGGTCAGGTGCTTTTCCACCATCCGCGCGCCGAGGGAAACGGCGCCTGCAGCGACAGCCCCGCCCATCGTGTGGTCGGAGAGGCCGGTCAGGCAGCCAAAGGTCTGAGACAGCGTCGGAATCATGCGCAGATTGACGTCCTCGTAGGGCGTCGGGTAAGCGGAAACGCATTTTAACAAAATTACGTCCTCATTGCCCTCTTCACGGCAGACATTCATGGCGCGCTCGATGTCCTCGAGATGTGCGATGCCGGTGGCAAAGATGACGGGCTTGTGGAGCTTTGCCACCCGACGGATTAACGGAATATCATTTATCTCATAAGATGCAATTTTATAAGCGGGAGCGTCGAGCTCTTCGAGAAAATCGACGGCGGTTGCGTCAAAGGGGGAGGAAAAGCAGAGCAGTCCGCATTTTTTTGCCTCCTCCATCAGACCGGCATGCCATTCCCACGGTGTATAAGCCTGCTTGTAAAGGTCGTATTCCTTGATGCCGTCCCAGAGACCGCCTTTGTTGATAAAGCAGTCCGCGTCGCTGTCAACGGTCATGGTGTCTGCAGTGTAGGTCTGCAGCTTGATCGCGTCCGCGCCGGCTTCCTTTGCGGCGTGGATGATTTCAATCGCACGGTCGTAGTCCTGCAAATGGTTCGCAGACATTTCCGCAACGATAAAGACAGGGGCGTCTGCGGCGATCCTGCGCCCGCCCAGATAAATTTCCTGATTCATATTGTTATTCTTTCTCCATCATTTTCTGATATTTGACTTCTGCAATCGCCCAGTCCTCTTCGGTATCGATATCCTGAACCTCCAATTCGGGTAAAAGCAGGGGGACCATACCGGGAGTATCTGTTGTTCCTTCCCGGAAAAAAGCTTCCGTCCGGCAGGCATAGAACTGTCCGCAGTCGTGGTAAAGCGTTTCGAGATCCTGGCTGCGCGCGGTCGCATACTGGGGCCATTTGTAGCCGATGTGACCGTTTTCATCTACGGCGAGGCTGCGCAGAACCGGATACGGAAAAGTCGTTACCGGCATGACGGACTCGGCGTCCTTTAAAAGCTCCATCGCAGTGTAGAGTTTTTTGGGGGTAATAAACGGCGCGGTGGGGTAGATACAGCAGAATGTGTCAAACTCCCTGCCGGCAGCTCTATAGCATTCGAGCACCTCGCGGATGACGTCGTCGGTAGAGGCGTAATCGTTTGCGGTCTGGGCGCTTCGAAGAAACGGGACGGATGCCCCGGCACCTTTTGCAAGTTCGGCGATTTCGGGATCATCTGTAGAAACCATCACCTCGTCAAAAATGCCCGCCTGCAAAGCGGCTTCGATGGAATATAAAAGAATCGGTTTTCCGAGAAACGGACGGATATTTTTACGCGGAATCCGCTTGCTGCCTCCGCGCGCTGTAATAATGGCAAGTGCTGACATGGCAAAACCTCCTGTTTCCTGTCAAAAATCGGATTGTGCAGTGTCTGGGGAAAAAGAAATCGCCGCAGACATCGCGTCGTAAGTAGTATAACAATCCGGGGAATATTATTCAAGCACAGTTCACGCGGGATTCCATGCACACAGGAGAAGATGCATTCCGCCGCTTTGAAGCGCATTGTCTTGCAATGGCAGACAAAAGTATGGTAGAATATAACGACTATGCAATGGAGTCAACTGGTTTAACTGGGATGATTTCATCAGGTTTACCAGAAATTGCCGGAGAAAAAACGAAAATGAAAAAGAGAAAACCAAAAGAGCGGATTTATATCTGCCATACTTATTATCATGTATATGTTGCCTGTTTAAAGGAGCTGACGCTTCCAAGGGCAATGCGCGGAAAGGCGGATCTGGTGCTGAGCACGATGTCGAACGACTTTGGCAGCCTGAAGGAGCGTGCAGAAAAAAGCGGTCTGTTTGAAGCTGTTTTTATGTTCGAGGAAAAGGAAGAGCATGCGTTCCCGCAGCTGGCACGCTATCATGAGGATCATGGAAATCTGGTGTTTAACCTGTTTTCCAGAATGATTTTTACGAAATTATACGGAAAGCTGCAGCAGCCCTATGTGCCGGTGGATTTTAAAAAGTATCAGGACATCTATGTGTTCTGCGATTCCGATCCGATCGGATATTATCTGAATTATAAGAAAATCCACTATCATGCGGTGGAGGACGGTCTGGATTGTATCTGCTATTACGATACCGCGCGCTATGACAACCGAGGGCATTTCGGACTGAAAGCCTTTCTTGCGGCGCATAACCTGATTTTTATCCAGAACGGATACAGTAAATATTGCGTGGATATGGAGGTCAACAATACGTCAATCCTGAAATATCCCTGCTCCAAATATATCGAACAGCCGCGGGAAGCGATGGTGCGCAGGCTGACGCAGGACGACAAAAATACGATTCTGCGGATTTTTATGGAGGATCTGGATACGCTGATGACGCAGCTTACGACCGGCGCGCATCATGAGCACAAGGTGCTGGTGCTGACGGAGCCATTATGCGAGCTGCCGGTGCGCGAGCAGATTTTCCGGGATATCGTAGCAAAATACGGAAAGGATGCGCAGGTGATTTTAAAACCGCATCCCAGAGATGTTTTAGACTATCATAAGCTGTTCCCGGACGATATTGTGCTGGATGGAAAGTTCCCGATGGAAATCCTGAATTTCATCGAGGGACTGGAATTCGACCAGGTAGTTTCCGTGTATACCGTGCCGGATTCGATTCATTTTGCAAAGGAAAAGGTTTTTCTGGGGGATGACTTTATGGATCTGTACGAAGATCCTCAAAAACACCGCTTTAATGAGCAGATTTTTTAAGAAGCAGTTTTGGAATAGGGCTGCAGGAACGAAAGGAACGCTTTCATGAAAAAAATTTACCGTAAAATGATGGTTCTGATGAACCGGAAGCAGAAGCTGAAAATGGTTCAGATTCTGTTTATGATGGTGATCGGTGCGATTCTGGAAACCGTCAGCATCGGTCTTGTGGTACCGGCGATTCAGATGATTATGGACCCGAGCTGCGTGGAGGGCGACAGCGCCCTGGCGCAGATTTACCGATGGACAGGCTTTCAGAAACCGGGATATTTCACGACGCTGATTCTGGTGCTGATTATTCTGGGCTTTGTGTTAAAAAACGTTTTTCTGTATTTTCAGAATGTGGTGCAGCTGCGCTTTGTATACACGAACCAGTTTGAGACCTCTCAGCGCATGATGATCAATTTCATGAAGCGCCCCTATGAATATTATCTGAATGCGGATACCTCTGTCATCCAGCGTATGATCACGTCTGATGTCAATAACATGTACGGTCTGATTCTCGCGCTGCTGCAGCTGATGAGTGAAGTGATTATTTTCGTCCTGCTGGCGGTTACGCTGACCGCGATGGCTCCGCAGATGATCCTGACGGTAGCGGCGCTTCTGATCGTGACGCTGCTTGTGATCAAGCAGTTTTTAAAGCCGATCATGCGTCAGGCGGGCATCGAGAACCAGGATTATTACAGCGGTCTGTACAAATGGATTGAAGAATCCGTTATGGGCATCAAGGAAATCAAAATTGCCAATAAAGAAAATTATTTCATCCGGGAATACGGTAAATGCGGTCACGGCTATGTGAGCGCAGTGCAGAAATACAATATTTTTAACGCGACGCCTCGTCTGCTGATCGAGACGGTCTGCATGGCGGGACTGATTCTGTACCTGATTTTCATGATCCTGTCCGGCGAGGATGTCACCAGCATGGTGAGCCAGCTGGGTGCATTCGGCGTTGCTGCCATGCGGCTTCTGCCTTCTGCAAACCGGATCAACAACTATTTGACACAGATTTCCTATTTCGAGCCCTTTTTTATGGGCGTGTCCGACAATCTGCAGGAGGAAATCAACGACAAAAACGTGGTTTACGACGAAGCTGCCTATCGGAGAAGCAAGCCGGTGGATAAGCTGCCCCTACAGGATAAAATTGTACTGGATGATATTGTATACAAATATCCGAATTCCGATGTGCTGATCTTCGACCATGCGCATATGGAGATCCCTGCCGGAAAATCTGTCGGCATTGTGGGGACCTCCGGTGCGGGCAAGACAACGATTGTGGATATTATGCTGGGGCTGCTGTCGATTCAGGAGGGACATATCCTCGCAGACGGCGTGGAGGTTCGGGATCATTACGAATCCTGGCTGAAAAATATCGGCTACATTCCCCAGACGATTTTCATGATTGATTCCACCATCCGCAAAAATGTGGCATTCGGTTACGCGGATGAAGACATCGACGATGCAAAGGTCTGGGAGGCACTCAAAAAAGCCCGTCTGGATGAGTTTGTCCGCAGTCTTCCCGAAGGGCTGGATACCGGCATTGGCGAGCGCGGCATCCGGATTTCCGGCGGTCAGCGTCAGAGAATCGGAATTGCGAGAGCGCTGTTTGAAGATCCGGAGGTTCTCGTTTTGGATGAAGCGACCAGCGCACTGGATAACGATACAGAGGCTGCGATCATGGAATCCATCAACAGCCTGCATGGTCATAAGACATTGATTATTATTGCACATCGTTTGCAGACGATCGAAAAATGCGATATTGTTTACCGTGTAGAGCACGGGGAGATCGAACGGGAACGCTGATGCGCGACGAACACGGACGATGCGGAAGAAAAACGTAGTCCCGGAGAGACGATTTACGCGGCGGGAGTACAGTACTGCGCACTTTTGGAACACACTGCGCGCCCGGAAAGGAGGAGACATGGGAAAGCCCGGACGTCAGGCAAATTTTGAGCTGCTTCGGATCATCGCCATGTTCATGGTTGTGATCCTGCACTGGAACACGAACAGCGGATTGCTTTTGGATGTCGGAAGCCCTGTGACGGGCGCCGGGGTCTGGTCCCTTGTGACAGAATCAGTCTGCATTGTCGCAGTCAACGTTTATGTGCTGATCAGCGGATATTTTCTTTCCTCCTGTACCTTTTCCTTCCGGCGTGTGGCGCAGGTGCTGGTTCAGACGTTGTTTTATACGGTGCTGATTCCTCCGGTTCTGGCACTTGTCGGTGTCCTTTCGTGGTCGGAGGTTCTCAATCCCTACCACATCTGGAACAGTATTTTTCCGGTGCAGTCCGGACATTACTGGTTCGTGAGCGCTTATGTGGTGCTGTGCCTGTTGTCCCCATTTTTCAACGCAGGGCTGGAAACCCTTTCCCAAAAACGGATGCAGCAGCTGCTGGCGGCGCTTTTGTTCTTTTTCTGCATCGGAAAATCCTTCAGTCCGCTGCAGTTTGCGTTGGATCGTTTCGGATATGACTTCGGATGGTTTGCAGTGCTGTACCTGACCGGCGGTTATTTGAAAAAATACGGGATGCCGCGTTTGA
>ENA-ORNT01000382-ORNT01000382.1-human-gut-metagenome-genome-assembly--contig:-NODE-382-length-32832-cov-9.297922_pt1 | contig 32832 bp, 28 predicted proteins | sample MGYA00242120_ERZ509032 | MGnify/ENA primary metagenome ERZ509032 (study PRJEB26280, sample SAMEA2338729) | human gut metagenome | biome: human gut; feature: human-associated habitat; material: faeces...
CTTCAAATCTATGAATACGGTAAGTGAAAAGTAGAAAAATAAAACAGGTAAATTTTAGCTGTGCTATAAAGACAGCTTGAAGCAGATTTTCAGCGGGGTAACATACTCAATAGGAAGCTAGAGAATGTTGCTCCGCTGATTTTTTAGTTTAGGGTTGAGTATGTAGAACCGCTATTGGCAGGGTTGGGTATGTAGGGACAATGTGACTCTGAAATGGTGAACATATCAAGGCTGCAAGGTTCATGGATATTGAGGTTAGGTAGATATGTTCAGTGCGAGTAGCCTTTTTTATAGGTTGGGTATGTAGAATTGCATAAGGCGAATGATTTTCTGCTAAATGTAGACTGAAAATATAGCTGTTGCCGTTGTACTATTGACTTGCTATAATGTAATGAATGACAATATTAATTTAATGAAGATACGGAGATTTTAGTATATGGAAAAGAATCTTAATGAGGCTGTTAAATGGTTGCGTAAGGCAGCAGAGCTTGGGCATAAGGATGCAATGGTAAAGTTGGGCGAGCTTCTCAGTGGTACAGAGGAGCCATTTACAAAACTATTGGAAAAATCATATATGGAAGGCTATGCAGATGGCAAAAATGGCAAGGCTAATAAATATCTCAAGGAAGCAGATATTAAATCTAATATGGATAGAGCAGGTTTTGTTAATGTTAAGGTTGGAGATATAATCACATTTGGCAATTATTGGCAGGGTAAAGATGAGTCAGCTGGTAAGCAGCCAGTAGAGTGGCAGGTGCTTGATGTCAAGGATGGCAAGGCATTAGTTATTAGTAAATATGGTTTAATAAATCATGTTTATAATAAAGAACATACGCGTGTTACATGGGAAACATGTACATTGAGAAAATGGCTGAATGATACCTTTATTAAGGATATTTTCTCTGCAGAGGAAATGAAAGCTGTTACGTTATCAGATGTTAGTGCAGATAAAAATCCTAGATATAACACAAATCAAGGAAATGACACTAAGGATAAATTGTTCCTGCTGAGTATAAAGGAAGTGGAGCAATATTTTGTTAGTAATGAAAAAAGACTGTGTAAGCCGACAGAATATGCAGTTTACCACGGAGCTTATGATCTTAACTGTGGGTATGGTTGGTGGTGGCTGCGCTCTGCTGGTGACGATAGTCGCAATGCGGCGTTTGTGGACTTGGGTGGCTCCGTCTGCTGCAATGGCAATATTGTGTTCAGCTTCATTAGTTCTGTGCGCCCCGCTTTTTGGCTAAATCTTTAATCTAAAATCTTCAAATCTATGAATACGGTAAGTGAAAAGTAGAAAAATAAAACAGGTAAATTTGCCTGCGAAGCAGGGTCGAAATTTTTTAGGAGTATAGGCTGTGGATGATTGTGTATTAATACATCATGATAAAACCTATCTATCGAAGTGTTTAGAAATAATGCAAAAATATATTGAAAGTGAACTAAATTTAACTTTTAATGCGAAAACTCAGATTACACCTATCAAAAATGGCGTTGATTATTTAGGCTATCATTTTTATGTAACAAATACTGGTAAGATAATTAAGAAGGTGAGACGAAATACAAAGTACAAATTTAAGCGTAAAATGAAATCACTTTCAAAAAAATTTTCTAAAAATGAAGTTACTTATGAAAATGTAAAGCAGGTGTTGTCGAGTTATATAGGACACTTAAAACATGGTCATACATTCAAATTAAGAAAGTGTTAAGTGAAATTAGATTAGTAAAAAGATATGAAAATGAAGTATAGTCAGAACAAGGAGGACATTAATATTTTATGATAGCAATTATTTTAAATGCAATATGTTTAACTGCATGTGCATATATTACATATAATTCGTATAAAAATAGTAAAAATGGCATAATAGACAATGGTGCGCAATATGCAGTTACATTGGGTGTATTGTTTACATTTATTGGTATATCATATGGTTTGTTTAACTTTGATACTAATCCAGATACAATAGCTTATAATATAGATACTTTTTTGGGCGGTATGCGTACTGCCTTCTATACATCAATTATGGGTATGATTGCTGGCTTAGCTATTAAATTTATGCAGGCTGGCAAGGTTAAGGCTGAGGAAGATGATGTTATAGGCAATATTCAGAAGCTTGGCAGTTTGAATAGCAATGTCAAGGAGCTGAATAATCATAGTACACAGGGGACAGCTGCTATGGTGGCGGCATTGGAGTCATTGCAGCGTAGTGTTGAGGCTGGCAGTGTTAGCCATCTTAGTGCAGCCTTGGAAAATATGTCGCAAAAAATGGGTGAATTTATTGGTTCTGTGCAGGAGTCGCAGGCTGGCATGGCGGAAGTATCTAGGAATATTGGTAGTTTCTTTACCAAGCAAGAGGAACAAATGCAGTCCCTGCGAGCAGGTATTCAGGACAGTATTACTGCCATGGGTACAAATCTTAGTGCTCAGCTTGTGGAGCTGAATAATAAAACTGCTGAGTCTGGAAGACAGCAAAATGAATATTTACAGTCTATGAACAATAGTATTTTGCAGCTGGCGGAGAGTGGTCAGCGTTCTGAAAAGTCGGCGGCAGAGCTTTTGGAGAAAACCAAGCAGTATCAGGCTGAGTCCTTGCAGCATGATACTAATTTGGCGCATATTATGACTGAGAATACTGCTACTATTGATGGTATGCGTGCGTCCTTTGACCAATTCCTCAAGGATATGGCAGAAAATTATAGCAACGAGCTGATTAATGCTCTCAATCAGTCTATGGAAAAGCTCAATACTCAGCTGCAGACGCAATTTGGCGAGAACTTTAAGGAGCTTAATGCGGCTGTTAAGGAAGTAGTTGTATGGCAGAGAGATTACAAGGATATTGTTATTGAAACTACTGAGGAGCTAAAGAGCATCAACACAACCTTCCAGAATTTTCAGACTGTATTGGTTGAGGAGGTCAATAAAAGTGTGGCTGAGCTTACGAGCAACCTTGCTTCCTTCCAGTCCAGCACTGAGCAGAATGTCAGCGTACAGGCAAACCTGCATGACAGCATGGAGAAGCTTGCTGATATGGTCAAGGCGGCAGAAGCAAATGTAATTGCTATGCAGACTGTAAGCGATAAATTTGCTGACTTTACCAGCAGGGTTGTGACAGAAATTGATGAGTCATTGACTAAGTTTGGCAATATGTCCATAGAGAAGTTTGGTGAATTGAATAGCGGTGTGGAGCAGTCGGTAACGGATTTTCAAGGACAGCTCAAGGAAATGAATACTGCAGCGTTCGATACTATGACAGATACCAGCCATTATTTGCGAGATTTCCAGACAGTCAGCAAGGATGTTATGCAGGGAGTGCGTGAGTCCCTTGAAGCCTTCCGCAGTGATTTTGAAGCAATGTCCAAGAAGGAATTGTCTGGCTTGGAGGCTGTATTCAAGCAAATGGCCGTCAATACAGACAAGCAGCAGGATAAGGCTGTCAAGAGTCTGGCTGGTGCAATGGGTGCAATCAGCACGCAGATTATCAATGACTATAATGCTTTGATTAGCCGTATCGGTGAGCTTGATGCCCTGATTGGCAAGGCAGGTGTCAAGAAATGATTTTTCGCAAGCGAACTGACAATATTTGGGAAAATATTTCTGACCTTATGACAGGCTTGATGATTGTCTTTATCTTTGTGTGTCTGAGTTTTTTGTTTCAGATAAATCACAATCGTCAAAACTATAATATGATTCATGACCAGATATACAAGGATTTGCAGAAGGAATTTAAGCCAGAGGAAATGGCACGCTGGGGAACAAATATCAATCCTAAGACCTTGACTGTGAGTTTTTATGAACCAAGAGTTTATTTTGGCACTAATGATGCGACTGTAAATCCAGAGTTTCAAAAGGTTTTGCAGGAATTTTTTCCACGCTATGTAAAGGTAGTGCAGCAATATGATGATATTGTTGAGGTGCGTATTGAGGGCAATGCGTCACTTGAATGGAATGGTGACGTCAAATCCAAGGAAGCCTATTTTTACAACATGAAGCTGTCACAGGACAGAGCCTTTAATGTTTTGCAGTATGTATATGCCATGGAAAGTATGCAGGGAGAGCGTGATTGGCTGATTGCCAAGCTGCGTGCGAATGGTGCGTCCTATAGTAATGCCAATGAAAATGTTTCGGCTTCACGCTGTGTAGAAATAAGCATCAAGCGTGATACTGAGCAGTATTTGGGTGTAGGCGAAAAGGAGTAAGAAATGGGCGATTCTTTAGATTTTGATATCCTAAATGCCTTTCAGGCTACCTTTAGTGCTATGCACCTTACAGAGAAAAATGTGCGGAGCGTTTTGTATGAAATGGATTTGCCAGAGCTAGATGAATTGGAGCGTGAGCAGCTATCTGGCGATGGTATGCAGTTGGCAGAAAATTTTGAGGATGATAACTTTGAGATGGTTGAGCCACAGCAGTTTATGATGTACAAAAAGCGTTTTGTAGTACTGTACCTCAAAGACCAATATTTGACGCAGCAGCGTTATCAGCAGCATAGATACAATCCTATCCATATTTGCTGGTGCGATGGTTTGCAGGAGGCAAAAAATTTTCATCGCTATGATAACAGATATGTCATGACTTATAACACAACAGGTAGCTATACAGTCAATCTGTTTGTGCGTGACCGCAGTTTGTATGGAGATGTATATTCGGAGCGAAAAGAGCAAAATGTTAAGAAAAAATTGCGTGTGTGTCAGCATTGTCTGTATAAGATAAACTGGAAAAATTTCCGCAGCTATTGTGGCGGCGGCAGTCAGTGGTGGATAGGTGGCAATGCTGCCATGCGCAACAAGATTGCTGATGAGTTTGATTTGGAGGAATATTTGCGTGAAGCAAAGGTAGATGCCTTGCGTAAAAAGGAACAAGAGGCGCTATACGCACATCCTGTGGCGGGTACAGCTTCTTCACATACATTGAAGCAGTATCAGCTGACACCAGCTATTAAGCAGGAGCTAAAAAAGCTGGTTGATTGTCAATGTGAAATTTGCGGTCAAAATTTTGACGAAAAGGATTTGCAAATTCATCATCGCAATCATAACGAGGGCGATAACAGACGCGAAAATCTGTTAGTAGTATGCTCGGCTTGCCATGCAAAAATCCATGAAGCAGAGGGTGGCTTTACCAAGGCACAGCGCAATGAGGAAGTGGTATCTGAGAAGAAATATGCAGATATGACAGCCAAGCTTGCCTATATGTATGGCAATGGACTGGGTATAGAGAAAGATTCAGATAAGGCGAAGGAGTATGAGGAGCTTTATCAGGAGTGTGAGGAAAAGCCAGCAGATTTCAATGATAACAAGCAAGAAAATGCTGAATTATGCAAATATTTGGCACAGGCTGGCGATGCAGATGCAGCCTTCCAGTATGCAGAGATATTGCAGCATAGCTCAAGTGAAGATATGGATAGCAGCCATGCAAAAATTGCAGCTTGGTATTATGAAATGGCGAGAAAAGCATATTTGAAAAAGACTGAGGCTTATGAGGAAATGTTCAAGCTCACTCCTAGTGAATTAGCACAGAACGCAATCAAAGGCGATAAAAATGCTTTGCGTAATTTGGAAAAATTAGCACAAACAAACCCAGATGCAATGTATGAGCTGGCCTTGGTGTATGCAGATGGGGGAGTAGATAGGTAAGGTTTAGACTGAAAAATGATTCTGAGTACATCAGTAAAATTACTAAATACAGTAGTTTGCTATGTGTTACAATGAACAAAGAATAGTGATATGGTATAAATCAAGTTGTCACTATGCTCTCAAGGAATTAATATATACTTATGAGCATAAGGAGGACGAGAAAATGTCAGCTGGAAAAGTTTATGATCTCGAATATAAGAATCAAGCAATAAAACTTGTTAATGAAATTGGACAAGCAAAGGCTGCCGTAGGGTTAGGTATACCTAAAAGCACCGGTGTTTCTGTCTACGATAACATAAGCATTCTCTTCTTGCAAAATGCAAAAAAATGCTGAATTTTATTATTGGATTTTTCGCTTCATGCTCAAAAACGCAACAAAATAACAGCATGAGCCGTAATGCCGGAGTGAAAACTTCGGCCTTTTCTATACTCAAAAAGAAACAAAAACATTCACACACAGGCAGTTTGAAAGAACCGGTGTGATCCCAAAAACGAGACAACTCTTTCTTTTATCGGTTGTGCAATAAAAAAAGCGTTTCGTCCAAAAGTAGGGCAGAACGCCCCATTTATAACCATGATAGTAAGAATTTTCATATTTTTCTTGACATTATCGTGATTATCTGATAATAAAAACCCATAAGATTTTTGCACGCCTGCCCGGAGCAGACCACTGCAGCGTCATGAACGCCTTATGTATTATTTGAAGTAGTACATAAGGCGTTTTTTACTAAGAATGGAGTTGAAGGAATGGTAACACTGAAAGAAGATACCAGAAAATCAATTGCCGAACTAACCCTGATGGATGATATTTTTATGAACAAGGTCTTTGAAAATGATATCGGGCGTACCGCGCTGCTGTTGCGAATTATCCTAAAGAATGATAAGATAAAGGTGATAAAGGCTACAACGCAGCAGAAGCTAAAAAACTTGCTCGGACATGATCTGCAGCTGGACATTTTGGCACAAAACGAAAACGGCACGCTATTTAACGTAGAAATACAAAACCAAAGCAGCGGTGCAGCGGCACGCAGAGCACGCTATCATTTGAGCCTGCTGGATTCACTTAGCTTGCCGAAGGGAAAGACCTATAAGCAGCTGCCGGATAATTATGTTGTTTTTATTACTCAAAATGATGTACTCAAGGGCGGTTTGCCGTTATATCACATCAACAGGAAAATCGAAGAAAATGATAAGGCTTTTGCTGACGGCTCGCATATCATCTATGTAAATAATAAAATTAAAGATGATACGCCGTTAGGATGGCTGATGCATGATTTTACCTGCAAAAATCCCGACGATATGTATTATACCGAGTTGGCAGAAAAAGCAAGATATCAAGATATTTTAAGGAAACAGAAAAGGGGTTGACGAACATGGGTGAGGTATTTGAAAAATTTGCAGCAAAAAGAGCTAAAGAAGCAGCAGAAGCAACTGCCAAAGAAAACAAAATTGAATTTGCTAAGGGACTCCTGGCTGATGGTATGAGCATTGAGTTTACCGTGCGTCACTCCAAGCTGTCGGAAGCAGAGGTACGCGAGCTTGCCTCCAAGCTGACAGCATAACAGTAAAACAGCATATAGCTGCAAAAGGCGTTCTGCCCAACTTTGGTAGAACGCCTTTTTTATATAAACGCTCTCCGCATTCTCCCTGATTTATGCTATAATAAACTACAAGTATATTTGCGGGAGGTTGCCATGTTTGCTGTTAATGTTGCGATAAATTTACCGGTAAAAAATTTATTCCGCCAGTTTACCTACAGTGTGCCGGAAGCACTGCAGTTTATAGACAGCGGCTGGCGTGTAGTAGTACCTTTCAGCGGCCAGAAGGTGGAAGGCTTTGTGGTAGAGCGTGTGCCGCTGCCTAGTGATGAAGTGCTGAGAAGTAAGCTGAAGCCGGTGGAGGCAGCTTTAGGCGATACGCCCTGGTTTGATGAGGAAATGCTGGCTGCTGCCAAATGGATGGCAGATTATTATATGTGTTCGCTGGCAGAGGCGATGCGCCTTTTCGTGCCGGGAAAATCGAGCATTAAGCGGCGTGCCGTGCGTGATGCGCAGGGACGTTTGCTTTATTATGTTTATAATGAGCGTTTGCAGGAAAAAACTGTGTTGGCTTACCGCATCAATGCTGCAGGACGGCAGGCGTTGGCCGAAGGAGTACTTGCCAAACGTGCCAAGGGGCAGCATGCTGCGCTGTGCATACTGGCTCAAGCTGCGGGAGCGCTTAGCGTAAGCGAGCTGGCGCAGCAGGGTGTGAGCTCTGCTGTGGCGCGCGCATTAGCGCAAAACGGTTTGACGGACGCAGTGCAGAAGCGTGTGCTGCGCAACAGCTACAACACGGTGCAGGAGCGTGGCGAAAGCCTGCAGCTGACGGCGGAGCAGCAGGATGCTGCGGCAAAGATTAATCAGGCGATAGATGCGCAACGTGCGCAGTCGTTTTTGCTGCAGGGAATTACCGGCAGCGGCAAGACGGAGGTTTATCTGCGCGCGGCGGCTCATGCTGTGGATGCAGGCTGGCAGGTGCTGATGCTGGTGCCGGAAATTGCGCTCACAGCACAGCTGGTGAAGCGCTTTCAGGCGTGGTTCGGCAGCGAAATTGCTGTGGCGCACAGTAAGCTGTCGCAGAACGAAAGAGGCGACGTGTGGTACCGCATGCGCACAGGCAAGGCAAGGGTGCTGATCGGGGTGCGCAGTGCCGTGTTCGCTCCGTTTGAAAAGCTGGGACTGGTGATTGTAGACGAGGAGCACGAGGGCAGCTACAAGGAGGAGGACCATCGTCCGCATTATAATGCACGTGATGTTGCCCGCACCCGCTGCCGCCTGACCGGCGCAGCTTTGGTGCTTGGCAGTGCTACGCCTGATTTATGCACGTATTATAAGGCACTGCAGGGCGAATGTACACATTTGCATCTTACGTCACGTCCGAACGGCGCCGCTTTGCCTAAGGTTGAAATCGTGGATATGCGTAAGGAGCTGGAGGCGCGCAATTTCAGCGTGCTGTCGCGCGCGCTGCAGCAGGCGCTGGTGATGACGGCGGCGGCGGGGGAGCAGGCGATTGTCCTCTTGAACCGCCGTGGCTATTCTACCTTTGTGATGTGCCGTGACTGCGGCCAGACGATTACCTGTCCGCATTGCGCAGTAGCAATGGTTTACCATAAGAAGAACGAGGATTTGCGCTGCCATTACTGCGGTAACACAATGCCGTTGCCGCGGGAATGCCCGAACTGTCACAGCCGCCGCATCAAATATTTCGGCAGCGGTACGCAGAAGGCGGAAGAACAGCTGCAGCAGCTGCCGGAGGTGCGTGTGCTGCGCATGGATCAGGATTCGACTGTGGCGAAGTTTGCGCATGCCGATATTCTGCGGCGCTTTGCCGACGGTGCGGCCAATGTTTTGATAGGTACGCAGATGGTGGCGAAGGGACACGATATTCCCAATGTAACGCTGGTGGGAGTACTGGCGGCGGACAGTACGCTGCATCTGCCGGATTACAGAGCGTCGGAACGTGCCTTTTCGCTGCTGACGCAGGCAGCGGGGCGCGCGGGACGCGGTGACAGGCCTGGACATGTAATCTTCCAGACCTATGATCCGGATAACCCGATTCTGCAGCTGGCTGTGACGCAGGATTACGATACCTTTGCCAAGCGCGAGCTGCAGGAACGTCAGAACTATTTTTATCCTCCGTTCGCCCAGATGCTTAAGCTGCAGATAGTGGATAAGGATGAGGGCGCAGGCCTGGCATTGGCGCAGCAGGTTGTCTTTTATCTGCAGAGCTTGAAGCTGCAGGGTAAGCTGGAGGATTTGCTGATTGCAGGACCGTTTCCCTCACTGGTGGCGAAGGCCTATGATCTGTACCGCTTCAATGTGCTGCTGAAGGCGCAGGACCTGCGAGAGACCAAGGAGGCGCTGTTGAACAGCGAATTTAAGGAAAAAGCAAATTTATACTTTAATGTTGATCCTGTAAGTGTAATTTAAAGTGATAAATGATTGTATAAAAACAGGGTTTGTGTTACAATATAGAAGATTTAACACTGCTAATGCCAGTAGAATGTTGCAAAAAATCTGCCGGTGTCAGCAAATTGATTAGTGGGAGTAATTGTTTATGAGCATGCAGATGGAATTTATCAAGGTGCTGCCGTCGCCGCAGGCCTTAATGGAGGATTATCCGGTAAGTAAGGCTTCTAAGCTGCTGAAGCTGCAGCGTGACGAGGCTATAAAGAATATTTTTACAGGCAAGGATGACCGCTTTTTGCTGGTTATCGGTCCTTGCTCCAGCGATAATGAGGACGCTGTGCTGGACTATGTATATCGTCTGGCTAAGCTACAGGAAAAGGTGCAGGATAAAATTTTTATCGTACCGCGTCTGTACACCAACAAGCCGCGTACTATCGGCGTAGGCTATAAGGGTATGCTGCACCAGCCTTCTCCCGAGGGTGAGGAGGATATGCTGGGCGGTATTATCGCTATCCGCAAAATGAATGTGCGCGTGGTAGAAGAAACCGGTCTGACCGGTGCGGAGGAAATTCTCTATCCCGAGGTTTTCCGCTATCTGTCCGATTTGCTGAGCTATGCCGCAGTTGGCGCGCGCTCCAGCGAGGACCAGCTCCACCGTATGATTGCCAGCGGCGTAGGCATTCCCGTAGGCATGAAGAATCCTACCAGCGGCGATTTGTCCGTTATGCTCAACAGTGTGGCGGCAGCGCAGCATGAGCAGGAATTCCTATTCCGTGGCTGGGAGGTACGCACCAAGGGTAATCCGCTGGCGCATTCCATTCTGCGCGGCTATGTTGACCCCATCGGCAACAGCTTCCCCAATTACCATTATGAGGTGCTGAAAATCGTTATTGATATGTATGCAGAACGTCAGCTGCAGAACCCGGCAATTATTGTGGATACCAACCACGCTAACTCCGGCAAAAAATATCTGGAGCAAATCCGCATTGCGAAGGATATCGTGCATTCCCGTAAGCTGAACGCTGATATTAACAGAATCGTCAAGGGCCTGATGATTGAAAGCTATATCGAGGACGGTGCTCAGGGCGTGCATGACGGCATTTACGGCAAATCTATTACAGACCCCTGCCTGGGCTGGGAAAAAACGGAAAGATTGCTGCTTGACCTGGCGGAAGAATTGTAAACTGATAAGTATGAGCTGCTGCGGCGAAGGCTGCAGCAGTTTTTTTGCATGCAAAAAAGACCGCCTGCTTCAGCGGGCGGCCTCTAAACATTCTCAGCTATTAAAATGTTTCCAGCAGCTTGTAGCCACGACCGATGAGGAAGGTGGCAGTTTCCGGCTCGTTGGTTTTAAAAACTACTACTGGTTTAACATTGTCGCGGTTAAAGGAAATATACAGATAGGAAATGTCGATGTTGGCACCGTGAATAGCGGCAAGAATTCCGTCCAGATAACCCGGAGTATCGTTCATCTCTACGGCAATAACCTTGTCCTGACGGCATTGGTAGCCTTCTGCCTTCAGCACCTCGATAGCAGTTTCTGCCTTGTCCACAATCAGGCGCACGATGCCGAATTCCGCGCTGTCATTGGCCAGCATAGTGTAAATATTGATATTGGCTTTAGCAAGAATGGTGGTGATTTTGAACAAACCACCCTCGTTGTTTTCGGTGAATAAAGAAACCTGGTTCAGCATATGTAAAAATCCTCCCTAAATTATCATAATCATAAAGCATACTGTACAGTTGTTAGCTTTTGTTTGCTTGATAATAGATTATAGCACAAATTTCGGTGACAAGAAAGATGTTTTTGTAAAGTTATCCTAGTGTAATGCAAGCTATTGTGAATTGAATGAGGACAAAAATAATATTTATTTTTGTTTTGAAAGAAGCAAATAACAGGTTTTTGGGTTAAGGTTGATGCTTGCTAACCATTTTAATCTTTAGCGTAAATGTTTCAGTAGACTTTGGGTTGAAACGAATAAAGATTTCAAATTACTTGATTTTTCGTATGAAAGTGCTATAATAATTCTTACAATACATGAACAAACATCGAAGTGTTTGCAAGAAGGCGGAGGTTGATAATATGGGTATGAAGAAATTATTAGCAGTTTTATTCTCGGCTTTACTGCTTGTAGGCGTTGCAGGCTGCGGCGGCAACAATGCGCAACAGGGCGCGGTGACACAAAAGGTTATGAACGCCAAAACTAAGCAGGATTTTGAGCCTGTAACAGAAATTAAGGAAGGACGCAAAAATGTCTATGCTGTGCTCAAGGTTATGAAGGGTAACTATTGGGAGGATGTTATCCGTGGCATTAAGGACGGAGCAGCTAAGGCTGACGTTAACGTTTATGTCGGCGGCGTTATGAAGGACGGCGACTGGGAGCTGCAACGCGATATGGTCAAAGAGCTTCCCGGTAAAAAAGCGGACGCAGTAATACTTGCTCCGGCGGACAGCTCCAATATGACGGCAAGTGCGAAAACTCTGCGCGAGCAGAAGCTGCCGGTATTTTTGGTTGATACTGCATTGAGCAGCAATGATTACGATGCAGCTTTCCTTACCAACAACCTGGAGGCCGGTGCCGAGGTTTGCCAACAGATGGTAGAGCAGATGAAGGCTAACGGTGTGAAGGAATCCGAGGAGGCAACAGTTCTGGTGCATGTCAGCACTTTGGCCAGCACTACGATTGCCGACCGCTTGAACAGCATTATGGCAAACTGGGGTAAATTTGCTCCTGCAAGCTGGAAAATAGAACATGATTATATTATTAACTACGGTGATGACGCAGGCGCTGCTAAGCTGGTTGCCGAAAAAATCAAAAATACTCATAATGTTAAAGGCATTATTGCCTGCAACAACGGCTCCACCAATGCAACTGTGGAAGCTGTAATGACTGCAGGCCGTAAGGATATTGCCGTTACCGGCTTTGACCTTGGCAAAAAGACCTTACTGGGCCTGGAGGACAAAAACTATAGTATTGCCGTTGCCGTACAGAATCAGTACAAAATGGGCTATGAGGCTGTGATGGCTGCCGCTGCAGCAGTAAAAGATGGCAGCAAGCCGGCACAGAAGCTGGTGAATACCGGTATCCGTATGGTAGATAAAAACAATTATAAAAAATAAATAACTAAAAAGCTCCAAAGCCTTCTGACGTTGACGGGAAAAATACGCCTGACGCAGAAGGCTTTTGCAGTATTTGCTTAAATATATGAGGAAGCCTGTGCAGAGAATTTGTTTTTTCCTGTAGTAATGTGTTATAATGAACTATTGGAATAGATACAAGGAGGAACAAAAATGGCTAAGTTAAAAATAGTGATTGCCGGCGCTCCGGTGCTGCGTGAGGTGGCTCAACCGGTAGAGCGTATAGATAAAAAATTGCAGCGTCTGCTGCGTGATATGGCAGAAACAATGTATGCGGCCGACGGCGTAGGCCTGGCAGCACCGCAGGTGGGTGTAAGCAAGCGCGTAGTAGTTATTGACGTAGGCGAAGGCCTGTACGAGCTGATTAACCCTGAGATTGTTAAACGTGAGGGCAAGGTGTTGGGCAGCGAAGGCTGTCTTTCCGTGCCTGATTATGAGGGCGAGGTAGAGCGCTCCGAATATGTGGAATGCGAATTCACCGACAAAACCGGTCAGCGCATGCTGCTTTCCGCAAGTGGTCTTTTGGCTATCTGCATTCAGCATGAGCTGGACCATCTGGACGGCATTCTGTTCATCGACAAGGCTAAAACCATTTCGCCTAAGCAGAAGGAAAATCCCGAGGATGCTGTAAGATAAATCCTGAGCGGGATATGAAAAAAAGATATACGGAGGAAAACAAATGCGTATAGTATTTATGGGAACACCGGATTTCGCAGTAGGCAGCCTGCAGGCGCTGTGCGAAAGCGGTAAGCATGAAATTCTTGCGGTAGTAACTCAACCGGATCGTCCTAAGGGACGCGGCAACAAGCTGCTGCAAACACCGGTTAAAGAATATGCGTTGGCGCAGGGACTGACTGTTTACCAGCCGCAAAAGGTAAAAACTCCTGAATTTGTTGAGCTGCTGCACGAGCTGCAGCCGGAGCTGATTGTCGTAGCTGCCTTCGGTCAGTTCTTGAGCAAGGAAATTCTGGAGCTGCCGAAATACGGCTGCATCAACGTACACGCTTCCCTGCTGCCGAAGTATCGCGGTGCGGCACCGATTCAGTACGCCATCATCAAGGGCGAAAAGGAATCAGGCGTAACGATTATGCAGATGGATATTGGCATGGATACCGGCGCTATGCTGGATAAGGTAGTGGTGCCTATTGCTGAAAACACCACGATGGGCGAGCTGCATGACGCTCTGCGTGAGCAGGGTGCGGCACTGCTGCTGCAGGTTATCGACAAAATTGCGACAGGTACTGCCGTGGCTGAGCCGCAGGATGATGCGCAGGCTACCTATGCAACACTTCTCGACCGTAGCATGGAGCATATCGACTGGAGCAAAACGGCGCAGGAGGTACACAACCTCATCCGTGGCTTCAACCCTGCACCCAGCACCTTTACCAAGTTGCCGAACGGCAAGAGCCTGAAAATCTGGGGCAGCAAAATGACTGACAAAAGCAGCGCTGCTGCTGCCGGTACCGTTATCGAAACCGGCAAGCACAGCTTCTTTGTAGCTTGCGGTGAGGGCGTACTGGAAATCACCGAGGTACAGCCCGAATCCAAAAAACGTATGCCGGCGCAGGTTTTCCTGAACGGCCGCGGCGTACAGGAGGGCGACCTGCTTGCCTGAAGCAGGCTGTGATTTGAAGGAGTAATCTTTTAATGAACGAAGATAGTGTATTTAAGCCCAAAAAACGTATATTTATGGCTCTGACCTCCATCAGCGCCATTTTAGGTGCGCTGATGTTTTATGTGGTCTGGAAGGTAACCTTTCCGGGGCTTTATGAAATCAGCCGTTTTCTGCCGATAGTCTTCGGCTTTTTCGGCGTACTTATTGTGCTGGCAATGCTCAGCGGCGTGCTGGGAATTGTCATGGCGCTGTTGGGAATACCGGTACTCAAGATTTTGTATTTTTGGGCGTGGAAGGCAATTAATATTCTTTTTCCCTTTGCGGTAGTACTGGGACGCTTGTTCAACATTCCCCGTGACCGCATCGAGCAGTCCTTTATCGAGGTCAGCAACAATCTGGTGCTGCAGCATAAGGTGAAGGTGCCTGCCAACCGAATTATGATTTTAACACCGCATTGTATCCAACTGGATACCTGCGTACATAAGATAACCCGTAATGTAGAGAACTGCCGTCAGTGCGGACGCTGCAGCGTAGGTGCTATGCTGGGGCTGGCGCACAAGTACGGTTGCCATTTTGCTGTGGCCACCGGTGGTACGCTGGCAAGGCAGATGGTTAAGCAGGCAAGGCCGAAGGCTATTGTGGCCGTGGCCTGCGAGCGTGATCTGACCAGCGGCATTCAGGACGTGTTTCCGCTGCCAGTTCTGGGCGTTTTAAACGAGCGTCCCTTCGGTCCCTGCTTTAATACACGGGTAGATATTAATAAGCTGGAAGCAGCAATTTTAGCATTTATGGAAGATGATGAGGAAGAAACAAAGCATGCGGAAGGAACAAAAAGCAAATTATCCTGAAAGCGCCCGCGGAGCAGCGGCGCTTTTAGTGCGTATGGTGTTGGAGGACGGCGCTTATACGAATATCGCGCTGAACCAGTATCTGCGCGGCAGCAGATTGAGTGACCTTGACAGAAGGCTGGCAACAGAGCTGGTATACGGCACGGTGAAGGCCAGCGGTACGCTTGACTGGTATCTGGCGCAGTGCGTCAGCCGTCCGCTGGACAAGGTGGCCGGTGATATTCTGGCGATACTGCGCATCAGTACCTATCAGCTGCTGTATATGACGCGTATTCCTGCGTCGGCGGCAGTAAACGAGGCTGTGAAGCTGGCACGCTCGGTGAGCCATGAGGGCAGCGCCAAGTTTGTCAACGGCGTTCTGCGCGGTCTGTTGCGCAAGCAGGAGGCAGGTGCGTTCGTTCTGCCAGATGCCGAAAAGCAGGATGCCGATTATCTGTCACTGAAATACTACCATCCGCGCTGGCTGGTGAAGCGCTGGCTGGGACCGTGGGGACGCGGCGGCACCGAGCGTCTGCTGGAATTTGATAATACGGCTGCGCCGGTGTGCCTGCGTGTTAATACGCTGGTGACTACGCGCGACAAGCTGCTGGCTGATCTGACGGAAATGGGCGCACAGGTGCGTGCTTCCGAATGGAGTCCTTATGGCATTGTGGCAGAGCATCTGCCGTCGCTGCATACACTTTTGGCGGCACTGCCGCAGCATTTTTACATTCAGGACGAAAGCTCCATGCTGGTAGCGCCGGTGCTGGCGCCGCAGCCCGGAATGCGCGTGCTGGATATGTGCAGTGCTCCCGGCGGCAAGGCAACGCACGTGGCACAGCTTATGCAGGATAAGGGCGAGGTTATCGCCTGCGACATCCACGAGCACAAGCTGGAGCTGATTGCCGAAAACGCTGCCCGTCTGGGGATGAAGAGCGTCAAAGCACTGCAGAACGATGCTCTGCAGCTGCGCAGCGAATGGCTGGGCGCCTTTGACCGCGTACTGGTGGACGCACCCTGCTCCGGTCTGGGTGTACTGCGCCGCCGTGCGGAAGCACGCTGGCGCAAGCAGCGTAAGGACTTGAAGCTGTTCCCGCCGCTGCAGCTGGCAATTCTGTATAACGCCGCACAGTACGTGAAGGATGGCGGTACCATGGTTTACAGCACCTGCACGATTGAGCAGAGCGAAAACCATTATCTGGTAGAAGAGTTTTTAACGCAGCATCCCGAATGGCAGCGTGTGGAGTTTACGCATCCGCTGACGGGTGAGCAGGTACAGGAGCTGCAGCTTCTGCCGCAGAATGACGGCATTGACGGCTTTTATATCTGTAAGCTGATGAAAAAGCAGTAATATAGAGGTAAGAGAATGCAAGATATTTTTGCTTTACCAATAGAAGAATTACAAGAATTATTTGTGGCGGCAGGCCTGAAAAAGTTTCGTGCAAAGCAGGTGTTTCAATGGCTGTACCAAAAGTCGGTCTTTGATTTTGCCGCTATGCACAACCTGAGCAAGGCCGATATTGCCGTGCTGCAGGAAAAGTTTACCGTGCTGCCGCGCAGTCTGAAAATTTTGCGTGAGCAGAATTCCTCCGACGGCATGACGAGCAAGCTGCTTTTGGGCTTGCCGGACGGCAATTCGGTTGAAACTGTTCTGATGCACCATGATTACGGCTACAGCGTGTGTGTTTCCAGCCAGGTAGGCTGCGATATGCACTGTGCCTTCTGCGCCAGCGGCCTGAAGGGCGCTGTACGCAATCTGACGGCAGCGGAAATCGTGGCTCAGGTTTACCTGTTCAACGAGCGTCTGCGTGAGCAGGGAGTGATGGTGAGCAGAGTGGTAGTGATGGGCAGCGGTGAGCCGATGCTGAACTTTGACAGCGTTTTGCAGGCGCTGGATTTTCTGCACCGCGAGGACACCTGCAACATGAGTTACCGCAACATGACGCTTTCCACCTGCGGCATTATTCCGGGTATCAAACGCCTGGAGGAGCAGGGCAAGCCGATAAATCTGGCAATTTCACTGCATGCGGTAAAAAACGAGTTGCGTACGGCGCTGATGCCTGTCAACAAGGGCTATCCCTTTGTGGATGTGCTGACAGCTGCCGAAAGCTACAGCAAGGCCAGCGGCAGGCAGATAACTTATGAATATATTCTGTTGAAGGGAAAAAATGACAGTCCGCAGGACGCGGAGCTTTTGAGCAATTACCTGCGCTATAAGCAGGCATCCGTTAATCTGATACCGGCTAACCCGGTACCGGAGCAGGGCTTTGAGCGTCCGTCCAAGGCGGCAGTAGAACGCTTTTTGCGCATCCTGCAGAAAAACAGGATTAACGCTACCGTTCGTAAGGAGATGGGCAAGGATATTGATGCGGCCTGCGGTCAGCTGCGGGCTAAATTTGCCAAGGAACAGGAGCAAAAATAATGCAGGTAATCAGCAGAACCCATGTGGGCCTGGTCAGAGAGAATAATGAAGATGCGCTGCTGGTGCGCGAGCCCTCTCTTTTTGCCGTTGCCGACGGCATGGGAGGCTATGCGGCAGGCGAAATCGCCAGCAGGTCTACTATTAAAGCCTTTGAGGCTGCGACACACAGCCTGCGCCATGAGCAGGAGGAACAGAATATCCGTAAGGTTATGCTGGAGGCCTTTGACAAGGCCAATACGCACGTTTATAAAATGGCGGTGAGCAACGAAAGCTATTCCGGCATGGGAACGACGATGACGGCGCTTTATCTGCCGGGGGACGGGCACGGCTACTGCTGCCATGTAGGCGACAGCAGATTGTATCTGTTCCGCAACGACAAGCTGGAGCAGCTGACGCATGACCATACACTGGTAGCAGATTTAAAGGAACAGGGAAAAATCACGGACGAGGAAGCCTTTGTACATCCGCAGCGTAATATTTTGCTGCAAGCCCTGGGTGTCGAGGAAACAGTCAATGCTGATTTCTTCAGCTTCCGTCTGCAGGAGGGTGACAGGCTGCTGCTGTGCAGCGACGGTCTGTCCGACATGCTGCGTGCAGCTGAAATTAGCCGGATTATCGGCTGTGCCGATCCGGAGCAGGCTGCGGACAAATTGCTGGAGCAGAGTTTGGACAACGGCGGACGCGATAATGTGTCCCTGATTCTGATTGATTTAACTACGCAGGGGGAGGAAAGCTGTAATGGATAAAAATGGCAAGACCATCTTGAACGGACGCTATGAGATTATTCGTCCGATTGGCTATGGCGGTATGGCCGAAGTCTTTTTGGCCCACGACCAGCTTTTAGACCGTAATGTGGCTGTAAAAATGCTGCGCGACCAGTTCTTGGAGGATAACGAGCTGCTGGAGCAGTTCCGCAGGGAGGCAAAATCTGCAGCCAGACTGGTGCATCCGTATATCATCAATATCTATGATGTTGTGTCGGAAGGCAGCAACCAGTATATAGTTATGGAATATGTTGACGGTGTTACTCTGAAGGAGTATATGCAGGAGCATAAGCTGAGCCTGAATACCGTTCTGGAAATCGCTGTGCGTCTTGCAGATGCGCTGCAGCATGCTCATAGCCATAATATTATTCACTGTGACATCAAGCCGCAGAATATTTTGATTGACAAAAATATGAATCCTAAAATCGCTGATTTCGGTATTGCCAAAATGGTCACGAATCAGACGATGGTTTATTCCAAATCGGTGATGGGTTCAGTGCATTATATTTCACCGGAGCAGGCCTGTGGCGGTAAGATTACTGCCAGCAGCGATGTCTATTCCTTGGGCGTAGTACTCTTCGAAATGCTTACGGGTGAGGTTCCCTACGTTGGTACTACGGCTGTTTCGGTTGCTATGATGCATGTAGAAAAGCCTGTACCGCAGCTGAAGGACTACATGGATAATGTTCCCGAGGGCATGCAGGAGATTATGAACAAGGCGCTGGCGAAGCGTTGTGAGGACAGATATGCCAACGCCGACCAGCTTAGACGCGACCTGATGAATTTGAAGATGAAGCTGTTTCCTTTCAGCAGCGAGGACTATCATCAGGAGCTGGGCGCAGTGAAGTCCAACGGCAATGTTGTCGATAGCCCTGATGACGGTGCTACGGTGATTATGAAGCCGGTGCGCAGTGAGCTGCCGCCGAAGCAGGTAACTCCGGCTGTAACACAAGAGCCGGAAAAAATTCAGGAAAAGCAGGAAGCAATGCCTTCCGAAAAAGCAGGGGATGAAAAACCGGTGGTTAAGAAAAAGCTGAATTATACCAAACTGATAGTAATGATTACTGCTGCGGTAGTAGCAATTTCACTGGTAGCGCACTTTATCTTTAACCGCAATCTGGCGGAGATTGAGGTGCCTAATGTTACCAATATGACGGTAGTAGAAGCACAGAAGCTGCTTGAGGAAAAGGAGTTTAAGGTAGAGCTGGAGGAAAAATACGGCGATCCTGATAAGTTTAAGCCCGGTACTGTTATGGAGCAGTCTCCGAAGGCCGGCGAAAAACGTAAGCAGGGCAGCCTTATTATCCTGACCATCTGTAAGGGCGCGGAGCTGAAGGCAGTGCCTGATGTTACAGGCATGTCGCTGTCGAAGGCGGAGCAGCAGCTGGCGGATGCAGGCTTTAAGGTCGGCAAGGTGACGCGCAAGCATGTGGACGGCGGTAAAATCGGCGCTGTACTCAGCCAGTCGCCGAAGGGCCTGGACAAGGCTCCCAAAGGAACTGCCATCGATCTGGTAATTAACGAAGGCGATAAGCCGGTTCCAAATATTATCGGCAAATCCATTGACGAAGCTAAGGGCATGCTGGAGCAGGCAGGCCTGAAGCTGGGAGAAATCAAAAAGGTTCAGGATGCTAACGCTAAGAAGAATGTAGTTTTGGCCTGCAACCCGGGTGTAGGCAGTAACCTTAACGACGGCGCGGCAGTAGCAATTACCGTAGCTGCCGGCGGCGATAAGAAGAGCGCCTACGTTGACTTTGTCGTACCGAGCGGCAAGCCTGCCAACGTACGCATTGTGCTGACGGATGACAACGGAACGGCAACGCTGTACAGCGGTACACAAAACGGCAGCGTGCGTCTGCGTCAAAAGGTGGAATATGCAGGCAATGCCAAGGTTCAGTTCATCTGTGACGGCAAGCTCATATCTGAAAGGAATCTGTAAACATGGCAGAGCTGCAGGGCAGAGTCCTGAAAAATTATAACGGCTATTATTACCTTAAGGTAGAAGGCGAAAGCGAGCCCTATACCTGCAAGGTAAAGGGAAAAATGAAGAAAAACCGTTTTTCGCTGGCAACAGGCGATATCACCTGCTTTGAGGTAAGCAGCAGCGAAAAGCGCGAGGGGATGATTACCGGTGTGCTGCCGCGCAGAAATTTTCTGCCGCGCCCTACGCTGGCTAATCTGGATTTGTTTGTGGCAGCCTTTGCCTGTGCTGCGCCGGACTTCAGCTTTCTGTTGGCAGATAAGCTGCTGGCGTTGGCAGAGCTGGCGAAAATTCCTGCGATTTTGGTGCTCAACAAGGAGGATAACGCTCCTGCGGGTCTGATTGAGCAGGTGAAGGCTGTTTATGAGCCTATCGGCTACGAGGTTTATACTCTGTCGGCGCAGAATGGCACCGGCGTGGAGGCTCTGCGTGAGCGTTTGCGTGGTAAAATCTGTGCCTTTGGCGGACCTTCGGGCGTAGGCAAATCGTCTACCATCAACGCCATCGACAGCAGTGTGGACCTGCGCACGGGCGAGGTTAGCGAAAAAATCGGCCGCGGCAAGCATACTACACGCTATGCACAGCTGCTGCCGTTCGACGAAGGCTATATTGCGGACACGCCGGGTTTCGGCAATCTGCTGCTGGAGGGCCTGACATCTGAAATGGTGCTGGCCTCCTTCCGTGAGTTTGACGATTATGAGGCAGGCTGCAGGTTCTGTCCCTGCACGCATACGCACGAGCCTGTCTGCGGTGTAAAGGATGCTGTGGCTGCAGGAAGGATTTCTGCCAGCCGTTATGAATCATATTTGACAATGTTAGCAGAGGTAAAACTGCTGCAAGAGAAAGAGGGAAGAAAATGATGATTAAAGTTGCTCCATCAATTTTATCTGCCGATTTTGCATATCTGGCTGATGAAATCAAAAAAATTGAAGCTGCAGGTGCCGACTGGGTACACATCGATGTTATGGACGGCCAGTTTGTACCTAACCTGACCTTCGGCGCTCCTGTAGTGAAAAAAATCCGTAAGGTTACCGACCTGTTTTTCGACTGCCATCTGATGGTAGAAAATCCGGAAAAATATATTGCCGACTTCAAGGCTGCCGGTGCCGACCAGATTGTTGTACACGTTGAAACCACCAAGCACCTGCACCGCTGCATCCAGCAGATTAAGGCTGAGGGCATGAAGGCCGGCGTTGCACTGAACCCTGCTACCAGCCTGAGTACGGTAGAAGAAATTCTGCCTTACGTTGACATGGTACTGCTGATGACCGTTAACCCTGGCTTCGGCGGCCAAAGCTTTATTGAAGGCGTAGTGCCGAAGATTGAGCGCTTGCATGCGATGATTACCGAGCGTGGCCTGAACGTGGATATTCAGGTTGACGGCGGCGTTAACGCCGAAACCTCCAAGCTGGTGAAGGCTGCCGGTGCCAACGTATTGGTAGCAGGCTCCTATGTTTACGGCGCTGAGGATACCGCTGCCGCTATTGCCAGTCTGAAATAGTATTCAGAGATTATTGAACAGTAAATAGCGTTCGGAGAATAAGAAAAACCGTCCTTTCCCGCTATCTGCAAAAATGCAGACAGGGAAGGACGGTTTAATTTTGCTTTTTGTGTTATCTTTTTTCGCTATCGTTGGCTTTTTGCCAGATATACCACACTGCGAGCGAGCGCCAGGGACGCCATGTTTCCGTAAGCGTATTGATTTTGCCGCGTTTGGGAATTTCGCTCAGATTAAGCATTTTCTGCAGCTCTTTCTTGAAGATAAAGTCGGCACTGGGTACAACGTCTGTGCGGCACAGAGCCAGCAACAGAAACATTTCGATGGTCCATTGGCCGAGGCCGCGGATTTGCATCAGCTGTTTGGTAATCTGACTGTCGGTCATATCATCGAACTTATCCATGGTTACGCTGCCGTTGATCACTGCTTCGGCAAAGCTGCGCAGGTAATCTACCTTTTGCTTAACAAGACCGATGCTGAGCAGGTCCTCAGCGGAAGCAGCAAGCACTGCCTGCGGTGTAATGGGATTGCCGGTGAGGCCTTCGAGCTTTTTCATTAGCTGCTGGCTGACATCAGGCGGCAACTGTTGGGCGATAATACCGGTCAGTAATATAGTAAAATAAGACTCTTTGGATTTTGGTTTTAACGGACAGGGCGAATAACGGTCAACTAACGGGGCGAGCTCTGGAACGTTTTCACGCAGATAGCGGTCACCGACGGACCAATCTGGGGCTTGGCACATAAGCATCCTCCTTTTGTTTACTTTATTACAATATTATAATACGAAAACGGCGGTTAGACAAACGAAAAAATGCGAAATAATAGCAATAAAAGCATTTTTCTATGAACGAAGTCTTTCGGATTTGCTTTTTCTTTAAATCATGAAGAAAAATAAAAAACGGCGGCAACGCAGATTAATATTTGCACTTTTTTCTTCAAAGCTGTATAATTAATCTGGTTGACAATCTATATTTGTAATTAAAATGTAAGGAGACGATGAAATGTCTGAAGTCAGAGTAAGATTTGCTCCCAGTCCTACTGGGTATTTACATATTGGTGGTGCGCGTACTGCGCTGTTTAACTGGCTGTTTGCCCGCAAAATGGGTGGCAAGCTGATTTTGCGTATTGAGGATACCGATATTGAACGTCTGAAAGAGGATTCCGTAAGCCAAATCCTTACCAGCCTGAAATGGTTGGGCATCAACTGGGATGAAGGCCCGGAGGCCGGCGGCGAATACGGTCCTTACTATCAGTCCGAGCGCTTTGATATTTACAAAAAATATGCTCAGCAGCTGCTGGACGAAGGCAAAGCATACTACTGCTTCTGCACTACCGAGGATTTGGCTGCACAACGTGAAAAACAACGCGCTGCTAAGCAACCGTTCCGCTATGCACGTACCTGCCGCGATATTCCGGCAGAAGAGGCCAAAGCACGCATCGCTGCAGGCGAACCGTATTCTATCCGTATCAAGATTCCTGCAGAAGGCAGCATCACCGTGCATGATCTGATTCATGGCGAAGTTACCTTTAACATGGACCAGTTCGACGATTTCGTAATTGTAAAATCCAACGGTATTCCTACCTATAACTTCGCTGTTTGTGTCGATGACCATCTGATGGGCATGACTCACGTACTGCGTGCCGAGGAGCATCTTTCCAACACTCCGAAGCAGCTGCTGGTTTACGAAGCACTGGGCTGGGAGCCGCCTAAGTTCGGTCATATGCCGATGATTCTGGCTATGGACCGTTCCAAGCTGAGCAAACGCCACGGCGCAACCTCCGTTGAAGAATTCCGCAGCCAAGGCTACCTGCCGGAAGCTATCATCAACTACCTGACTCTGCTTGGCTGGGGCCCCGGTGATGAACGCGAAATCTTCACTCTGGAAGAAACCGTTAAGCTGTTTGAGCTGGAGCAGATGAGCAAAAAGGCTGCTATTTATGACACCAAAAAGCTCACCTGGATGAACGGCCAATATCTGTCCGAGCTGCCGCTGGAAAAAATTCTGCCGGATGCTAAGCCCTTCTTCGTTAAAGACGGCCTGGTAACCGAAGAATGGTTCAACGATGCTGCCAACGAAGCATACTTTGAAAAGCTCGTAGACGTTGTACGTGTACGAGTTAAAACTCTGCAGGAGGTTGCCGATGCTTCCACCTACTTCTTCAAGGATGTTGAAGAATACGATGAAAAGGGTGTAGCTAAGCACTTCAAGGCAGAAAATATTCCTGTACTGGAGCAGTGCATTGCAGCAATTAAGGCTGATGATGTATATGACCTGGCTTCTACTGAAGCAGCATACAATAAGATTGCTGCCGATAACGGTCTGGCTTTGGGCAAGGTTATCCATCCGACTCGTCTGGCTCTGACCGGACGCACCGTAAGCCCCGGTATGTTTGACGTTATGGTTCTGCTGGGCAAGGAAAGAACTCTGGCACGTCTGGAAAAGGCTGTTGAGTTCATTAAAAGTTTATGATTGTAAAATAGCGATTGGCGGCTAGTTTTAGCGCGATTGCTTTAATTAAGCAGGAGGGCTTTCTTCCTGCTTAATTTTTAGCAAGAGGTTCAAGGCTTGGGCAATGTTTTTGGAAAGGAGCTGCAGGTTATGAAAATCCTGTTGACAACATTATTGTGCTTATGTTTATCTCTGCCGGTGCTGGCAGACCAGCAGACTACGGTGCTTACCGAACAGACCTCTGTCGGCAAGGCAACGGCAACGCTGCCTTATATCGACGGCAGTAATTCCTCTGAGCTGGAAAAACAGGCCAACGCATTGGTGCGCGATGCTGCAGCTAAGCTGGTCAAGGAGGTAGGCGGTCAGGGAAGTGTAACCTATAAGGTGATGCTGAACCGTCCGAGTTTGGTGAGCCTGCTGCTGGAGGCAGCCAACGGCGGACGCAAGGCACACACCGGACTGAATCTTGATTTGACAACCGGCAAGGAGTTTGAGGTTACGGATTTCTTTGTCGATAATGATAACGTAAAGGCTGCTTTGGGCAATTATGATAATGTGCTCTTCGGCGAAGAGGGCTTGTTTGTGCGCAGCAAGAAAAATGCTGCCTATAGTAGCTTTGTGCCCTACAGGGATGTAGTTACCTCTCTGCGTATCGGCGAAGCAGGACGCTTGCTGCAGCTGGCGAAAATTACCGATAAGGTTGCGGGCAAAACATTGCGTCTGCCTGCAAGCGGACTTATGGCGCTGAAGCTGGACAGCAATCCTTCCACCGGCTACGGCTGGCAATTTGCCTGCAGCTCACCGGCAGTAAGCAAGGTAGGCAGCTCGTTCACCATTCCGCGCGGTGACGAGGAAAGAATGGGTGCGCCCGGCGTTGAAATTCTGGTGCTGGCGGTTACCAAGCCCGGTACCTATAATATCCGCATGGATTATAAGCGCTCTTGGGAAAAAATGAGCCTGCAAAGCTTTAACTTTACCGTTATCGCAGAATAAGCTAGAGGATGTGTTTATGGAAAAAGCATCAGTTTCTGTAAAAATATATAATAGTACCTATGCATTAACGACCTCTGCTTCCGAAGAACAGGTGCTGAAAATAGCAGCAGAGGTAGACAGAAGAATGCAGGAGCTGGCAGAAAGCAAAAAGCTGCTGCAGACAGATAAAATCGCCATCTGGACGGCGCTTGATCTGGCTGCAGACAGACTGGAGCTGCAGGAAAAATGCGTTGCTCTGAAACAGGAAATGCAGCAGCAATCCGTGGCAGCGGAGCAAAAAATGCAGGAAAAATGTGCTGTGATGGAGCAGGAGCTGCAGCAAAAGTGCGCAGCAGCAGAACAGAAAATGCAGAAAAAATATGCTGCGCTCGAGCAGGAACTGCAGCAAAGAAATGCTGTGCTGGCAGAAGAGCTGCAAAGCCTGCAGGCCAGATATGACAGACTGCTGGCAGCAGTGCGTGAAAGGTAGATAACATATGGAAAAGAAAACAATAGAACTGCTTGCTCCCGCAGGCAGCTGGGAAGCATTGGAGGCAGCGGTAAACGCCGGCGCCGATGCTGTATATATGGGCGGTAAAGCCTTTGGCGCACGTGCCTATGCCAGCAATTTTGATGAAGAGGAAATGGCTAAGGCGGTGTATTTTGCGCATATGCACCATGTGCGCCTGTATATTACCGTCAATACTTTGGTTGATGACAGCGAGCTGGAGGCTTTATCCGCTTACCTGCTGTTTTTGAATAACGTGGGCGTAGACGGACTCATTGTGCAGGATTTGGGCGTTATCCGCCTGGCGCAGAAAATTGTGCCGGAGCTTCCGTTGCATGCCAGCACGCAGATGAGCATTACCAACAGCAGCGGTGTAGACTTCGCTATGGGCGCAGGCATGGAGCGCAGCGTATTGGCGCGTGAGCTGAGCCTGAAGGAAATCGGTGCAGCCTGCAGCCGAGGCAGTGAAATCGAAACTTTTATCCATGGCGCTTTGTGCGTATGCTACAGCGGTCAATGCCTGATGAGCAGTCTTATCGGCGGCCGCAGCGGCAACCGCGGACGCTGTGCCCAGCCTTGCCGTTTGCCGTATAAGCTGCTCAACGCGAAGGATGAGGATATGCTGCAGGGCAAGGATGCAGGCCAGTATCTGCTGAGCCCCAAAGATATGAATACCTTGAGCATTTTGCCGCAGCTGATTGACGCAGGCGTTGTGTCCTACAAAATCGAAGGACGCATGAAGCGTCCGGAATATGTTGCAGTAGTAGTAGATGCTTACCGCCGTGCGATTGACAGCTATCTTGCCGGTGACTACAACGTGCCGGAGGAGGATTTGGCGAATATAGAGCAGATCTTCAACCGTGACTTCACCACCGCTTATCTGGAGCGTCGTCCCGGACGCACGATGATGAGCGACCGCCGTCCCAACAACCGCGGCGTGCTTATCGGCCGTGTAGCGAAGCTGGATAAAAACCGTAATAAGGCAGTTATCAAGCTGGATAAGGAGTTGCATCTGGGCGACGGACTGGAATTCTGGGTAAGCGTCGGCGGACGCGTGGGCACCACTGTTACGGATATGCTGTGCGGCGGCAATAGTGTGCAGAGCGCTGCTCCCGGCCAGCAGGTAACGATTGATGTGCCTAACGGAGTACGTTTGAATGACCGCGTTTTCCGTACTCTCGACAGCAGATTGATGAGCTATGCGCAGCAGTTCTTCGGACCGGACGCTAAAAAACGCATTCCGGTAGATGCCGTTGTTACTGCACGTCTGGGCGAGCCCATGACCGTTACGCTGACGGATGATGAAGGTAATGTCGGCTACGGCGAAACCGATTTTATCGTAGAGGTAGCACGCAAGCGTGCGCTGGATGAGGCCGGTGTGCGCAAGCAGCTGGACCGCCTCGGTACGACTGAATATTTCCTGAACAGCCTGATCTTTGAGCATGATGAAAATGTTATGGTGCCGATGAGCGAAATGAACGAAGCACGCCGTATGGCATGCGAGGCACTGGATGCAGCGCGTCTGAATGCCTTCGCACCGGCGCGTACAGCGGTGCATAGCTTCAGCGAGCAATTAGTGCCGCAGGCACATAAGGCTAAACAGCATGAATCCGTTCTGGTAGTGCATTGCGACAGCGTTGAGAAGGTCAATGCTGCGCTGCAGGCAGGTGCTGAACGCATTCTCTTTGGCGGTGACTGCTTCAATCATCAGCTGCCGTCAGAGACGGATTATGCTAAGGCTGCCAAGCTGGTGCGCAAGGCAGGCCGTCAGCTGGCCTTTGCTACACCGCGTATCATCAAGGAAGCACAGCTGGCATATTTCGATAAGCTCTTCACTCTTTGGGAAGAGCTGCAACCGGATTTTGTTTACATCAACAACAACGGCCTGTGGCCATTGGCGAAGAAGTATGCAGAGCTTAATTTGGTAGCAGACATGTCTTTGAATATTTTCAACAGCCAGACACTGCAGTTCTGGCAGGAGCAGGGCGCTGCAGGCGCAGTGCTCAGTCCCGAGCTGACTATGGCGCAGGTAGAGCATCTTGTGAGCGTCAGCCCGCTGCCGTTGGAGTGCATGATTCAGGGACGTTTGGAAATGATGGTTTCCGAATACTGCGTAGGCGGCAGCTTCCTGGGTGCGTTGGATAAGGGTGCCTGCAAGTTTAACTGTGCAGAGCCTTTGTTCCTGGGCGACCGCAAGGATGCACGCTTCCCGATTGTTACCGACCAGTACTGCCGTATGCATATTCTGAATGCACATGAGCTTTCGATGACTGCCAATGTGCAGCATATGGCGGAAGCAGGCGTGGCTGCGCTGAGAATTGACGGCCGTGATTACGATGCGGCGCGTCTGGGCGAGCTTGTGGCGCTGTACCGCAAGATTCTCGGCGGTGCGGTGGAGGCACCGGAAAATCTGCCGGGTACTACAAGAGGCCACTATTTCAGAGGCGTAATGTAAAAGCAAATGTTAGCTTGCTAAGCTGAGTAAATTGAATAAGCCAAGGCTCCTGTCAGCAATCGCCGGCAGGGGCCTTTTGTCGCATGTACAATTTGTTTGCCTAAGCATTTTTATATGCTTTATTATAAAAATCAGAGATAGTTTTCAGGCTATAGCAATCATATGCAACAGAAAAATTTGCCTGCATCTTTCCGTTCCTGCCCGATTTATGATATAATACTAAAGTTATAGAGAAAAACGACCATAAGGTCAGAAGATAAATTTTAGAGGAAAAGAGGAATGTGAAATGACAAATGGATTTGCAGCCTTAAAGGTTTGTTCCCACACCGTAGAGCAGCTTCAGAAAATGGGCATCAAAAAGCCGATGCCGGTACAGGAGCAGGCTATCCCGGCGCTGTTTGCCGGACGTGACGTAATCGCCCGTGCGCAGACAGGTACAGGCAAGACACTGGCGTTCTTAGTGCCGCTGGCAGAAAAAATCGATACTGCCAAAAGCTATGTGCAGGCACTGGTAATTACGCCGACACGTGAGCTGGCACAGCAGATTGCCACCGAAATGAAAAAAATCCTGGGCGAAAGCGATATCAAGGTGCTGGCCGTTACCGGCGGACGTGATTTCGAAACGCAAAAATATAAGCTAGAGGGACGCAGCCATGTGCTGATCGGTACTCCCGGCCGTCTTTTGGACCACATCCGCAAGGGCAACACCGACCTTGGCGGCGTGCGCTATCTGGTACTGGACGAGGTTGACGAAATGCTGCAGCAGGGCTTTATGGATGAAGCACTGGAGCTGATTGCTATGACCGCGCCGGAGCATCAGACGATGCTTTGCTCCGCAACTCTGTCGGAAGAGGTGCGCAAGTTGGGACGCAAGCTGACGAAAAACTGCGCGCTGATTGATATTAATCCGGATCAGGCTACCGTTGAAAAAATCAAGCAGATTTGCCTGAAAACAACCGACGAATATAAGAACAAGGCTGTGGCGGCGCTTATTGACCGCTTGAACCCATATCTGATGATTGTTTTCTGCATGAGCAAGGAGCGCACCAAGGAGCTGGGCGACTGGCTGGGCATGCAGGGCTATAATGTTGATGTGCTGCATGGCGAAATGTCTCCCGCAAAGCGCAAAACTGTTATGAAGGCCTTCCGTGATGCTAAGATTCAGATTCTGGTTGCCAGCGATTTGGCTGCCCGCGGATTGGACGTTGAGGGCGTAACCCATGTTGTGAACTACGATATTCCGCATGATGTTGACTGGTATGTTCACCGTATCGGCCGTACCGGACGTGCAGGCAATGAGGGCGAAGCAATTACGCTTTATACCGCCGACGAGGTTAAATGGCTGCGTAATATCGAAACCAAGCTGGGAATTCTGATGGAACGCCAAAACCTGGAGGGCGGTGTTGTGGCACGTCGCGTTGCTGTGGTTGCCAAAAAGAAAAAGCCCGCAGGACCTAAGCGCGGACGTAATTCAGTTGTTGACAAGCGCAAGGCTCCCAAAACCGGCAGCAACCGCCGTCAGGGTGCTAAAAAAGGCAAATAAGCAGGCTTTTAAATCTGAATAACAAAACTTTAAGTGTGGATGCTTCTCTTGCTTTACAGAGAGGCATCCATTTTTTCTTATGTCTTAGAAGAATGTAACTTATGAGCCAATGTGCATTTTTTATCTTTTCAAGTATAGAAAAAATATGGTAAAATATAATGGAATAGGTATGCAATAAAAAAAGAACAGGAGGGCAGTATATGTTGACAATTCGTGAATATAAGCAGGCAGCAACGCTGGAGGAGGCCTGGCAGCTGAACCAGAAGCGTCCTAACCGCGTGCTTGGCGGTATGCTGTGGATGCGCCTGAGCAAGGGCAATGTGCAGACAGCGATTGATTTGTCGGCTTTAGGCCTGGATACAATAGAGGAAACAGAAACGGAATTCCGCATCGGTGCGATGGTGAGCTTGCGCCAGCTGGAGCTGCATGAAGGCTTTACCGCTTACAGTGAGGGAGCAAATAAGGAGGCGCTGCGCCATATTGTAGGTGTGCAGTTCCGCAATCTTGCTACCGTAGGCGGCAGTGTGTTCGGACGCTTCGGCTTTTCGGATGTGCTGACGCTGCTTTTGGTAATGGACAGCTATGTGGAATTATACAAGGGCGGTATCGTGCCGTTGGCAGATTTTGTGAATATGCCGTATGACAGAGATATTCTTGTGCGCGTTATCGTTAAAAAGACAGCAGCGCATTACAGCTATAAATCCGTGCGTATCAGTAAGACCGATTTCCCGGTGCTGACCTGCGCGGCAGCACTGACTCAGAAAGGCGTGCAGGCTGCAGTGGGCGCACGCCCGGCGAAGGCTGCACTGGTGAAGGATGCAGAGCAGCTCGCAACTCTGCCTATGACTGCCGAGAAGGCGCAGGCCTTTGCGGAATATGCTGCAGGCTTGCTGCCGACGGAAACCAATCCGCGTGGCAGTGCTGCGTATCGTACACACCTGATTAAGGTGCTGACAGCAAGATGTTTAACAGAACTGGGAGGTAAGGCCTGATGGAGATAACCTTAACCGTAAATGGCAAAAAGCTAACCCGTATGGTGGAGGCTGATACAGTTTTACTCGATTTTCTGCGCAAGGAAGGCTGCTACAGCGTAAAGCGCGGTTGTGACACTACCAACTGCGGTTTGTGCACTGTATTTATGGATGATAAACCGGTGCTTTCCTGTGCTGTTCTGGCAGCGCGTGCTGCAGGCCACAGCATCGTAACGATGGAAGGACTGCAGCAGGAGGCAGCGCAGTTCGGTGCCTTTATTGCCGACCAGGGCGCGGAGCAGTGCGGCTTCTGCAACCCCGGTATGATTATGAACGCGATTGCGCTGCTGCGTGAAAACAGCGAGCCTACGGAAGCAGAAATCAAGGAATTTCTGGCAGGCAACCTGTGCCGCTGCTCCGGCTATGAGGGACAGCTGCGCGGAATTCAGAATTTCATCGCCTGGAAAAAAGCTCAGGCGCAGGCATAAGGAGGGGAGCTGCAGATGAAAATAGTTAACCAATCCTACCGCAAAAAGGATGCTATGCAGCTGGTGACAGGCCAGCCTGTCTACACCGATGACCTGGTACCTAACGATTGCCTGATTGTCAAGGTGCTGCGTTCTCCGCATGCGAATGCAATTATTGAAAGCATCAACACCGCTATTGCAGCGAAGGTGCCTGATATCGAAGCAATTTATACCTGGGAGGACGTGGACCAGGACGGCGAGCGCTGCACCTACGCAGGCCAGACCTATCCCGAACCGAGTCCCTATGACCGCCTGCTGCTGGACCGTCATGTACGCTTTGTGGGTGACATTGTAGCGATTGTTGCCGGTAAAACGGAAAAGGCTGTCGACAAGGCGCTGTCTTTGATTAAAGTAAAATACCAGCTGCTGGATGCAGTGCTTGACTTCCGCACTGCGCTGGATAACCCTGTGCTCGTGCATCCGGAGGATACCTGGAAGGCGAACTGCCCGGTTGGTGCCGACAATAAGCGCAACCTGTGTGCCCATGAGGTTATCGAGGATGGCGAGGTTGATAAGATTCTGGCGGAATGCGATGTTGTTATCGACCAGACTACGCATACCAAAGCTGTACAGCAGGATATGATGGAGCCTTTCGTAACCTACTGTTCTATTGATACCTACGGCCGTCTGAACATCCTCAGCTCTACGCAGATTGTTTTCCACTGCCGCCGCATTATTGCCAATGCGCTGCATATCCCCAAAACTATGGTACGCGTGGTTAAACCGCGTATCGGTGGCGGCTTCGGCGCTAAGCAGAGCTGTGTAAGCGAAATGTATCCGGCCTTTGTTACCTGGAAAACAAAAAAGCCGAGTAAGATGATTTTCTCGCGTTATGAATGTCATATAGCTTCCAGCCCGCGCCACGAGATGGAGGTGCGCGTGCGTCTGGGTGCTACTAAGGAAGGCAAAATCCGCGCGATTGATTTATATACTCTTTCCAATACCGGTGCTTATGGCGAGCATGGACCCACGACCGTCGGCCTTTCCGGTCACAAGTCTATTCCTCTGTACCGTACCGAGGCCTTCCGCTTCGGCTTTGACGTAGTTTACACCAACCTGCAGGCTGCAGGCGCATACCGCGGTTACGGCGCTCCTCAGGGCATTTTTGCCGTGGAATCCGCTGTGAACGAGCTGGCAGCACGTCTGAAGATGGATCCGATTAAGCTGCGTGAGATGAATATTACACGCGAGGGCGATATTATGCCGGCTTATTACGGTGCGCCCAACACAAGCTGCGCGTTGGACCGCTGCCTGGAGCAGGTACGCGAGATGAGCGGCTGGGAGCAGAAATTCCCGCTGCAGCAGCTGCCTGACGGCAAGGTACGCACAATGGGCGTGGCTATTGCGATGCAGGGAAGCTCCATTCCCTACTGCGACGTCGGCGGTGCTACCCTTAAAATTAACGACGAGGGACATTACACACTGCTGATCGGTGCTGCCGATATGGGCACCGGCTGCGATACCGTTCTGGCGCAGATGGCAGCAGAGGTTCTGGAATGTGATTACGATAACATTACTGTATTCGGTGCGGATACCGACGCGTCTCCTTATGATTCCGGTTCCTACGCATCCAGTACAA
>ENA-ORNT01000383-ORNT01000383.1-human-gut-metagenome-genome-assembly--contig:-NODE-383-length-32806-cov-7.224543_pt1 | contig 32806 bp, 62 predicted proteins | sample MGYA00242120_ERZ509032 | MGnify/ENA primary metagenome ERZ509032 (study PRJEB26280, sample SAMEA2338729) | human gut metagenome | biome: human gut; feature: human-associated habitat; material: faeces...
GGGAAAGTAGGTTCTACAGAAGAGGTCTCTGTAGATTCTGCTTCATCCATGTCCCCAAGAAGAGGTCCTATATCTAAATCATCATTTCCTTCTCCTTGATTTTCATCATAATAATTCTCTTCTGGTATTTCTTCAAATTCAGGGTCTAAGATACCATCATCTTCAGTGATACCATTTTCTTCAAGAATATCGTTTACATCATTATCAGTAATATTGAGAGAAGTAGTCTCATTATTGTTTGAATTATTAATATCGTTTGTTTCCATAAGCTATACAATATATTGGTAAAGGGTATTGATGTAATGCTGTATGTAAGGATTATCATCAACATATTCAGAAAGTTCATCAATAATAGATTGTGCAACAACACTTGTAAATATGTCATACTCATCATACATATAAGAAGGAATATCAGGCTCATCATAGTGGTCAAGAGTGAACTGTATGATGAAGTCACGCCATTCACAGAAGGCATTGGTAAGACAGTCTACAGTAGCAGGCTTGTCAAAGATGCGCTGATAAACATTAGACATGTGACGTGTAATCCAATGCTTGAAGTTGAAGGTCTTAGGATCGAGAATGAGATTGAGAGTGACTATGTGAACCACTACTTCATGAATTTTCTTAGGGTCAGGGGTCCAATCATACTCAGTCTCTGTTTTATCAGTATCCTGTTTAGGAGTGTCCTTGAAATCAAGAGAAGTCTGCTGTGGAACAGTATTGTTTCTTATATCCTTAGGGTGAAGCCATTCAAAGAACTGAGTATCACCAGTTTCAGACTTTAGATTGAAACCATTAGTCTGCTGAGAGACAACAGAAGTCTTTGCAACATCTTTCTTCTTAAGTTCAATTTCTGCAAAACGAGTGTCAAGATAAGACAGAGTATTAAGGACTTCATGACGTTCAACCTGTAAGTCAAAATACTCAATATACTCCTTGTCAACAATCTTAGTCAACTCAGTAGAGTCATTGCTGATGGTCTTGGAACCATTGCCAAAGAACTCATAAGAAGTTCCAAGAGGCTTGACAGTGACCTCAGATTTAGATTGTACCTTACGAGTGATGCGTGCAACATAGGTACCTTTAGTGTCAACAACAAGAGATACAAAGCAATTGGTGTCATTGCCTTCCTGCTGAAGCATAAGATTGTCCTGACCACTGAAGAAGGCACCTAAGGCATGATGAGAATGTATCAAGCCAGTGTCACAGTCAAACAGCTCAATATTCTGAGCCATATAAGCTGCAACTTCTTCAGACATGTGAAACTCAGTCCATCCAGATGTGCCTAAGTCCATAGGATAGAAGTCAGCACAAGTGATGACTAAATCATTATTCTCAAAAGAACCTTCATGAGAAAAGAAAAGAACTCCAGACCATTCAGTAGTGGGAAATTTGCGAATAAGATACCTAATCTTTTCCTCTACACTTTGAGGAACAATGAGTTTATATGTAGACTGTCCTTTTACAAGTTTGGGGAGAGTCTTGGGCTGTGTTGTTATTGTTGTGTTCATTTTTATATCTATAATTAATTACTTTGAGAATGTTCTTCAGTATATTCATAGCCATACAATGATGTATGACAGTGACAGGAAAGGACTCATTAATAGAAGATTCAGTAATAGTAGTAAGAATGCGTTTGCCTTTAAAGACAAGTACAAACTTACCTTTATAGCGATTTAAGTTTTGTGAATTTGTATTGTTTCTTGTAACATAAAACTTTCCATCAGAGACAACAAGAGAGTTAAGCAAATTGCTGTCAACAAGTTTTTGCTTAGTAGATTCAGTAGTGAAAATAGTATTGCAATAGCTGATGAAAGCATTGCTTATATCAATGATGAACTTATAGAAAGGCATGCCACAAATAAACTGACCATTACGGAAATTAAGAGAAAGATGTCCATGAGTAAGATAATACTGTATGAACTTCTTCTTCATAAAATCAGTAAAGAAAACAGGGTATATGAAACCAGATATATTGAAATTATAATCAACATAATCATAAGCTATAGTAGACTTTCCTATAGTCTCCATTCTGCGCCAAGGACCTCCAGAGATAGACTCAACAGTGACATACATGGAAAGTTCCTGACAGAAGAGCATCCATTCAGCAATGTCACAATCAGTCTTAAGAGTGTTGATAGTGTTTCTGATAGGTCCATTACCAAGGCAAGGGTTTTCAAATCGAGTAAAATCATCTTTAGGAATACCTCTTATATGACTGTGCATATAGTTGCTAAGGAACTGTTCTTGAGAATAGGTAGCTCTGTTGAGCTGAAAGCCAGAGAACTCAAAAGGAATGAGACCTTTATCATCGATTTCAATCTTTGCATAGAGGTCTTGAATAGAGACAGACTTATTAAATTCATTAGTGACAGTGACATAAGGCCACCAAACATAGATAAGATAATAAGAAGAGTCAGTTTTAGCCTGAATATCAACATACTGTTCACCAAAGAAGTTCTTGAAGACCTCATATATATCACAAACCTCTTGATGATCAGGATTAGGGATAGGAGTTGCTGAATGTTGCATACTAATTATTTTAAAAACAAAAATAAAGGGAGCAAAGACAGATGTCCTTACTCCCAATGACCAAAACGGAAATATAAAGTTATGTTTTACAGACCAAGGTCATCAATGATGTCATCAATGTCATCATCATCAATGAGATTGTCAGAGGTTGCAGTACTCTGACCTTGAGTAATAAGTTTATCAGTGTCCTCTGGCTCACCACTCGTAGTTATGACAAGCTTATGAATGTTTCTTTCCAGCTTCTGCAAGTCAGAAACAGAGAGCATGCCTTCATTGACAAGAAGACTGATGTGCATAAAGAGAGTACTGTCAACAGACAGAGTTGTAGATTTGGGAATAAGGGAAGTCTCAGATTCCTTAGATTGATTGAGCTGTTCAGACTGTTCAGACACCTTAGGTTCATTCTTAGGCTGCTCAGTAGGTTCTGTCTTTGGAGCCTCAGACTTCTTGACATTAGCCCCAATGAATTTAATAAGGTCAAGAGTAGGAACCTGAGTGAAATTTCTACCAAACTCAATCTTGACAGCATTCTCCAGAGAGTTCTGCTTGATGAGGTTATAAGCCTCCTTACGACTAAGAACACCAGAAGCAATATTCTTCTTGGTATTGGTGAGAAGAATGACAAGATTGTTAGTAGGCTGACCCTTATACATTACATTCTGCGGGAGCTGGGTGTCATCACTAAGAAGCTGAGTCTTAGATATGCCTTCAGTAAAAGTCATGCCACTAAAATCAATGCCAGCAGCACGGAGATCAGTCTTAAGTTCGCCAAGAGTTGTGGCACTAGTTGTAATCTTACTTCTCTTCTGAGTTTTAGTATTTGCAATAAGAATTTCTCTTTCCATAATTTTTCTTTTGTTAATTGAATAGATTTTTTAATTGTTTGAATTGTGTTTTATCCTGCAAAGACTTATAGTAATCACTATAGTCTTTACAAGAACCAAGATTAGGGACAACATTGACAAAACCAGTGCGTTGAGCCAATTTCTGTCCATCAATAATACCTGTCTTATCAGTATCAAAAGAGATGAATATCTTTTTATATCGTCTTTTCAACTCATTAATGGCAGTGTCAGACATGTCATAGCCTTCACCTTGAAGGCATAGAGTAGGGATGTGAAGCTGGCAAGATATGCATAAAGCATCCTTAAGGGAAGAGCAAATAACAACCTTATCACCATAAAGAGGAATCTTAGTCCAAAGACCTATGACAGAAGCATCCATCTTAGAAGACCACTTGAATCCTTTAGTATTATAAGGTTGATAGATTTTCATCTGTACACTGCCTTCCTTTCTCTCAATGAAGCTGTAGGCATACTTGTCAGCAGGAAATATATACTGTCGTCCCTTGTCAGAGGGAGAGCTTTTCTTGATAATAATCTTATAGGAGATGGGATAAATCTCAGCATAATGAAGCCACTGCTTAGAGACTCCATAGGATTCCCAATAGGCATAATCATAATCATGCCAAGGACGTACTTTAACTTGAATGGAAGTAAGAGTGCTTGCCTCCTTTCTTGTAAAAGTACGTATCTGCTTAGGCTTAATGGTGATGTTGGTATTCTTAATCATGAGGTTGCAAACCTTTTCAAGTGTCTGATTGAATGTACAATCCCAATAAGCACAAAGAAGGTCGAGCAATCCACCATGAACAGAAGAATCAGCATGGTCCTTATACCTAATATGACCTCCATTGTCCATGTAAATGCTGAAAGATGGATGAAGGTCTTCCCTAAGAGGAGATGAAATCCTGCATGGAATGGACGTGATTTGAGGAAATACAGCAGAAAGAACCTGTGTCTCGCTGAACTTGCTGAAAATTTCAGTTTTAGATATACTGGGAAAAGTCTTACCTATCACCATAAGATTATTATCATAAAGCAGTTTTAAGAATTAATAATTCCAAGGCAATTCATTGCCCATAGAAGTCTCAGATCCCTGACCACCAGTAGGTGCAGCAGGAGCAGTAGAGAAGTCAGTAGGCTCTACAGAATATTCTGCAAGAGGCTGCACACGGAAATCAGTAGAAGCATAAGAACCATTGTTCTTGGCATTGGCAAGTTCCTTTTCAAGACGGTCAAGAGCCTTAGAGCCAGCACTATTGAGGAGAACCATGCCATTACGTGTAGCAACAGTCTGATACTGTTTGCCCTCATCAGTAGTACGCACACCATAAAGGAGCTTCACCTTATTGTTGGGCTGAAGAGCAATGGCATCCTTGATTTCAGAGAAATCACTAGAGAAATAGTCCTTGATATGCTCAAGTCCAAAGAGGAAGTCATCAGCATTGTCCTTCTTGACCCAAGAACCATTGACATAGTTGAAGGCATCGCCAACACCAAGATAAGCCTTGAGGAAACCAACAAGGTCAGCTTCACCAACACAAGCCATGCGATAAGAAGAATCAATCTTCAACTCTTTACCAGTAGCAGAGAAAAGCTTCTTGCCAGCCTTGGCATCATTAGTGTCAGCCCAAGTGGTGTTGCCATACTTGTCAATGACCTGCACCTTAGATTCATCCTTATTGTAAGCAGGAGCATTGCGAAGAGTAAACATTGCACGATTGATAATCTCAATGCCATTGCAGATGTTAGGGTCAGTCTTGACTACAAATGAAACACGAGCTTCCTTGCCATTATCAGTGTCAACAACATACTCAGGGTCATTAGCCAACTCATGGCCATAGATTTCCTCAAGCTGCTTCTTAGTAGGATTGACAGCCACTACAAAAGAAGAGCCAACACCAACATACTTCTTGAACTCCTGAGTCTCAGTAGACTCCTGTGTCTTACCAATAGTAAGGAAAACATAACTGTTATTAATTTCCATAATTGTCTTGTATTTTTAAATATTTATTACTTACTTGTTATTTGTTAAAAATGTCATTATTCGAATACTGGGGTGTCAACAGGCATTGTATCTTCTGTTACACTTTCAGTCTGAGGTGTGGTAGGTTCAGTAGGTGTGGTAGATGTGACAGGTGTATCATCAACAGAGATGATGTACTGCTTATGCTTCTCATCATAAGAAACAATGTCAGTAGGGAGATACTTGGTAGTCTTCTTAGGCATGCCATTGACATCAATACCAGGCTCAATGACCTTTTTGACAAGCATGTCTACAGGGAAACCAATAACTGTAACAATACCAGCCTCAAGAGACTTAATTTGTGTGTCACAACCATCATACTCAGCTGTAAGCTTATCAATCTTCTCCTTAAGCTTAGCACGTTTAGAGATGAGGGGGTCACAAGCCTTGGCTACACACTTAACTGACTGAAACTGACTGTAAGAAATTCTTTTTTCCATTGTTTTTTGATTTTTTAAAATGTTATTTATTAATTTGAATGTTTATTATTTTTTTTTACTTTTCTGTGTCAAGGAAAATGGGACTCATATCAACCTTGATGTTGCCCTTATCATCAGACTCAGCAACCTGAAAAACCTTTTCTCTAAGATGTAGAGGACGTGAACCACGAATGGCATTATCACCTCCAACAAAAGAAATAAGAGTCTTGTTGGCTTGACGAGAGATATAGCCAATGGCATCAGCCTCACCACAGATAATGTCGCCAGTCTTTCCTGCAATGTCTACAGCCATCTCTGTAGTCTCCTCATCATTCTTTCGGATTTGCTTGTCCTTGACATGGCATACAAGAATGAGGGTGTCACAAAGAGGACGAAACATATTGACCATTTCCTTAATGGCATTGCGCATGTAAAGATAGCCAGCACCATTAGGCAATTGACGGACATCAGCCTTAGGGTCAATAATCTTGTCACCATTGGCATCCTTCAAGATGTTGCCAATCTTATCTTTCTTATAGCCAAAGTTAGCACCCATCTGAGTTCTACGATAAAGGACTGCTGCATAGAAGACAGCCATTTCTTCCAATCGAGAAGCATTGTCAATAGTAATGAAGCGATAGAAAGGCTTGTCGCCATTCTCATGATTCTTCTGTGCAATAAGATTGCGGATTTCAAAGATGTCATTGGCATTTCTTGCCTGTACAGCCATGACATCAAGAGCACGGTAGCCATCCTCAAGGTCAATGATAAGATTGTTGTCAAGACTTGCCATTAGAGTGGACTTTCCACATTTAGGCTTGCCAAACAAGACCATCAACCGAGGGTTGTAGTCAGTGGCTTTCCTACGCTGTGTAGGTAAAACGATGTTACTCATTTTTTTTTGTTTTTAAATTAAAATTGTTATTGGACTGCAAATGTACTTAGACAAAGAAGCCTAAGCAAGATGCTATAAAATGTACTATGAAGAATGAAGAGAATCACTTAGATGTGCTCTCTTGATTTCTTTGAATGAGCTGATAGACCTTATTAAGCTCAGAAAGATTGTCATACTTAGGAAGAGGACCATAAAAACCAGTAGCACCATCAAAGTACAAACCAATGATGGCATTGCTCTCACCATCTCTACCTAATACAACTTCAAGGAATCTAACACAACTTCTAAGTTTGGTAATGTCATACTTCTGATATTCCTTAAGTTCAAAAGCAAAGGGAGAAGTGATACCAAGCATGACATCACAATCCTTGCCAGGGTCCTGACTATCAGCAAGACCTTTCTGTGTAGGTCTGATTTTGTTGGCTTTGAAGGCTTCAAGAGAAATGGTCTCAGAATTTTGTTGTTGCACTACTACAGGAACATAGTTGAATTTATTGCGAACAATTTTCAGATATTCAGATAGTTTCTTAATAGAATTACGCAAATCCATACCGCGTTCAGTAGATATAAGACTTATATGGTCTATCATACAAAGAACATATTCATCAGGGTCATCAGGTTCATACCAATCAAATACCTCCTTGTCATAACCCTTAACCTTCTTATAATGAGTAGTGCCATGCTTCTCAGCATAATCCTTCAGAACATTGTAGATGCCAGTAGGATTTCTGTCAGGAATCCATACTACATGTTCCTCAAAGAAATGAAGTATGGATTGATACTCTAATGTGTTAAGAAGATCAAGAATCTCTTTAGGTAAAACTCTGTTCTCATCAACAGACTTGAAGGTCTTGATGTCAATCCTAATCTTACCTCCAGACAACTTGTAAAGAAGATAGCAGATGAACTTACCAGTAATGTTTTCAGCCTTCTCCTCAAGAAGAGCATAGAATATCTTAAGTCTTACAAGGTCAGGATGCTCATAAGCATAAAGAACAGTGTTGAAGAGGAAGAGGAAATTGGTAATCTTGGACTTAGAAGCCTTGGCTCCTCCAGAGATAAGATAATAAGTACCTAACTCAACTCCAGGGAAGTCATAACGAAAGGTCTTGAAGGGAGAAGGAATACAATTGACCTTACCACTAAGAATGCGTTGTCTTCGTTCTTCAGCATTTTGTAATACTCGTTGAATAAGACTTGTACTCATACCTAATTCCTGCTATTCAGTAACCAATCATCACCATTAACGATGTCTTGAGGCTTATTCTCAGACTTATTTTCAAGGAAAGTAGCCAAGTCAGAGAGCTGCTCAACATGGACTTCATCATCAACAGTAAGACGTTTGTCATCTTTAAGAATAAAATATTTGGCAAGACGCATGCCTACATAGCCTTTAGGAGCATAGGTGTCAACATATCTTTTAGTGGCATCAATGATGTCATCATCAGACACTTCACCATAGATATCAAGAAACTTCTTGAGTTTGTTTTTGATTTCAGTCTTGTTGCATCTGAAATAAAAAGGTGACTCTCTGCCATTAGCATACATCAGCTTCTGTTTAGGAAAACAATCTTGCACCTTCAAAGCAAGAGTTTCAAGCCGCTGTTCATCAGAAGCAAGAAAACTGTCAACTTTACTCTTCCATTTGGAAGTGATGTCAGGAGAACCCTGCTTGAAAAGGTCTAATGTAATAATGCCACGATTAAGCATATTGGTAACAGTCTCCTCATACTTGCCAATGCTTATGGCAATGGCAATGAGTGTCTCCTGCAATGTGAGACCAAGTTTGAGGCACTTAGCCTCGTCAATTTCAATTTTCTTCATGTTGTCTGTTATTTTCGATAATTGTCATGAACATTGATTCCATGTCACCATCCTTAGTAGTCTTGAGAATGAAATATTTGAGCAGCTGCATGTGACTTTTATCATCAGAGAAGGACTTTACGTACTCTTCTGTAGCTCTAAGAGCCTCTTGCTCAGTAAAGGAAAAGTTGTATTTAACTACAAGTGCACACAGCTTCTGCACAATGAGAGAAGTCTTGTCAGTCCAAGAATATGTTGTACCAGACTTACAGCCTTGAGGATAAAGAGTTTGCAGCTTCTGAGCCAATGAAATATAGTCAATATCACTATTTATTATCCTATCATCAGATGATATAATAATACTTGTTATCAAATCCTTTGTGTTACGTGAAAGAACAATCTCATTAGGATTGAACACATTAGTATTGATAAGCTTATTTGCTAACATCTTATCAAGACATTCCTTGTAGTTGATACCATAATAGCCTATAAGTAATACAAGGAAGTCACCTATAGTAAGGTGCTCATGTTGGAGCACATCTGTATTTACTGTAAATTTCATAATGTATGATTGTTTAAACCTTTATAAACGCAAAAAGCACAACCCCTTGGGAGAAGTTGTGCTGAATGAAAATATTTTTTATGATAAGCCTTTATAAGCCTATCTAAACCTGTTTAAGCTTTTAAAGAATGTTTATTTATTTTTTATTTTTAGTATTTTATAGAGAATGTTTAGTAATATTTGAGAAGGAATGTAACAAAGTATGATTAAAAGATGTTTATTCTTTTCTTTAATATATTCATATTTGGCATTCCATTTGGGAGCTTTTAAGGAATTGATCATCTTCTCCAATTCTTTATCAGATAAAGTATTTAACTTTTTATCATCAGTATTAAAACTAATTGTAGCATACCCAATATCATAACATGCTCTCATTTGCAATGACATGGAATAGACAATTTTCCTATGAATATAAGAGAATGCTAAAGCTGAATGATGTTCTCTATTTGACATACTATCCATACTATTTGTTTTTATTGTCAGAATAAAGTATTAATAGGGTATATGTTTTAAATAAATGTATTCAGGATTAGATATATGATAAAAACGCTTTAAGTCTATGCCTAAACCACAATCATCAATAAATCTTTCACCTTTATAATTATCTAAATTGTGTACTTCATACTCTACACAGTCTTTATATTTCTTATGTAGCTCTATCCAATCTTTATGCTCTTCTTTTTTATTAGTAAGAATAATGTTCAGTTTCATTATCTTTTCATTAGGTTTTGACAAAGCATAAAAGAAATTAAACATAATTCCAAAGTATTTTGAATCTATGAGAGGTTTAGATATCCCAAATCCTATAAAGCTATTTTCTTTTATTTCTTGACTGTAAGGAAGATTAAAGAAGTATGGTTTTACATAACCATCCTCATCATACCTTTCCAAATATACTCCAATTGTATACATTGTGCTCATATTTAAAAAAACTGTGTTAATAATCTTCTCTTTATCTTTCCTCCTTTTTTATAAGCAATGCCATATATATTAGGCAAGTCAAATTTTTCTCCAAAATCCCAAGGGTATGGATTATTAGGATCATAAAAGACGTTATTTATGTTTAACTTAGGTTCTATATCACGATATGATGTGCCATAATGCTTATTAAACTTATGAAGTCTAGCATTCATAATATCCAGAACTTCTTGTCTTGAATTTAATGGTATCTGGAAAGTACCATTGTCATCTGTAAGCTCATAAGCAATCATATTACCATTAGTATCTCTAATAAGAGTTGCTTCATAATCTGGATTCTTTGCAAATAAAGCTTTTGCTCTATCTTTTAAAGCATTAACTTCACTATTCGTCTTAAAAACATTGTTATATCCATAAGAATTTGAAACAACTCTTTCTAAATTATTGTTTAAAGGTTTGAATTTCTTACCTAACCTTGTTGCTATAATATAAGCAAGTGGAGTAGAATCTATACTAGTATCACCAGTATGAGTTTCTACAAGAATCCCACTTCTTCCAGTAGGGTTATCATTCATAATTCTTCTTAATTCCATAGAAGCCCCATATGGATTATTAGGATCTGTATTTAACAGATGTTGCTTTAATATCCAATTAGGTGTATGTTTTGGATTTATATAAGGTGCATACATAACTCCATGTGCACCTGTTTTTACTTTATCTGTAAAATACAAACCTTCTTTAAGTTTACCATTTTCATTTACTAAGGCATTTATTTCCTCGTCTGTATATGGAATATCACCTTCTTTTATATTTCTTGCTTTAATAGGTGTACCTGTTGGAGAAGAATCAGACAAATCAATTGTTTCCCAATTATCCATATCAACTGGTTCTATATTATCAAATGTAGAATCATCTAACAATGTATTAAAAACTGTTCCTTCTTGAGAATCTGTAGAAACTGCTTCTCTTATGCTATTAGTTGATTTTTTTGAATTTTTCCATCTCCCTATTAATTCATCTACTCCTTTATAATAAGGATATAATCCCATTAAATCCATAGCAGTCTCAGGGGTAAATTTCCCTTGACTGACATCATAGGCACCCTTGGCTGCAAAACCAAGACCTAAGCCAGTATTGGCAGCATCTACAATAGGATTGGACATAAGGGAGGCTATACCAGCTCTTGCAGTCTGTCCTGCTGTAGTAGCCAAGGCTGCCTGACCTAAAGCTCCTACTAATGGAGTAGAGGCTACTGCAAATGGAACTGCTGAAAGAGCTTGGCTCCAAGCAGTAAGGTTAGGATGCTCTTTCTCCCAAGCAGCATGATAATGAGCACCTTCTAAAAACTTTGTTTTCAAATGAGGATTGTACTCCCTATGAGGAGTATCAAGAACCTGTGTCTTATCATTGCTTTGTGTAAGATATTCATTGAATTGTGCAGACAGAAGATTCTCCTTTGAAGGGGTGACAACTACCTCGTCAAGAGTATGGACTGGCATAACAGACTTAGCTGAGCCATTGTTATCTAAGACATAATAGCTGCCATTGGCATCTGCAAATACATTAACAGGAGTCTGCTGCCCATCTGTCAGTATATTAGCTGGAGCAGAAGGGTAGGGGACTCCTTTGTATGTGATAGGACGAGAGTAAGAGAACTCTCTTAGGGTATTGTTATCTGTCATAATATTATTTTTTGAGCCTTAATGAGCCTTTTTGAGCCTTTCTAAGCCAAGGACTTTGAATTAAAACTATATTTATGGCAAAGTAACAAAAACCTTTTGAGAGTGCAAAGAAGTTAAGACTATTTCTTTAAGAAACTTTGAAGTTCGGTAAGAGAATAGACTGTATGGATAGAGTCAGGATTGAAGTCCTTAATCATATCCTTAAGTATCTCTTCCTCACGAGTGTTCTTGTAGAAAGGCATGATGATGACAGGAGACTTATGTCTTAAGGCACGTCCACATCTTTGTACACTACATACCTCAGACGAGGAATAATTGGCAAAGATGGCATATTTACAATCTACAAGATTGGCATTCTCATTAAGAATGTTGACAGAAGTGATGTGATTAATCTTCTTATCATTAAAATTCTTGTATATTTGCTCAGAATAAGGATTCTTGGAATGTATACAATACTTACCAAGACATTCAGCCTGCTCAATAGTCTTGCAGAAAGTAAGAGTACGCTCATCAGCAAGAATGGAAAGTATATCTTTAACAATACTATTCTTGAGATTGGCAAGATACTTAATGCGTTCACCACATGAGAAAAGCCATTTGTTCTTGGTATATTCTTTATGAGTACGCATAAAAGAGTTCTTTTGAAAGAGAATCTGAGAGTTCATGTCATTGAGCTTCTGACGCTGGGTGCAGGAGATAATGGCATGAACTTTCATCTTACGATAGCTCCAAAGCTTAGAGAAAGAACCATGATGAAGAGGACCTTTAGCCTTAGGATTAATCTCTATAAACTCTGTAGAATGAACATTATCAAGCTCAAGAGGATAGAGAATGATCTGAGGCTCAGGAAGAACACCATCCTTAATGGCATCAGTGATATTACACAATACAGTCTGTGCATGATACTTGTACAGGAAATACTGCTTGAGCTTTTGAGGGATTGTGGCACTAAGACCAATGACATTATGAAAGGAGATGGTGCTAAAGAGGTCATGTCGGAGGTCACTGTTGAGGTGATGACATTCATCCATAATAATGATGTCAAAATACTCGTCAGTGTGCTTATGAAGTGACTCATAACACTCAATAATAAGATTAGCATTACCCTTGATGCCTCCCCACTTAACCAACTCATCCTTCCAAGTGCCTTTATGAGCAGTTTTGGCTACAAGCAGAAGTATGGAAACTTCTGATTTGTTCTTACAAGAGGTTTCTATAATATGATTAGTCATTCTTATGGAAATGTAACTCTTGCCATAGCCAGTAGGAAGTTCGACTAAGGTGAAGTTGGACTTGCTTAATGCAGCAAGGCATTGAGAATAAGCTTCTTCTCTTGTCATATTAATTTGAAATTTAAGAATACCATATTTCAGGTATATTGTTGTCAGAATATTGATTCATGGGCTTCGAGTGATGAAAGATAACTATCAGCTTCCTCTTCAAGGAAATAATCTTCTATCTCCTTAGAAGGAAGATTTTCAGCCATTGCCTTAAGATATGACTCTTCCTTGAAAGGGTCATAATTGTTGAAATGTGCTACCATAATGTTTGGAATTTAAGTTGATATATTGAATATGAAAAATATAACATGTAATGAGTCTGTAAACTGAAAAACCATCCCTGTTTCACAACAGAGATGGCTAAAATAGTAATCTATACGGAAATAAAAAACTAAAAAATTATGACTACAAAGTACTCCCTATTGGGCTTGAACCAATGACGCCAGGTTTAGGAAACCTGTGCTCTATCCAACTGAGCTAAGGGAGCAAAAAGCTTCTACTGTTCTCACGAATGACAGAAGCAGACAAATTAAAAACATCGCAATATAACATGTTACTTATTACTAACTCAAAACAACAACAATGCAAAGATACACTGTATAGATAATAATGCAAAACATATAACCAAGAGACTAAGAACGTCTTAATGGGAATATGAGGAAGACTTAGGCTTTACCTTCTCTATAATGAAGAAGGTTGCCTTACGTTGAAGAATATGTCGGAAACCAAGTTTAAGACACTTAAACCAACTTCTTGTACACATCATTCCATATTCATGAATGTATGGAAGAAAGCTGATATAGTGAATCTTGTAGAAAGTAATATACCTTTTAGTTCTTGGCATTGTTGTAGTATTTAGAGAAATTCTCGAACTTTACTTTATGAGTAGAAGGATTGTATGTGCAGCGTGCAATGAGCTGAACATTTGACTTTGGGATATAGAACATAATACTTGAGTTTTAATGGTGAAACAATGTTATGAGATTATCATCAAGGATACTGAGAAGTTTTCTTCTGTAGAACAACTCATAATTATCATTAATATTCTTATGACGATGATAGTTGATTCGGGCATCATCTATTTGATTTAAACTACGCATGAGAAATTTGTTTTTGTACTTAAGATGATTGCATTCTATATTAAGCCATACTGTTGTGACCAACAACAAGATAATAAGAGCTATTGTTAATAATATGAACATAATTGTTTATTTTAAAGTTATTTCTTTTTTATATTGTTAGTATCAATCATTAGTCCGAGTAGAGTAATGCTTACAAGATTTGAGATTTTTCCTTTTAAGGAGAAACATCCAATGACTTCATTCCATACTATCTCGAAAGTGGCTGTATTAAATACAATAGTGTCACCCTCATAAACTTCCTGACCATTCCTGTCTTTAAAACCAGTATATTGTCCAACAGTAGAGGGATTAACTTCATATCCTCCGACTATAGTGCGAGGTTCTAAGCCAGTTGTTGTGACCCTTTGATTGTGAACTAAGTCACCATATCGCCAAGTGTCAGTGAAGACATCTTTGCCACGAAATTTTATTGTTCTCATAATTGTTTTACTTTTTGTAGGTTTTGTATGTTTAGTAGGGAGAGTAAGTGAAGTAGGTTTAGTAGGTATAGTAGGGAAGAGGTTTTTATTTATTTCTATAGCTACTTATATCATTTTTAAGTTCTACAGGTTCATCATCATAAGTAAGATTTCTGCCAATGAGCTTCTTAATGCTACCTTTAGGAAGTCTTATTTTCCCTATGTAAAAATCATTCCAATAACCTTTCCAATCTTTATCCTTCTTATTTTTAGAAGGTTTAGGATCGAGAATACATTCATCTTCAAATTCATCTATTGCTATCCATGCCATAATTATTGATATTTATTTTCTACGATTTCAAAGTCTACCATATCACCATACTTGGCTTCAGTGATAAGCATACCAAAGTATTTACCAAAATGCTGAGCAATCTCTACAGTTGCACAACCCAAAAAACCTACAACAGCATCAGCAAAACTTACACTTCCATAAGGACGGAAGCAACTAAGGCCAGTATCATTACAACAACCAGCGCAGCCACCAAAAACATTATATAAAGTCCCCTCACTCTTAATCTCACCTATTACCTCCATTTTACCTGAGTTAAGTTCACTCTTATAATAAGTAGAATTTTTCATTACAAATGGATTGTAAGGATAATAGATATGAGAGTCTTTTGGGTTTTTCGTAAGATATAAATCTTGATCTAAGTTGAGAGCCTTTCTTATAATATTCAGCTGGAACATAGCAGCAGAAGCCATAGAGACAATTCTGAGTCTGCATACACTCTCTATGGTGCTATAATATTCATCGGACTGAAACTTATAAAAACAAAGTAGAGCATCTTCAAAAGTTTTGATTTTTGTAAAATCAAATGTATCAAGTTCTTTTTTACTAAATGCTTGAAGAGCTACTTCTTTAAGTGATTCATTATCACTATTATACCACTCTTTTGCTTGTTCTCTTTTCATTATTAATCCTCCTCAACCTTCAAATGTTTTATACGTTCTTGTAATCTTTTAATCTGCCTCTCGTATTGCTTTATTCTTTCCTGTGCAACAAAACAGGAGTCATACTTGCCAACATAATATTCTTCTTTGAGTATGTTGGGGATATAGAGCTTATCCCCGCTTTGCGTCCAAGAGTTTAAGGCAAGAATGTAGTTTTCATTGTGTGGGTGTATCATAAGGAACTCCCAATGCTGAAATTCTCCATTGCAAATTTTTGTTATGGTACAACCTTTAGATAGTTGTGATATGTTTTTTAGTCGCTCCATGATAATTTCCTTTTTGTGCTTGTATTTCTTTTTCGACTTGTTCGCATTTTTCGCGAAGACCTTTAATCTTCGACTTTAGCTCCTCATAATGCTCCTTCCTTTCCTCGTATTTTGCAACCGGATACATAAGCATGTCAAGAAACAAGCTCCAAATATCGAAGTACTCATTAATGAGACATTTGCTTGTAAATACTCTGAACAGAGCAAATGGGACGTATAAAACAAGCATTATCGGAACTAATATTATCATTATGATAACGTTAATGACTTTCATTGTAATTTTATTCATTTTTCCTCCTCCAATTCTTTTTGTAAACAATTTATTTTATATATAACTGCATTAGCATAGTTATCAGTCTTTGCTCTTCTTTCCGCCTTTTCTTTAGCATGTTGTAAAGCAATCTTCATACCTTGCAAATTTCCTTTATAAAAACATTTTGTAGCCTCAGAAGTTGCATCATACTGCAACCACTTATATAAAATATTAGCTGCGCTTTGAATATCGTCAAGTGCAAGCTTTATTTCTTCTTGTGTCATTTTTCTTCCTCCAATTCTTTTATAATATCTTCAAGCAAATCGCCAGTTGCCTTAATCTCAATGGCGGTTTTATTGTCGAAATTGATATACATAGTGTCTGTATGGTTATCGAGACAGAACTGACGTAACTTCCACTTAATAAGACCAAAGATTTCCTCATCAGTAATAATGCGTCTGTCTTGAAGCATGAGGTTAGGGTTGCGTTTGGAAACCTTTGCCAAAAATACGTTAAAGCAAGCTGGGCATATTTTGTAATCTTGTGCTGACATGATGTGTAATGTTTTATCTCTCCCTGCTGTCACCAGGGAGAGGATGATTAAAGTTCAAACTCTCTGACTACTTTAGGCAGCTTGTTATAACCTTTTTCAATATGATGCTGCTTACAAGCTTCAATAGCTTCATCTTCTGTAGTATAATACCGCTTACGACAAGACATACTTAAATCATCGTTTTCTATTTCTGTCCATATAGGATATTTGTAATATGTACCTTCCCTATCTGTTTCCTTGCAAACCAAGGCACGATAACCTTTATGGCTTTTTGTTATTCTGTATTTCATTGCTTTGTAGTTAATATTTTTCCAAGACAGACAAGCACAGTAAACTGGAGTTTTATCAGGGCTTTCACCTGTAGTTTTATCGTCACTTGCGGACGTTCCTTGCCTTGATGATTAGCCTTATCTAATAAATCAAGACTTGAAACCTGTGCTGAATTGTCTATGCGGTAATTGTACTTTTACGGCTACAGCAAATGCCAACCAGTCTAAAACGGCTCAACATCATACTGTGCTTGCTGTCAAGGAGAAAATTAGTTAATTACTCTGTTACCACTTCCCAATCTTCCGCAAATACATCAGATGAGGAAGGAACCCAAGAGTCTGCTCTTCCATCTGGATTGATGATAAGCATCTGATTAGTATAGTCAATATGAGGATCCTCACGACTCATCAAGATATTCTTGGTAGACTGAGGAAGTGACTGCATATTAGGAATGACGTCACCTTCAATGTGTGAAGGAACCTGCTTCACAATAAATAATCCTTTACCATTCCACCCCTTACGTCTTACTGCAAAACCAGTCTTCAAAGCTTCTATTACCTCCCCGAAATTCATACCTTTGACTTCATGATATGCTTTTTCAAATACATTTTTTGGAGACCAAGAATCATAAAAGCTACCGTCTGGGTTTGTGTACCTTACATGATAACCATTTCTCCATTCATGGTTATCACTATTTTTGCGTGCATAACCAATAGATTCTGCATCAATCTCGTTCATTGGTCTTGCTTCTACTACCTTAATACCAATGTACTTCTTTAAATTTAAATTACATTTATCCATATTACTATTTATTTATATCTTTTACAGGATGATTAATAAATTACAACACAATCATCAAATACTGATACACTATCAACATTCATGGGTTGCCCATTCTCTTGTGTACCATGAGAATATGGAAAGTTGACTTCCATAGTTTTATCATCTACCTTTGATAATTTGTTAATTAATTCTTCTACTGTCATATTCTATTTATTTATGCCCCAAAAGAGTTAAACATCAAATTATATAAGACAAGCTAATACCTAATATGCCTGCTCCTAATATCATAAGTATGACTCCTTGGAGCATATATTTAAAATCCTTTAAAAATAAATATACTCCAAATATAATTAATATTATACCTATTATAAATATTGCTTCCATACTTATACCTTCATTTTTGAGTTAAGTCCTAGACCAAATAGAATGTTCTGGAGTTGATGAATATACTTAATATATGCAATTTGTTTACATATATGGTTGTCTGTAAACGGATATACATCAAACTCTTTACCAATACCTTTTTCTATGTAGATAGGAAAATATCCATATTCTTTAATATCTGGTTTTATATATACCTCATGACTATTCTTTACTCCTCTATTCATCATTTCTTTCTTCCATCCGTTCTTCTCTAGAATCTCAAAAGTAATAGGAAGTCCTGATAATTCTAATTGATGTACCGTATGACGTATATAAGATAGCTTATAATTATTTAGTTCAAGTGTATCCATAATTGTATGTATTCTGTTATCATACATAACAATATCGCCTTTAATATATTTTTGTTCCATACACTTTACTTTTTATTATTCATCATATAAGCTATATCATGTACTTGGTGACACATTTGACAAACATCTTCGAGACTTCTTGTGTCCCAATCATAATACATTCTTCCGTAGCTTTCGGTTATTACTACAACCTGTCTGTCATGGAGAATTCGCCATAGCATTCTTAACTTATGTTTCATAAGCTTATAGTATTTTTAAACACACCACCCACAGCTACCTACACATAGCTTATTTTTTAGTTCGTTGCAAATGTGATAATAGTCTTCTTCTGTGATATTGTATTTATCTAACACTCCCTTTATTAGATTCTTTGGTTCGAAGTACATATTACCACAGCTATAAGGTTCTGCACTTTCTGTATCATGATCATATGTATCACCAAAATCCCTACTATCAGCATTCTTACCATTAATAGTGAATGTTTCTAATTCACAAGGCAGTCCCCTAAAAGGTTTAATAATTAATTCCATATTATTTTTATTTAATCTCATAAGAGATGGTTAATTACTAAAGCTCATTAAACTCTTTTTGAAATCTCTGTTTTGTTTCAAAAAGAAGTTGATTGAACTTAGTGTTAAATTCTTTGTCACAGTTTACTAGCCCATAAATACTATCTGAAATTATATAATTATTAGGCTTTTCTGAAAGCACATTCAAAAGTATATCTACTTTAGGAATCAAACTCTTAGCTAAGATATTTGCTCTTTCTAATTTATCTATATTCATATTATTATCTATTTAATCCCATAAGGGATAATTAGTTACTCAATACCTTGTATCTTTGGCAGCTTCTTGATAATATCACCGTCATAGCTGTCTGAGCCTTTCTGAGCCTCATTAAGCCTTGTTGAGTCGTTAGATGATGGTAGTATATCTTTGAGATAGCACCATTTTGCAATTTGATTTTTATTGCAATAACTTTCCCAATCTTCAATACATATTGAATTATCAAATTTGTAGCATTCCCCAGCATCCCAAAATTCAGTGATAATTAATTCATCATCTTCTGGTGATTCCTGTGGGGTATGCCAGATAGCTTTAGTAAACCATTCTGCACCTGCTTTAAAGGCATCACGTTTCATAGATGTTTCTATACCCTCGTCTATTTCTTTAGGATAACCGATGTAAGCATCTACTGCTTCTGTGATTTTACTATCGTCTATCATATTGTTTTTACGGATTATAGAATTCTTTTGTACCAACTAAGTATGCTGTCTGCTTATTGTAAGGAAGACAATGACAATAAGGGTTACCTACACAAATATAAGGGTAATCATTATCTTCTCGATTATAGTAGGAAAACATATCTACTGTCCATTTTTGATTTGGGTCATCTCTAACCAGCACTTTGTCAAATGGCTTGAGATTGAACGGAACTTCTGGCTTTACAGGCTCTACTTGCAGAGTCTCAGGGTTGTACTTGCCTTTAAGTATTCTCTCTGCTTTTTTGACGAACTGCTTGCATTCTTCTTCTGTTGCTTTTCTGAATAGAAGTATATCACAAACTTTTTCTTCTCCCGTATTACCGTCACCATATAGATTGATAGTGGTATTGAACTCTGTGTAGGTATCATTTGCCCAGCCGTCAAATACAGCAGCCATACCACCTCCATTTTTTATTACCACGTCTCCTCGCTTGAAGAAATTCGTCCAGTTGCGCATTTTTGATGAAGGGAAGAGGAGACATTCAGCGCCTTCATAATTATAATAAAGTCCTGTTTTAAAGAAATTAGTGAAACTATTTGGCTTATACCTTATTTTTACAGTAGCTGCCCATGTAGAGTCAACTTCTTCAAGTGTAACGTCTCCAAATAAAGGAGAGTATAACTTTGTTCTTTTTGGATAGTCCTTTAATATCTCTGCTATGTTAATCTCATTGTTCATTGTTGTATGTTTTATAGGTGTTTTCTGTAATTTCTTTGTAAAATGTAACCTTAAAATTTCATGAGTGTTCATATCAATCCAATATACAGTATATTGAACTAATATATTATCTATTACACTAAGAGTAGGTACATAACCTAAATTAGTTTTATGATACTCTTCATCCAGTTGTGGAAGCTTTGCAAACATTTCTAATTCTGTCATGATTATTAATCTTTATAAATAATATCAAGAATTTCTCGAAAGTTAGGATTATCTATAACTGCTTGAGCATCTTCTCTTCTATTAAAAATAGCTTTTATACCACATAAGTGCATAGCAGATACTAGATTAATCTTATATTCTTTGTTTACATTATCGTATACTATTGAATTATTTTTGATAATTTCAGTATGTAAATTATTATAATACTCAGCAATATTAAGAAGTTGATTTAATGCTAATAGTTTTTCAAGTTGCCTTTTATTAGTAGCATTATTTTTATCATTTCTAGCTCCATTAGAAAAACCACTAGCTTTTTTAATATTACCAGTATTATCTATATAATAACCCGTATCTCCATTGCATATATTAAATATACGATTACACACATCTTCGTATGTAATATTTTTTATAGGTTTGAATATGATACGCTCAAATGTAGAGCGTTCTTTATCAATTTCATAACCTTTTGGAGCTTGTATTTTAAGTTCTTTTGTTTCCATATTATTCAATTTATTTATTAGAGAGGGAGAAGTACGAATTGAACGTATTTAGGCTACTTGATGTATACAATTCTACTATAGTATAATTAAATTATATCTAGTTCGGAAATTTAACCTATTAAGTTACCTTTTCACCCTATCACCTGCCCTATGTATTTACAACTATATAGGCATCTCCCTATTTTTTTATGAAAAATTATTTAATTTGCTTTTGAGTTTCTTTTAATAATGTAAAGAACTTAGCTTTAAATTTATCATCTGTAACCATAAGTAAATGAAAACCTTTTAGGTATTCATTATCTATATTATCTATATGTTTGATGAGATATTTTAAAGTATATTTCTTTATCAATTCTGAATAACTATCCTCGTTGTAGCTCACCATTCTTAGTGATGTTTATAGGAGTATCTTCTTTGAAGTATTCCCATGATGTATATTCTTCTTTCATAGTTCGTTGTATTCTTGTTGTAAACAGACTGCATCTTCATAGTAATCATCTATGAACAGTTGACATTCTACTTTGCTGGTAATACAGCCTTTGAATTTAATTTTCATCCATTTCTCAATAAGAGCTATCTGTTTTCTTTGAGAAGGAGTTGGCCTTTCTAATGTTATCATTACTTATAAACTACTGTTGTGTCTATTGGTGTATTATCTTTATATGTTATCTGTAAAGTTGTTTTACCTCTATAGACATCTATAGCTTGTGGACAGTTATTTTCACGTATTATCATTGTACCTCCTACCATTACAGCTACACTAGAATATACGCCAATTAGATCTAATTTATCAACTTGGTCTTTAAGTATTATTACTATAGATACAATAAATCCTAATAATAATACAATTATTCCTAATATAATCATATTGTTTCAAATGTTAATGTACATTGTTTACACTCAGGTGAGTGTATAACTCCTTTACCAGGGAAATAAATATAATCATGATGTTTATACTGAAACTCTTGTGGAGCTTTAGCATTAACTAATACTAATATCCCTATGGCTATTATAGCCAGTACTAATATCAATACTATAATTCTTATGGATGATATTTTCATTTTAATATTTTTACTTTAACTTTCTCTAGTTTAACTCTTCTAGTATCTTTAGGATGAATAAGAATGTCAATACAATGATTGTGACGTTTGTTCATGACATCTTTAACTTCATAGATACCAAAACCTTCAATATAGACTCTTTTAGGTTTATTCTTAGGAAATAACCAAAGTAAGTCTCTTGAGATGGCACACCACTTGATTCTATTATGCTTTAGATGGTGTAGATTAATCTTACTACCATCAGAGGTAACCAGTGGCTCAGAATTGCACTGAGCCTTGACTGGTTGATAATAGGTGAGAGTGACATGAGTTATTGTTTCTCCTATGACAGGAATATTGACTATAAAGAATAGTATTGATATTAATATGTATTTCTTCATTTGTAATATAATGATTAAAAGTAATATAATTCTTGAGTTGTTACAATTTACATCCAGGCTGTCTGTATCTATGGTATTTCTTAACCTCTTCTATAGTGTGCTTACTTTGTTTTTCTCTGTATTTTGTGCATTTAGCACAGAGATTTACATCTTCATATAGAGAACATCCTGATAGGGTATTCATTCTATTAACTCTATAAGAACACTTTTCTTTTTTTAGAGGACATTGTTTTATTTCTCTTGATTTCATATTATTAAATATATTCTTAAAAGTTATCTACTAAAAGGAGAACAAATTAATGCTCTCATAATTTAGCTAAACCCTCTGCAAATGCATCTACATACTCATAAAGATGTTCTTCTTCCTGTGAGTCTTGAGCTTGTAAAAAAGCAATTACTTGTTGTGCTATAAGTTTGCCTTCTTCAGTATCAAAAGATGTATTAACTTTATACCATTCAAGAAAGTCTGATGTACTAGTTGTTTCATATTCTTCTACACCTGCCCATCCTGATGTTAATGCAATGGCTTCTACTAGTTCTTTATGTGTCATAATTTTAAAGTGTTAATAATATTAGAACCCTATGTGAGTTACAACCTCACTACAATGCAATTTAATAGGGTTTAATTCCAACCTTTTTTAGTTTGATAGCATAACTAAAATTGGTACAGTCTAAATATGAAGACCTCAATATACTTACTATCCTCGTATATTGTCTGTTGTACGGTCATAATAATTAAATCCTAATTAGAGGAAAGCGTTTACACAATACAAATTTGTTGTTTGGGTGGACTTGTATCATGATTTTATTTATCCACATAAAAATCTAAACACAGATTAAGCTATCCAGCGTTGCCCTATGTTTAGTTATTATATTTATATTGAAAAAGCATTATACATATACACAGAGTTACCGTTAGACTATCCAGTGCTAATAGTTCCTCTGTGTTTCGTCCAGTCTCATCAGTATGAATTTTTGAGTCTCCTGGCTGACTTATATAATTAATCTAAAATATTAAAGTAAATGATTATCTATATTCATTCAAGACGTACTGACATCCAACTAACTTCTTTACCATTTAAATATATATATGGTACAGCTAAGTCAAGGGTTTTTACATCTGATACAGAGATATTTGTTTTGTTTTCTCTATTATAAGCATCTATGATGTTTTCTAATAGTTTATTTGATATTACTGCTTTCATAGTGTTTATAAATTAGTTGATACTTTTACAAGATTTCTGTTATACTGATTGTATGCAAGTGAGTTCTGTATGTTGTACCACTTGAATACCTGAATAAATGATTTATTCATGACGTTGTTTTGTAGAGCAAATCTAATTAGTGTTTGCAAATCTGATTTATCCATATTGATTAATGCTAAGAGTCAAACAAATCCAAGAGGTCTTGGACTGAATATTCTGTCTTAGTTGCAGATGGAGCAGAGAAGATGTTCTCAGCCAAACGCTTAGAAGTATCTTCTTTATACTCCAACTGCATCTGAGATAGTATAGAGAAAATATCAGTATTATCGTCAATATTGTTAGCTTTGACATACTGGTTTATCTGTGAGAGGGTGATCATATTATTTTGAGAATATGATTAATCTGGGCTTCTGTAAGAGAAGGAAACTTATTGAGTAAACTTTTCTTGGTAAATTCTGGTTTGAGTTTAGCACCTGTGAGACGTTTTACTTCACAATTATCTGCTATAAAAGAAAGTAGATTGGTGAGTTGCCTTGAGTCCATATTATTTTAGTTTATCTAAACAATACTGATACCAACTTCTTTCATATCTACCAGTATATTCAGATGTTTTAGGCACTTCTCCTAAATAAGGTGTTACTAATAAGGTCTCAATGAAATCAGCATTTTCATTGTTTAACTCAATACCTTCTTTATTTAGAACTACTCTTTGTGCTGTAATAGAATGACTTGTTACAATTAGCTTGCCCATTGAACGCCAAACTTGATTACGATGAAGAAATAATCCATGTTCAGGAAGGTTCTTTATTTCTATTTTTGTTGCCATAATTCTGCATATTTATTGATGTCTCCTTCTTTTAGTACATCATTTATTACTTGTGTAGTTGTACTGTCTAAGTCAGACATATACATTCTCATAAATATTTCTAAATCTTTCATAGTTATGATATTTTATAGAATGTCACTTTCCTCACATACCATTATGTCCTTGAAACACTCAGCTTCTTTCTCTTGTCTTAATAACATATTAAAAGCATTAATTAAATGGTCAGTATCCATATATTTAATAGGGATGTTTTTACCGTCTTTTGTTGTCCAAATAATAAAACCAGAGTTGCGCTGTCTAAGCCACAACTCCAGCTTTAAGTCTTGTATTGTCGCCCTTCTCATACTATAAATAGTAATCATTGAACAATGCTTCAAACTCCTTATCTGTGAAGATTAGCACTTGCTTTCCCTCATTTTTCTTGTGAATAGCTTCTAAAAGCTTTATGTCTTTTGCTGTCATAATTATAAGTTATTTAAAAAGTTATTTATAACAATTGTATGATACTTCTCATTTTTAAGATAAGTACTTATAGCTGTATTGCATTTTTTCATGTCTGCACTACAAAGTCCTTCAGCTATTGGCAAAGTTATAAATTGATGATACATAGTAAATAAATAATCACCATTTGTATCAAATACTACATAGTCCTGTTTGCCATAGTTATCCATAGTAACTTTGTCAGTAATTGTTTCAATAACAATATTTGGATATATAATCTTTATCATAATGTGTAGTATTAGATAGTTATTCCCAAGCTCCTGTATAAAGAGGTTCAATGGTTATATATTGAAAGTAATCATTACCCCAACCTTTTCTATTACACCTCATAGATGCTTCTGCTTTATAAAACTCTTCATCAACTTCTTTATGTATAAGTTGAGCAAAGAACCTATCATTATCTGTTTCTACAGTCATTTGTTCTAACTGTTCTTTACATTTTGCCCAAGTATCTACTGTGATAAAAGGCTTGATGTCATTAGTAGACACTGATGTAAGAATGTATAGATTTTCTCCTTTTTTGTTTGTTATTTAACTGAACATAATTGTAATATTTAGATTGAAATGTTATGAAAAATGTAATATTGCTAAGTAGTTTTAGCAAAAAGAATAGATAGTTGTGCTTAGAGGAAAGATGAAAGTGTGAGATAGGAGTAAGTAAATTGTGCTATAAAACTGTAGAGATGAGAAAATGGTGTGTAAAGAGGCTGAAGTAATCTCTGGGGAGAGGTATTTTCAGCCAACTTTACACACCTAACTATCTATAACACAACTAATTACAAACTTATTGCACAAACATTTTTACTGTGCAATTAGATGCCTAAATCGACATCCTGCCAAGCATTAGCACCTGCATTGCAAAGTGAGAAGTTACCACTTTCAAGCTCAACAACCTGTAGATCATTCTTTTTTTCTGCAATCTCCTGAGGTGTGAGAGGACCAAGTTTAGAAGAGAAGGCAACGAAGGTTCTTGTGTTGTCACTTGGATTGGTGAAGATGCAAGATTTGAAAATTTCTCCAGACTCTTGGTTGGCAAATTCTCCAACCTGCATTTTACCATGAGACTTAGCAAAGTCAATGAGAGACCATGAGTTCTTGATACCTTTCAAAACTGAGCCATTATTAGTAGCCATAATATTATCCTCATCTCAGAGGTACTATTGTTTGTAGATAACAACTAACTGACTGCAATATAACATTATTCCTCAAGGACAGTCAACCCTATTGGAATTTTAAAACTATTGAAGGATGAGATATTCTGAATATCTTCTTTCCTCCAAGATATAGGAGTGGTGATGTGTCCCTTAGGATCTTATAAAGCTATTAAACTTCTCTTCTTACCTTTCTTACAGTACTTGCAGAAAAGAAAGAAATATATAAAGAAAGAAAAGATATGAGATTTGGTTATGCTTAGTACAAAAGACTAACTGTGGTGTGTCCCCCTTTTACTTACTTTTACTTGTAGAGCTTTGTAGATTTGAAGACTCAGGTTTCCTCTGACCAGTGAAAGATGGTAGTAGTAGAGTTTATGTGAAATTAGCTGAACTTCTGTTTAGAGTTGTACTACTATTTTCTCTCTTGGTCTGAGGGATTGAAGTGACTGAAAAATACTGATTGTATATCTATATAGGTATGCATACATTATTATATAAAGAAGACTTCACTACTTGTAAGTTCAATAACACTTTTAGATTGTCTAAGTAGATTTATCATAACTATTAGTAGATTAATCCTTATTATTATTTTTGTATCAGTAATTTTAAATATAATAACAATGAATGAATTTGCTTTAATCAATACTTCGAAAATGAAGAGTCTATTTAAGGAGTTATCTACGGTTGAATTTAAGATGCTATCAATGATACTATTCTATCTTAGTAGTAATAATAAAAAGTTATTTATACATAATGCAGACTTTAGAGACTTCCTATCTTCTGTAAACTTTTCTAAAACTCCAGAAAGAATAAGTACTATTTTATCATCTCTGACTAAAAAAGGCATTTTGATAAAAGAAGCTATGGGGGTATACTCTGTGCCTGAAGGCATGTGTCTTTCTTCTAATGTTTGTGAGAAATAATCCCTAATAAGATAATATACGCAAATTTATTTAAGTGTCTAATAATCAATTGGTTGCGAGATTACATATTCTCATGTTTAAGAATGTCAGTCTCATATTTAAGAATCTGATTCTTATATTTGATACTTATATTATCATAATGTGAGAATAATTGTCTCATTAAAATGAGAATTTTATTATCAAGGTATGAGTAAATTTTTAGCAGAAGAGTTTGAAACACATGGATATAATCCAAATACTGGTGAAGAGTATAGCTATAGTGGTCAGAAGTCAGTTCAATTGAAAAAGGCTGAACCTTTCTTTCTTACTTATAGTAAACAAATTCTTGCATTATATAGCACTGATGTACTTAATGCTACTACTAAAGTGTTATATAAAATACTTGAGTATGCAGAATGGAATACTGGAAAGGTTTTTATGACAACTGATAGAGTAGAAGAAATAATGTCTACCTGTAGTATCTCAAGAGCATCTTACCATAGAGCTATAAAAGAACTTATAGCAAAAGGTATTATAACTAAAGGTAAAGGTTCATATACTATTAATGAGAATATGTTTTGGAAAGGAGAATTAAAGATGAGAGATAAGATTATCAAATCTAAAATGAAAGTAGCGTTTATTCCTATATTGCCTGATAATGAGACTTTAGAGGCAGTGAATGAGTAAAAATTAAAAAAGCTAGCCTAATAAGGTTAGCTTTTATTCTTTTACTATCTAAGACCTTAAGAATTTATACCAAGTTGAGTAACCACTGTACTTAATAAACTCTCTAAAGGTTATATTATTGTAGCACCATACAATTAAAGTTGTATCAAGTACTGCAAGAACTAACAAAGTAAAGGATAATTCTGTACAGCAGATGAGCAATGCAGAGAGAATAAATGTAATGTAAAATATGATTGCTTTCATGATTGATGTTTTAAAAGGCTGCAAGGTGATGTACCAAGCAGCCTATGTTTAGTGATTATAGTCCAAGAGCTTTGCAGTGAATATTGTACTCTTCAATAGAGACCTTGATATTTCTTCCAAAGATTCTGATTGTCTTGAACTTTGGAGTGACAGCATTGTCCTTGAAGATAGGTACATCAATGCTTATCTCTCCACTTATTACCATGTTGTTGAAGTGAGAATGTCTTTCTTCAAGCATGTTAAGGTGAACTCTCTTGCTGGCTTCATAGTTATCACTTGAGCATACAGCATTACGGTTGATTTTCTTTCTCATAGTTGTAAAGGTTTAGTTGGTGATAAATTCTAATTCCATAGAATACTGTCCAGTTTAGCTTTTGACTCATAGTAGTCTTGTGGATCAAAAGCATCTACCCAGTCATATTCATTGTTAAGAGTGTCAAGCAAGTCTTCTGTAGCTTTGTTGTATGAATCATAAGCACTAAGAAGATGATTGACTTTTGTATGGTTGGTATTTTGGCATACCATGAAGCCTGCAATCATACCAATTATCATTGATATAATGCAAAAAAGGATAGTTTTATTCATTGTTGTTGTGGTAAAAAGGAAAAGCAGGATTTCTCCTGCCTTTCATTGTTGTTAGAGACCAAGGTCAACATCTTCCCAAGAGTTCTGACCCTGATGGCAAAGTGAATACATGTCTTCACCATCCTTTGTCTCACAGAGAACCACCTGAAGGTCATCCTTCTGTGCTGCAATCTGTCTTGGAGAGAGAACACCCAACTTGCTGCTGAAAGCAACAAAGGTGCGAGTATCACCTTTTGTGAAGATACAGCTCTTGAATGTTTCACCAGATTCTGAATTTACAAACTCACCAACTTGCATCTTGGGACCAAACTCTCTTGCAAATGCAATGAGTGACCAGCTGTTCTTGATAGTTTTTGACTGTGCCATAGATATGCCTCATAGCAGGACTTCATTAGTGCTATGCCTTTAGTTCCTCGGATGCTTTCTCCAGAGGCATGTATGCAGATGGGTATTTGCCATTGAACAAACTGGCAAATGGAAGGTTACTGTTCTTCACCCTCAAACCATCATGGAATGAAATCCCCCAGGGGGTATATCCCATTCCAAGATATGGTGGTGGTGGTGTGTTTTATTATCCCCACTCTTGATACATACTTCTGAAATTTTTTATATTCTCTTCTCTTGATATATATGCTTCATCTTTGATACATATATTCTATTTTTCGTTATTATCTCTCATCTTTATACACACATTTATTGGATATTGTTTTGTTGATACAAGTATTATAAGTAACTTTGTAACAGAGTATTAACAACAAATAATAATAGAAAATGAAAGGATTGGAAGAGTATATTTCAACGCATGGTAGACACTTTACAGAGAGACTTGCTATTACAGTTATAGATAGCAAATGGAGTACTTCAGAGATAGAGAAGACCTCTGAAGCAATGATATATTATAATGTGTCTGAGGCTACCTTAGGAGATATTGTATTTCTGGTCAACAAGTATAAGAAAAACCATTATCATGCTACTAAGAAAAGATGCCTAAAATATGCTCTTGATATAGTTGGAGATTATAGTTCCAATGGTTATGCTTTTACTCTTTTCTCTTTAATGAATAGTAATATAGATTTAAAGGATTATGTATAAAACAAAAATAAGAGGAAGCTATCACAGTTTCCTCTTATTCCACTAATCTATAAACCTTTAAACGTATGAACACTATTTTACATCACCTAATTTATCTGCCCAAGCCTCTGTATAAAACCATTTGTATGATTTGTCAGGGGCTATTGTTTTATGTGTCATTGCCCACAATATACTTGGAATACCTATTATAATAAGGTATAGTGGTCCAAGGTACAGACTCTGTCTTGTATGACCATATTCATGCTTTATAGTATTCTCTGTTGCCCTTGGAGAGATGAATATATAATTTCCAAGTGTCACACTTCCAGATGAATACTTTGTGTAGATCTTTATTCCTTTATATTTTGTTATTGCAGGAATTTTGTTCTTCACTATCAAATATCTCAAATAAATTAGAGCAATGACATTCTGAGGCAACTGCCAAATGTATTTCAGTATTGATTTTATCTTTTTCATAATAATCCTTATTTTATAGTTATCTCAATATTCTCACCTTTCTTGTATGCAGTATACATTATATTATATAGCTTCAAGAAATAGTCCTTTGACTTTGTGACCATTCCTTTCACATCATTCTTTCCTACAAGTATGCAACCTTCTGTATCTTTGGCTGAATTACCACAATGAATGAGTACACCATCATATCCAGGAACATCCTTAAGCCTAGGCATTCTTGCACCATTACAGTTCTTTATATACCAATTACTTTTGCTGAATCTTGGGCTAGAAATATCCATTCTTACTTTATAGGTTCCAGCAGGTATTGCAGTTTGTCCTGTTTTCTTCTTTTTCTTAATCTCTTCAAGGGACATATTACTTAAAAGACCTCTATCCTTGTCTTCAAGAGTATTTGAGAAGAACACATCATCAATATATAATTTACCAATGGTATAATTCTCTTTCTTCCATTTTCTATCTATCAATATCTTCATATTACATATATGTTAGTTATAACACAAAGGTACTTATAAGTGTGTCTCTATGAAAGTAGTTAAATGAATGTATTAACATGATATAAATAGTATTGTTAGATTATTGTTATATATATTTATTGATTATACCTTTGCAATACTTAAAAGGAATTGAATGAAAACATTAAAAAGATATGCTTGCCTTATAGGTGTTATATTACTAGTGGTAACAATGATTGCCCTGTACTTTACACTTAAAAGCAAGAAAGAAACTGAGAAAAGATGGAAGGAAGCTATTGCTAATGTCAAATCTTATGATAACCTATTCAATGGTTCCAAGAATAATGATATAGCATTTCTGTTAACTATTGATCAGTTAAAATATTCCAACGATTCTATTTTTCAAGAACTTAATGAGGTAAGAAGAGAATTGAAGATAAAAGACTCAAAGCTAAAGAGCTTGCAGTACATATCTTCTAATTTTACAAAATCTGATACAATAATTTTGAAAGACACTGTTTTTAAGGATGAGAGGATTGATATTGATACATTGTTATCAGATGAATGGTATTCTATAAATGTCGGTCTGAGGTACCCTTCATCTATAACTGTCACACCAAAATTCAAGAGTGAAAAGGTTGTGATAGTATCAGCTAAAAAAGAAACAGTCAATCCTCCAAAAAGATTCTTCTTATTTAGATGGTTTCAAAAGAAACACATTGTGTTGCATGTGAATGTGATTGAGAAGAATCCTTATATAGAAGATCAGGATAACAGGTATGTTGAGATTATTAAGTAAGTAGTGTTCTATTTGCTTTTTTATTATTTTTTAGTTGTTAAATTGGTTCTCCCCCTGTCAGCGGACAGAGGGAGTTTTTATTTTAAGAGTTTACTTAGACTTATGATATATAAGAGTTTCTAGATAAGTGATAACTTTCTCATTAGCTTTGTTGATATTAGTATAGTCTTTTTGTATATAGATGTCAGTAATGTCCATATCTGATACATGATTTAATGCTTCATGTATGGTATACTTATCAATGCCAAGTCTGTTTCTTGCTATTGATGCCCAAGTATGTCTGGCAGAATAGAAATCGAAATGAGGAATGTCTATTGAATCTGCAATTATATGTAATCCCTTGTTTATATGTTTATTGAAATTTGCTGCATTACTATACTTTTTATAAAAGCTGAATACTCTTAACTCTCCTTTATATTTCTCAAAGAGAGGTTTTATTATATTAGGTACTATTATTTCTATATGCGCATTATCTGATCTTCTATCTCTTGTCTTTGCTCTATCATAAGATAAAACTCCATTACTATATGATATACATTCATATAAATCAACAGAGTTCATACCTATAAGACAAAAGGATAAAATATAACAATCCCTTGCCATTTCTGCTCTTCCAGTTCCTTTATAATTAAATAGCTTAACAAGATTCTCGTCACTTATAATTCTATTCTTTGTCATAGGAATGCTCTTTGGAATAGTAAAGTTATTAAAAGGATTATTAATTATCACCTTATTATAATCTGTATTGTATTCTTTTATTGCCTCATTGAATATATGACGTATACAACCTAAGTATAAAGACTGTGCTCTTGGATGACCTGTAAGATAATTCTTGTAATTATCAAGTAGTTTATAGTCAATGTCAGAGAATGCCAGTGTATCACATTTAAGAAATCTATACAAAGAATTAAGCATGATAGAATAGTTGCCTTTCCCTTTATTGCTTGATTTATCTATCCATTGTCTTGTGTATTCAAAGAAATCTAAAGTCTTGTAGTTATTGTTTAAATGAGAATAAATCCATTCTGCATCAACATCCATATCTACTATATTCTTTTCCAGGTCATATAATTTGTTTTTTAGTGTATTGATTCTATCATCAATTTCTCTTTGTATATCACTTGACTTTATATTACCATTTCTTGATAAGTCACATTCCTTAACAGTGATGTTCATTGAAACTCTTTTCCTTGTTCCTTTATGAGATAAAACTATGTATACTTTTCTTGTCTTGTCTTTTTTCTGTTTTCCTAATTCATGAGTAATTGTAGCCATATTCAGAAATGTTTTATTGAATAATGTTTCACAATTAACCATAGTAATTTACCCCTGTTGCATAATAATTGCCGCAAATTCTATACATCTTTTCCCTAACTATCTGTGTTACAGTAGCTCAGTTGGATTAGAGCAACAGCCTTCTAAGCTGTGGGTCTTGGGTTCGAA
>ENA-ORNT01000388-ORNT01000388.1-human-gut-metagenome-genome-assembly--contig:-NODE-388-length-32687-cov-4.287846_pt1 | contig 32687 bp, 29 predicted proteins | sample MGYA00242120_ERZ509032 | MGnify/ENA primary metagenome ERZ509032 (study PRJEB26280, sample SAMEA2338729) | human gut metagenome | biome: human gut; feature: human-associated habitat; material: faeces...
ATTTGTACATATTTTGTCAATTTTTTGCATAAAATACAAAAAATGCTTTACTAGTGAGCAAAAATGCGATATATACTTAATTATAAGTAAAATTATTAATTAAAATTTTTTTTTATTATGAAAAAAGTGATAAAAATACAGAGCATGTTCGGTCACGAAATTATGGCTCTGTTGTTCGCCAAGAGTTTGAAGTTACCCGCCGTTATTATCCCCAACAAGGATAATAAGGAAGAATTTGAGAAAGAAGCCGCAAAAATTTACGACAACCTCTCGTTCTTCTACGACGTCAAGCTCATACCTTTTGAAGAAAAGGAGATGTATGAGCAGATGTCTTGGGACGTGATTAGCGATCTCAAAACAGGTAAACTCGCTGATGAGGCATGGGACGCATTCGCTAGCGCGAAGTTGACCCCGTGCAGAAGCACATCAGATTTGCCAAAGTTTGAATCTTTGAGCAATCTGAGCGGTACTCCAAATATATTGGTTGTTCCGCAAAAGCTCATCTCAGACGGCGAGTGCGGCGTTACGGCTGCTCAACAGTCTGTTAACCCCTCTGTATTCAACTTCCTGAAGGCAGAGGAAGCCCAACTGGTTTTAGGACAGCACTTTAACAAAGTTGCTGATCTGGAGCTGGTAAAAAGGCTTGCCGAAGACTTCCAGATGTATGTCCCCGGAATGACCGAGGACGAGGAGGTCTTTGGAATCCGTGGCGTAAGACACTGTATGTACTATAATATGTACAGACAGTTGTCTTGCAGCGTTGGCATCGCCGGCACCCACACGTGGTATATGCTGGCAATGTTTCCGGAAATTCCACAAATCATTCTTTATAACAAGAATGGCGTGGAGCACTGGGAAGCAATCGCCGCCGCAGAACGTAAAAGCGGACGTGATATCTACGCTATCGGGTTCGATGAGAATACCGATATGGTAGAGCTCAGCAAGCAGATAAAAGAAACTTTCTTTTATCTGGTTGTGAAAAAGGGCTTCACCAATGTGGATTAAACTCCATCACTTAAAACAAAAAGAAAAGCCGCAACGTATGTTGCGGCTTTTTTTTGTACATTTTTTTCGGATTAATTTATCAATTTATATGTTTACACATAGCGTTCTCTTCCTTTCTTTGATTTCTGAAATAAGAATTTTGATAAAATTCTTTACATTTATCGTGTTTCGCCACAAATCTGCCTCAGATAAAATGATTATAGCAACGATTGTGCTATTCTATTTAAAAATTTTGGAATGTAATATGATGAAAAATTCTTTAATTTTCAATTCACCGGATATCATTGTATTTTAATTTGATGTTTTTGCTTGACATTTTTAAATAATAAAGATATATCAATAGTCAATATACCCTTTAGGGGTATGTAAAAATGTTAAAAACAGAGGGAAAAATGCATAAACACGATTTACAAATTGACAGCCCAAACAATGAACATTCTCATCATCACCATCATCATGGGGAAGTAAGCGAAAAGACCGTGAAGTATCTTTTGATATCTTTTATCATAAATATGCTTCTTACTTTTGTTGAAATAGCCGGAGGTATAATAGCGGGAAGTGTTTCGCTTATCGGCGATGCTTTGCATAATATGTCCGACGCTTTTTCGATTTTGATTGCGGTTATAGCATTTAAGATAGGTCGCCGTAAAGCCAATGGCAAATTTACTTACGGATTTAAGAGAGCAGAGAGTATAGGCGGATTTGTAAATTTGATTCTTTTGTTTGTTGCCGGTGTTTATTTGGCTGTTGAAGGTGTTGGACGGTTGCTCTCTCCGGAACCGATTGACGGCGGAATAATTATTTGGGTTTCGATATTGGCTTTGATTATTGATAGCGCGACTGCTAAACTTTCGCATCATGGTTCAGATAAAAATACCAATATGCGCATGGTCTTTTTGCATAATTTGGCTGACGCACTGGGGTCTGTCGGCGTAATTGTTTCAGGGCTGTTTGTTATATATTTTGATGTTTATTGGATTGATGGCACAGTTGCTCTTTTGATAGCCGCATATATGATTTATCAATCTGTTATTGCTTTTCCGAAATTGGTTGAGCTGCTGATGAATGCTGCGCCGGAAGGATTGAATTTAGAAGCCCTGCAAAAAGATTTGAGCAATCTCGAAGGTGTGAAAAATGTTCATCATCTGCATGTTTGGTGCATTAGTGAAGATGCTGTTTCTTTAGAATGCCACATGGTTGCCGATGATACGGAATTGGCGCATAAAGCAGCGCATTTGTTAGATGAAAAATACGGTATAGAACATTGCAATATCCAAATTGAAAAATGTAATGACTGTAAAAGTTGTGATTTATAAGCAAAATAAAAAATGTAATTTTTTTTTGTTAGAACTCTTGAAAAGGACAAATTGACCACCTACCTGAATTAATAGATGATGAATAAAAAATCACCAATTCAGAAAAGGAGATAAAAATGTCTGATTCAAATATTGTTCGTAAAGAAAACAGCCATAATGCTCCGACGCACTTTGGCTATCGCAAAGATTTTAATGATTTGGTAAATAACTTTTTTAATGGTTGGTTTGATTTGCCGTTGGCATCGGAAAACCAGTCGTTCAAAAATATAGAGCCGAAGGTTGAAATTTCGGAAAATGAAAATGATGTTACCGTTTGTGCCGAAGTTCCGGGAATGTCTGAAAAAGATATTGACTTGGAAGTTTCTTCCGATGGATATTTAACAATTTCCGGTGAAAAGAAACATGAAAAGAAAGAAAAAGGCAAGGGAAGTTATTTTTCAGAAATTTCTTACGGTTCATTTAAACGGACAATTCCATTGCCATGGGAGTTGAAGTTTGACGATGCAAAAGCTGATTTTGAAAACGGTATGTTAAAAGTTTATATTCCGAAATCAACCGAGGAAAAAGAACGCCGTAAAAAAATAGCTATTAACCGTAAATAAGGCATAAAAAAACAGAAAAAAGCTCCAATTTAGGAGCTTTTTTTGTTTTTGCATTAAAACAAACCGGAGATAATGCCATTATTGTCAACGTCTATACTTTCCGCTGCCGGATGAGCAGAAAGTCCGGGCATTGTCATAATGTTTCCGGTTAAGATAACAGCAAATTCGGCTCCGGCTGATAAATGTACATCTTTAACCGGCAGAGTAAAATTGCACGGTGCACCGATAAGTTTTGCATCTGCTGAAATCGAATTTTGAGTTTTTGCAATGCAAACAGCAAGCTTTTTATATCCGTTATTTTCAATTTCGGTAATTTTTTGTAAAGCTAAAGAACTGTATTCAACATTTTTTGCATGATAAATACGGGTTGCAATAATTTCTATTTTTTGTTTTATAGACATCTCGTTTGTGTATAAAGGGTGATAATTGTTATTTTGCAGCGAAATTGCTGCAATTTCTTTTGCCAATTCTTCAGCGCCTTTGCCGCCGTTTTCCCAGCTTGAAACTTCAATTGCTTTAATATTTTCCTGTGTGCACAGATTTTTTAATGTTGCGATTTCATTTTCTGTGTCGGTAACAAATTTATTTATAGCTACAACGGCCGGCACACCATATTGACGAATATTTTCAATGTGTGTTTTCAAATTGGCAAAACCTTGGTGCACGGCAGCTATGTTTTCAGCTTTTAAGTTATCTTTTGCAATTCCTCCGTGCATTTTTAATGCGCGGATTGTTGCTACGATTACAATGCCGTCAGGTTTAATTTCTGCAGCCGGACATTTAATGTCCAAGAATTTTTCAGCGCCTAAATCAGCGCCAAACCCAGCTTCGGTTACAACATAGTCGGCGAGATGAAGAGCTGTTTGAGTGGCAATAATGCTGTTGCATCCGTGGGCAATGTTGGCAAAAGGTCCGCCGTGTACCAAAGCCGGAGTTTTTTCCAATGTTTGTACAAGATTGGGTTTCAGAGCGTCTTTTAACAGTGCGGTCATTGCTCCCGAAGCTTTGATTTCTTCAGCTGTAACGAAGCGTCCGTCTTTTGTTTTGCCGATAACTATTTTATTCAAACGCCGTTTAAGATCAGCAATGTCTTTAGCTAAACAAAAAATAGCCATAATTTCACTGGCAACACTTATGTCAAAATGATCTATGCGCGGTTCTCCGTTAATAGCTCCGCCCAGAGCTGTTTCAACAGTGCGCAATGCGCGGTCGTTTAAGTCTAAGCAGCGGTGCCAAAATATGTTTTCCGGATCAAGATTTAGCAAATTTCCTTGTTTTATGTGGTTATCAATCATAGCGGATAACAAATTATTCGCCATTGTGATGGCATGAATATCTCCGGTAAAATGTAAATTTATGTCTTCCATAGGTACAATTTGAGCATATCCGCCGCCGGTGGCTCCGCCTTTTATACCAAAACAAGGTCCCATTGATGGTTCACGCAGGGCCAACATAGCGTTTTTTCCGATATAGCGCAGTCCGTCTGCCAATCCGATGGATATGGTCGATTTTCCTTCTCCGGCCGGCGTCGGTGTCATGGCCGTAACGAGGATAAGTTTTCCTTTTTGCTTGTTTTGCGATATGCGTTTTAATCCTTCATAACTGATTTTAGCCTTATATTGTCCGTATAATTCCAGTTCATTGGATTTTATGCCGATGTTTTTTGCAATCTCTGAAATAGGTGACATTTTGTTTTGTTGTGAAATTTTAATATCTGTAAGCATATTATGTTCCTATGTTGATAAATATCACTATTAAAAACAGTTCTGAAAATAAAAATCAACCCCATAAACTTGCAAAGGTATTTAATTGCAGAATTTTTGGAGAAAATTAATTTTTTATTTTTCGGGAAAGAACCAACAGATAAACTGCCGCAAAAATCATAACGGCGATGCTTCCTAATTGATTTGATGTTATGTCCGTAACTATTCCCATAACTAAAGGAAAAATTGTGCCTCCGAAAATTCCCATAATCATCAAACCCGAAATTTCATTTTTCTTTCCATGCATATCATGCAGAGCCTGTGCAAAAATAATAGGAAACATATTAGCATTGCCATATCCGATAAAGGCTAAGCAAATATAAAGAGGTATTTTTTCGTCAAATAGAAATAATCCCCCCATTGCAATCAGCATAAGAGTTATACTGGCAATAAAGAAATGGTGGGCGGAAAAACGAGGCAAAATCCATGCCCCTGAAAACGAGCCGATTGTTCTGAACAAAAAATAAATACTAGTTGCATAACCGGCTTCAGTCAAAGGAACATTAAGCTTTTGCATTATAAGTTTTGGAATGGATACATTGATTCCGACATCAATACCCACATGACAAATAATGCCGACAAAATATAAAAATACGGTAAGCCTTCCCAATAATGAAAAACATTCCTTAAAAGTTGAAACCTGTCCGATTTCTTCTTCCTGAATTTTTTCACGTGACAGCATAGCAATAGATAATATGCAGATAATCAAAAAGAAAGGAAACAATATCTGCCAGCTGTTAAAATGTATAACGCTCCATCCCGCTAAAATCGGAGCGATAAAAGAGGCGCATGATTTTACAAATTGTCCGAACGTCAATGCTCCCGATAAATTTTTTCCGCTTACAATATTGGATAACAAAGGATTAACCGAAACTTGCATAATTGTGTTTCCAATTCCGAGTAAAGAAAATGAAATCATAATAACGACTAAATTATAATCGATAAGCGGTATAGCCAGAGCTAACGCTGTTACCCACAAACTTACGATAACGGTTTTTTTTCGGCCGATTTTATTCATTAGCAAACCGGTTGGAACGGCAAAAATTAAAAACCAGAAAAAGACCATAGAGGTGAAAAAATTAGCCAAAGTGTCGGAAAGTGCAAAATCGGCTTTGACATAATTTGTGGCAATACCGACAAAATCAACGGCTCCCATTGCAAAAAATGCAAACATAACGGGAATTAATTTACGAACAGTTCTATTCATTTTGTCCTCCTTTTTCATATTTTGGCCAAGCGCCGGCGCGCGTGCAGACAAAAGCAGAAGTTTTAACTGCAAATTCGTGTGCTTGTGTCAGGCTTTTTCCTCTTAACAAACTATATATGAAAGCTGCCGAAAAAGAATCTCCGGCACCAACGGTGTCGCAAACTTGTACTTTGGGAGTAGGCAGATAAGATTTTTCATCGGGGGTATAAATAATGCTGTAATTTTCACCGGCTGTGAAAATCAAATATTTAAGATTGTATTTTTTGATTAAAAAGCGGCATATATCTTCATCATTACCGGTTTGAAAAAAGAGTTTTTTGACGATTTTTATTTCGTCATCGTTGATTTTAAAAATATTAGAAATTCGGAGCAATTCATCAATAAGTTCAGCAGAATAAAAATTGCCGCGTAAATTAATGTCAAACAGTTTGAAAGAGTTGTTCGGGGCGCATTTAAGCAGTTTTTTTATGGTTTGTGCCGAGTGGCTGTTTCGCAGCGCCAAAGTTCCGAAACATACGGCATCGGCTTTTGAAACGATTTCTTCAGCTTCTTTGCTTAAATTTATATGATCCCAAGCTGTTCCTTCGACAATAGTGTAGCTTGGAATACCATCTTTTAAAACAACTTCCACAATTCCTGTCGGAAAATCGTTGCGTTCAATAATTCCTTTAATTCCGCTTTTGCCCAATTCCTCTAAAATTTCATCGCCTAAAGCATCTTTGCCGACAGCGCTGATTGCATAGCCTTCCGCACCAAGCTGAGTTGCGTTATATACAAAATTTATCGGAGCTCCGCCGGCTCTTTTCCCGCTGGGAAGCATATCCCACAGCAATTCGCCGATACCGACGATAACAGGACGGACAGTTGTATTCATGGCAATTCTCCTTATTTATATTAAATAATTATACTATAATTATATTCCAAGACCTTAAATCTGAAATTAATGCTCCCATGCTAAAGTTTTACAAGGAATTTGTACATGCCTGTTTTTTGCTCCGCCGTCTGCCGCACGGATAATTTCTTTGCAAAAAGCGTAAGATGGCAATTTGTCATAGTGTTCTAAGACCGATTTTATACAGTCTAATTTGAAATTGTCGGCAGCTGACTGTGCTTTATATATTTTATTGATAGCATATCGACGGCAGATTTTTTGTCCTTTCTTATCGAAAGTTCCTGTCAATTCTTTAATTTTTTTGTTTATTTCAAGTCTGTGGTTGTTAAAGTTGCTTTCCGGTAAAATTTGCCCGATGCTGCGTTCGCGGACTAACCGTTCATAAAGCAGATTGATATAAGTTGAGCGGAAAGATAATTTTTTTAGCAAATCATCACTTTTAAAAGCAAACGCCCATTCATTTAATGCTGTAACTTCTTTGTCGATTTTTGTATTTTGCATTTGAATGATTTTTAGCGGCATTGAAGCGTACAATCTTTCTATTGTCGGATTGGAACATTGCGTGCTGTCAAAAAAACGGTTTAATGTTTGAATATCTTCAGCCCTGAAATCTTTATAAGTAATTTGACGTTCGATAAAAGTTTCAAAATTTTTAACAAAATTTTCGGAAACGGGAGTATTATAGCGGCAAGCAGTTCCGATACTTTGCAGGGTTTGTCCCAAAAAAGAAACATCAACATTTTGAGCAGGGTTTTGAATGTTGTCAAAAAAATCACGCTGTTCACTCAGGTGGCAGTAACGCCTGTTTAGTATTACTTCCAGCGGATAAAAGCTTATTTCTGTACTTTTGGGAGCCAAATATGCAAAAAGGCCGACAAAATTTTGGCAGCCTTTTTGTGTCATATTTCCGGCGGATAAAACATAATCTTCCATAATTCGGTTTGCTTCCGAATAATCATAAATATTATCTTTATTGCAAACCAAATTATCGAAGCTGTATTTTGTTTCCGCAAAATCCATATTAATATCCGTTATAAGGAATAACGCGTGCACGGGATGAGCCGTCACCATATAAAACCATGCAGCGCTGTCCGTTTGCCAACAAGACATCATTGCCCTGAGTAACAGTTACAACACCGCCGTTGTCAAGCTGAACAACGTATTCGTAACCGGATTGGCTGGATAATCCGCCTTGAGCCAAATTGCCGGCGGCTCCGCCTAACAAAGCCCCTCCGACAGCGCCTAAAATTCCGGCGGTTGAGCCTTTGCCTATTTGCGATCCTGCAACGCCGCCTGCCAAAGCTCCGACGGCAGTTCCGGCAGATTTATCGCTGTCGCGCACGGTAATGTTGCGAACGGAAATAACAGTCCCTTTTAAAGCTCTGGTTACAGAACCGACAGCTGAAGAATCATACTGGTTTGCGCCGATATCCGTAGCGCAGGCTCCCATCATCAACAATGCCGGAATAATCAAAATCAATGCAGTCTTTTTCATTTTATACTCCTTAATTTATCATTTATTACATATTAGCAACACTTCATTTTTTGTCAATGCCGTACTGGACAATTTAAGATAAGTATTATATATTGCATGCGGTTAAAAATTTTTTATAACAGGAAAAGGCTAAAATGTTAAAAAGAACAAAAATTGCAAAACTTCTCAAGTCGGAAACTGCGCTTGACGAAGTACTGGTTAAAGGTTGGGTTAAAACTCGCCGTGATTCTAAAGATTTTATGTTTATAGAGCTCAATGACGGCTCTTGTCTGAAAAATATTCAAATTATCGCCAATAACACTTTAGCCAATTATAATGATTTGAAAAAATTAACAACAGGGTCTTCATTAGCCGTAAGAGGAACTTTGCAGGATTCTCTCGGCAGCAATCAAAAATATGAAATCAAAGCGGAAGAAATTATAATTTATGATATTGCCAATGATGATTATCCGTTGCAAAAGAAAAAACACACTGATGAATATTTGAGAACAATTGCCCACTTGCGTCCGCGTACAAACAAATATGGTGCGGCTTTCCGCATTCGTTCGGAATTATCTTATGCGATTCACGAATTTTTTCATTCCCGCGGATTTCGCTATGTTCACACGCCGATTATTACAGCTTCTGACTGTGAAGGCGCCGGAGAAATGTTTCAGGTGACCACCCTCGATTTGAATAATGTTCCGAAAACCAAAGACGGAAAAGTTGACTATTCTCAAGACTTTTTCGGAAAAGAAGCTCGTTTGACCGTTTCGGGACAGCTCAACGGCGAAATGTATGCTATGGCTTTAGGAGATATTTATACTTTCGGTCCCACTTTTAGAGCTGAAAATTCAAACACAACCCGCCATGCGGCAGAATTTTGGATGATTGAACCTGAAATGGCTTTTGCAGATATTAACGATGATATGGATCTGGCTGAAGATATGGTTAGATATTGTGTCAAACACGTGCTTGCTCATTGTCCGGAAGATATTGAATTGTTTGAAAAATTTGTTGCTCCGGGGCTGCAGGATACGTTGAATACCATCATAAACGAACCTTTTGCACGCATTACATACAGCGAAGCTATCGAAATTATGAAAAATTCAAAACAGGAGTTTGAATATAAGCCTGAATACGGTGTCGATATGCAAACTGAACATGAGCGCTTTTTAGCTGAGAAACATTTCAAACGTCCGGTTATCGTCCGTGATTATCCAAAAGAAATTAAGGCATTTTATATGCGGATGAATGATGACAATAAAACCGTTGCCGCTATGGATGTTTTGGTTCCGGGAATTGGCGAACTTATCGGAGGATCTCAGCGTGAAGAACGTTATGATCGTTTGGTTGCGCGTATCAAAGAATTAGGTATGAAAGAAGAAGATTATTCGTGGTATTTGGATTCTCGCCGCTATGGTTCCGTTCCTCATGCCGGCTTTGGTTTGGGTTTTGAACGTATGATGTTGCTTTTGACTGGAATTGGCAATATTCGCGATGTGATTCCTTTCCCGAGAACTCCGAAATCAGTAAGCTTTTAGGAGATATATATGAAATATTTGCTGTTGCTTTTGATGTTTTTTTGCAGTGTGTCCGCGGCTTTTGCTCAAACTCAGGCGGTTGCCGATGAGCGCATAATGGTTATTGTTCCGCCGGAAGAAGAAAATGTCGAAAGCAACGCAAATATGCCCACTTGTGACAATCAACGCGTGATTGCTGATGTAAAAGAAGCAATCACAGCTTATCTGCAACAGCATAATTCAGGCTCTATCATTGAAAAACGTAAACGGAATCTGGTTGTGAAGAATATTGACAAATACACAGAAATTCCGGTTGCGGAATTTGATAATTCGCAAAATTATCTGGTTGCCAATGAATTGGTTATGACTAAAATTAACCGTAAAGTCAAAGAACAAAATTTGCGGCTTTGCGTCGGCGAAGGAAAAGTTCCCGTTTATCTGCTGATATATCCGGAAGATTTCGGTTACCGCGTGCAAATCATTAATTTTATCAGCCCCGGAAAAAACGGAAATGAATTTTCGGTTTTCTATGCGCCGGAAGTAAAGCAATACGATAACTTTGAAAATTGATTTTTACTATTGAATTTTTATAAAAAACGCATATAATCTTCTCTGTTAAAAGAAAGAAGGTCGATTTATTTTGAGTAACAATTCTTCAGTAATGGTTATTAAGCCTAGTTCCAATCTGCCTTTGGTGGTAGAAAACAACGGCTTGGTTTCATATCTTGAAAAAATCAAAACTTTTCCAGTCTTGAGCGATGAAGAAGAACAATCGCTGGTATTAGATTTTAAGAAAAACAACAATCTTGCAGCTGCACATAAATTGGTGTTGTCGCATTTGCGTTTGGCTGCCAAAATAGCTTTGACATACCGCCGTTACGGTTTGCCAATGGCAGACATTATCTCCGAAGCAAATATCGGTTTGATGCAGGCGGTTAAAAAGTTTGATTTGGATAAAAAAGTTCGCTTGTCGACCTATGCCATCTGGTGGATTAGGGCGGCAATCAATGATTTTGTCTTGCGTTCTTGGTCTTTGGTAAAGATAGGCACAGTCGCTGCTCAAAAAAAGCTTTTTTATAATTTGAACAGAATTAAAGCTCGTTTAGGACTTTATGAAAATAAGGAATTGGAACCGGCAGTAGCTAAACAAATAGCCAATGAGTTGGTTGTTGACGAGCAGGATGTTGTAGAAATGAACCGCCGCTTGGGAGGCGATAGTTCATTGAATGTGAATGTCGGCGATGAAGATGATGTTGAACGGCAAGATCTTCTGGTCGACAACCGCCAAAATATTGAAGCCAGCCTGGCTAATCGTCAGGAAGCCAGTTACAAACATGGTATTTTGATGTCCTGCATCAATTTATTGCCTGAACGCGAAGCTTATATAATAAAAAATCGTATGCTTTCTGATATGCCGCAAACTTTGGAAGACATAGGCACTAAATACAACATCAGCCGTGAACGTGTTCGTCAGTTGGAAAAAAAGGCTTTTGATCATTTGTCAGAATTAGTGCGTGACAAAATGGCTCAGGCTGCTTAACTGAAAAAAGGGCAAGCTAATGTCGGACGGCGAAAATATGCAACAATTCGACTTTGAAGGTACAGTTCAGCCAACGGAAGTCAAAGGCTATGCTTATAAAAATATTTTCTCACCGAAAGAATCTATTGCCGAAATGCCTAAACGTATGGAAGAACGCATAAAAAGAGTTCGCAAAATGCGAAAAAATAATATTTTTGCTGAATCTTACAAAGCGCCGAAAGTTTTAAATGACTGATTTTATACAACGGTTAATAGATTCTTTGGTTTCTGCTCAAATTGATTCGCCGCGCCTTGAATTGCGAATGATGATTGCTGATTTGCTGCACTGTGATGTCAATGAAATAAGTCTTAACCTCGACCTATCCTCCGAACAAGGTTCTAAACTTAAAGATATGGTCGCTCGCAGAGTGAAACATGAGCCCTTGGATAAAATTCTGGGGTACAGAGATTTTTATAAATATCGATTTGTAGTTAATGACGATGTTTTATCGCCTCGTCCTGACAGTGAAGTTATAGTGGAAGAGGCTATTGCTTTATGTAAGAAAATCAAGCCCGATTCTATATTGGAATTAGGTGTTGGTTCAGGGTGTTTGATTCTTTCGGTGTTAGGAGATTTTCCTGAATTGTTAGGAGTAGGTATTGACAAATCGGAAATGGCTTTAAAAATTGCTGCTGCAAATGCGGAAAATCTAAATTTATCTGCTCGGGTGCAATGGAAACAAACAAATTATTTTTCAGACGATTTGCCCAGAGAAAATTTTTCAATAATAATCAGCAATCCGCCATATATACCTCATAATGATATAGAAGGATTAGATACAGAAGTAAAAAAATATGATCCTATATCAGCGCTTGACGGCGGGACAGATGGTTATGATCATTATCGAAGGCTGGCTGAAATAGCACCGGATTTATTGAAAGAAAATGGTTATTTTTTGCTCGAAGCGGGAATAGGACAGGCCAACAAAATTGTTGAATTGTTTGAACGGCAAGGTCTGGTTTTATATAAAAAAGTGCGTGATTTGTCCGGCGTAGAACGCTGTGTAATAATGAAAAAATAAGTTGCAATTAATAAAATTATTAGTATTATGCAACCATGACTTTCCGGATTAATCCGGTGTTTTTAAGATTTCCGTCTTATAGAAAATAGTTTTTGATTTTGGAAGCGCCTGAATGAGGTGCTTTTTAACCCTTGCATAGTGGTATTTTATACATGAAAAAAATAAATAACAGGTATCGTAACAACAATAATAACAATAACAGTTCAAGCAGCGCAATTTATTCTCTTAATTATAAATTTGACAGCAATTCCATTGCCGGAAAAATCAGCGGAACAGCGCTTGATTTGATAAAAAGGTATAATGATTTGGCTAAGGATGCTCATAGTAATAATGATTATGTTACAGCTGAAATTTTTCGCCAGTATGCAGAGCATTACCGCAAAATAGTGACTGAAATCAATGAACGCAAAAATGCTCGTGAGCAACAGGACGGTAATATGAATACTGTGTCGGCTGCAGCGGAAGCGGCAACTCAACAGACAGCCGTGGAAAACGAAGAAAAAACAGATTCCGAAAACAATAAAACAATTGTTCAAAGTGTAACCGAAACAAAAACTGTTTTGGAAACTGAAAAAACAAAAGTCGAAGAAACTCAAGAACAGACACAAAAAGAACCGGTTGCCGAAACTACCATTGCCGAGAAAAAGCCGGCAAGAAAAACATTTCATGTTATTGAAATTAATAAAACTCAAACGGATGAAGCACAAGCAGTTTCCGACAATACTCCGACAGTAAAACCACGAAGAACATACCGCAGAAGAACAGTTGCTGCAGCCCCTGCCGCTGAAGCTTAAAAAAGGAATTATAAATGTTTTTTCTGTATGCCTCATTAATTATCGCAACAGCATGTTCTGTAATTACCCAAAGGACATTAGTTGGATATAACCATGTTCATTGGCTGTTGAAATTAGCTGTATTCGGAGTTTTTTTTGCTTCTTGGTGCGCCCCTTTGATCTTGGGTATACTCAGACGCAAAATGTGGTTGGAAACAGAACTCATTAATTTTCTTACTCCTTTAGGGTATATTTGCTTTGGTTTTGTTTTTATTCTATTTGTCATGCTGTTTTTGCGTGACGGTTTTTGGTTTGTTTTTTATCGGATTTGGGGACATTCGGAAAACTGGAATCCTGTTAATATTGCAGCATTGACCAAAGCTAATATTGTTACTGTTATTTTAGCGGTTGTTGTTTCCTCATATGCATATTATGAAGGGACAAAACTTCCTCAAATTAAAAAAATTGAATTAACAAGTGATAAAATCAAATATCCTGTTACTTTGCTGCAAATTAATGATGTGCATTTGCATGGAAGCAAGCCGGTTGCAGCCGTTAGAAAACTTGTAAATTTAGCAAATTCTTTACAGCCGGATATAATTGTTATGCCGGGGGATATTATTGATGATTCGGTTGGAAATTTAGCTCAACATCTGCAAGAGTTAGCAAAATTGCAGGCTAAATACGGAGTTTACGTTTCTGCCGGCAATCATGAATATTATAATGGTTTGGTTCCCTGTCAATGGCAGTTTCAGCAGATGGGATTTAATTTGTTATCTGAAAACGGACAACAAATTGAAGAGACAGGACTTTATTTAGCAGGAATTCCTGATAACCCTTCCAATCGGCAAAAAAAAGACTATCCGCAAATATTGCAAAACAGTCTTCCTAATATGTACAAAATATTATTGGCGCACAATCCTTCTTTAGCAAAAGATTACTTAAAGCTAGGCTTTGACTTGCAGTTGTCGGCACATACCCATGGCGGACAGATTTTTCCGTTTCATATTTTGGTTAAAGTCGCCAATAAATATTTGTCGGGTAAGTACAATATTGACGGCAAGGTTTTGTATATTTCTAACGGCGCCGGCTATTGGGGACCTCCGATGCGTTTGTTTGCTCCGTCGGATATTACATTGATTACCTTAAAACCGAAGAAATAAAATAAAAACAGCATTTTTCAATGCTGTTTTTATTTTCGGATAAGCAGAGCGTTTCTTTCCCAAAAAACGCCGTCAGAATATCCTTGAATGGAATTATTTTGTTTAGCCAGTTCCAAGCGTTTTTCAGCCCAAATGCAATAATTGGGATTTTGTTCAATCCCGACAAAACGGCGGTTGAGTTTTGCTGCGGCAACAGAGGTTGTTCCCGAACCGAGAAAAGGATCAAATACTATATCGTTTGGATTTGAACTTGCCAATATCAGTTTGGCGATAAGTTTTTCTGGTTTTTGAGTGGGATGTGCTGTGTTTTCCGGCATAGACCAATACGGAATTGAAATATCATCCCAAAAATTTGAAGGGCATGTGTTGCGAAAACGTCCGTTTTCAGTTTCTTCCCAGTCTTTAGGCTGTCCGTTTTCTTTATAAGGAGCCAAAACCCGTCGTCTGATTTTTACGGCATCAAGATTGAATGTATATTCATCTCCCATGGTTGCAAACCAAATATCTTCCATGCCGTTTTTCCAGTTTTTTAAGGCGCCTCGTCCTTTTTCCCGCTGCCATGTAATGCGGTTTTTTATCTTTAAATAACGTTCTAAAACCGGACCGATAACCAAACTTGATTTCCAATCGCAGCAGACATAAATTGAAGCGTTAGGTTTTAAAAGCGGAATGGCTTTTTCCAGCCAGCCGATAGTATATTGTTCATATTCTATATTATCTGTTTGTGAAAATTTTGCGCCATGATAATCTTTGTTCAGATTGTACGGAGGATCAACAATCATTAAGTCAACAAAAGATTTCGGCAATTTTTCCATCACTTTCAAACTGTTGCCGAGAATAGTGTGATTTATTATTTTATCTGTTGTCGTTTTACGGGTGACGGAAATGCAGCGTTTAAGGTATTCTGCTCCTTCCGCAATACTGATATCAATTGTTTTGTTTTTTGGTGATTTCATTTCTTTCCCCGTTTTTTTATCAATAACAAACAAAATATAAAAAGCCAAGTTTTTTTATTTGACAGTTAGTGTAAAATTTACTTTGAAATTAAAAAAAATATTTATGGCAAAAATGTTTTAACAGCTTGCAAAATAAAATACAGCAGTTAATATTCTTTCACAAAAGAGGAGTGCCAATGTATTACAGTTTATTTGAAATCTTTTCAGTCGGAATCGGCCCGTCAAGTTCACATACGGTCGGACCGATGAGAGCCGCAAAACGCTATGTCGATAATTTGAAAAAAAATGCCGATATTAATGCTGCAAAACACGTTAAAGTTACTTTATACGGTTCTTTGGCGTTAACCGGTGTCGGGCATGGAACATTAAATGCTGTTGTTTATGGTTTAATGGGACTGGAGGCTCAATCGCTGGATCTTGAAAAAGATTATATCGGAAAGGTGAAAAGTGAACATAAATTAAATTTGGGTGGAAAAAATATAATTGATTTTGATTTTGATGAAGATATTGTTTTAGAGAAAAAAATATTTTTACCAGAGCACTCAAACGGAATGAAATTTGCCGCATTTGATGCTGTCGGAAATCTTCTTTTGGAAGAAACTTATTTTTCAGTCGGCGGCGGAACAATTGCTCGCCAAGATGAAATGGCTCAGCGTATTGAACGCCAACCATATGATGTTCCTTATCAGTTTAACAGCTGTCAAGAATTGTTGGATATGTGTCATAAAGACAAACTGAGCATTGCCGAACTTGTGTTGAAAAACGAAGAAGCCTTAAATTCACCTGAATCGGTGCAAAAAAATATTTTGAATTTGGCAAATATTATGCAAGATACGGTCAGCCGCGGTATAAAAACCGAAGGCATATTGCCGGGAGGGCTGAAATTAAAACGCCGCGCTGCGGGAATATATGCGGATTTGACGGAAAAATTTTCTGAAAATAATGTCGATGCTTTAATGATTATAGACTGGATAAATTTATGGGCTTTTGCCGTAGCAGAAGAAAATGCTGCTGGCGGAAAAATCATAACTGCTCCAACTATGGGATCAGCAGGTGTTTTGCCGGCAGTAATGCGTTATTATCAACGTTTTGCTATTCAAAAATCTCCTTACAGCCGCGAAAAAGCCGATATTGTCTTTCTGACAACAGCATCGGCGATTTGCAGTCTATATCGCGCCAATGCTTCCATTTCGGGAGCTGAGGTTGGCTGTCAGGGAGAAATCGGAGTGGCTTGTTCAATGGCAGCAGGGGGACTGGCAGCCGTTTTGGGTGGAAATTTACGCCAAATCGAAAATGCAGCCGAAATTGCCATGGAACACAATTTGGGGTTAACTTGCGATCCTATTAAGGGATTGGTGCAGGTTCCATGTATCGAACGCAATGCTATGGGGGCGGTTAAAGCTGTTAATGCGACACGTTTAGCTATGCGCAATCCCAATGGTTCGCATTTGGTCAGTTTGGATAGTATTATTAAAACAATGTACGAAACGGGATTGAATTTAAATACCAAATATAAAGAAACATCTCTTGCTGGTTTGGCTACTAATGTAAATTGTTAGAGGGTAAATGATGAATTTTGCGTTGCTGGCGGAAATTATTGCCGATAGCGTATTCGACAGTTTAAGTTTGTTTCCATTTTTATTTGTTACTTATTTGGTGCTAGAGTATATTGAGCGCCATGCAAAAGAAAAATCGTTGGATTTGATAGGCAATGCCGGAAAATGGGGACCTTTTGCAGGAGGATTGGCAGGGCTGGTGCCACAGTGTGGTTTTGCGGCGGCGGCAGCTAATTTTTATGCAGTTCGCGCAATTTCTACCGGAACTTTATTGGCGGTTTTATTGTCAACTTCCGATGAAATGCTGCCGATTATGTTTTCAAATTCGGTTCCGTTTTCGGTTATGGCAAAAGTGTTAGGGCTTAAACTGATTGTCGGCATCAGCGCTGGAGTATTGTGTGATATATTTTGGCGCCATCCGAAAGCTATGGTTGATGTTGAATCTTTGTGCGAACAGGACGATTGCCATTGTGAAAACGGTAATATTGCTAAACCCGCGCTAAAGCACACGTTAAAAATTACATTATTTATTTTTTGTGTAACTTTAGTGCTGAATTGGATACTAGCGGTTTTTGATGGCAAGTTTATCCGTGTTTTGGTTTTTGATAATCCTGTCTTGGGACCAATTATTGCCGCATTTGTCGGGTTGGTTCCAAATTGTTCTTCATCTGTTGTTATCACTCAGTTGTGGGTTGACGGAGTAATTAATTTCGGTTCTCTTTTTTCCGGAGTGTTGGCCGGAGGCGGAGTTGGATTGCTGGTGCTGTTCAGAGTTAACCGAAATCGTCGTGATAATTTTAAAATTATGGCGCTTTTGTACTTTTCGGCGGCAATATCCGGAATTTTTGCTGAATTATTGCATATAAATTTATAATCTTTTAGTAAATTGATATTATATTCTGATATAAAATCAGAAAGGATAACTAATATGGCATTTCAGACCAAAAGAATTTTGAAAAAAGCAATTTCATGGGCGGGGTTATTTTTCTTTGTTTTAGCCGCGTATATGTTATATCATCAGCTGTCAAAATATAGCGCGGAAGATATTAAAGACGCTTTGTTGAGCATTCCAAGCCACAATTTGCTGCTGGCCGGTTTAGCATCAATGGGCGGTTATGTTGCGCTGTCTTCATATGATTATCTGGCTTTGCGGTATATAAAGCGCAAAGTTGCCGCTTGGAAATGGATTTTTGCCGGTTTTATAGGATTTTCAGTCAGCAATAATGCCGGACACGCAATTGTTTCGGGCGGGACAATTCGTTACAGACTTTATACAAGATGGCGTTTCAGAGGTACTGAAATTGTTCGTATGGTAACATTTTCGGGGTTTACTTATTTAATCGCCTGTTTCTTTTTGGTTATAGTCGGGTATATATTAACTCCCTCTCATGCTTTTGGCGCCGGTTCGGTTTCCAAACTGACAACCGAAATTGTAACTTTAGCATCTGTTATTGGTTTGTTAGGATATTTTGGATTGAGCCTTTTTTACAAAAAGCCGATTGTTATAAAAGATGTAGAATTAGATATGCCGACATTTCCCATGGCTTTGGCACAGATGTTTTTGGGAGCGGTCGATATTTTGATGGCTTCAATGGTATTGTATTTTGTTTTAATACCGTTTGTTGAAATCGATTTTACCACTTTTATGGGTGTGTTTATTATTGCTCAGGTTTTAGGCGTGTTTAGTCAAGTCCCCGGAGGTTTGGGCGTGTTTGAAGGATTGTTTATGTACATAATTCCAGGCGGACACGATCATTTAGCTGTATTTGGCGCCTTAATCGCTTATCGGATTATTTATTATTTGCTGCCGTTGTTGGTATCGGGAGTTGTCTTAATGGCTTATGAGGGAAGTTTGGGACTTCGCCGCCGCAAATTATTGCAAGAAATAAAAAAATAATATCAATTTAGTAAGCTCCTAAAAAAGGAGCTTACTTTTTTTGTCACTTTAAATTATCCTATTTTTCCTCATTTTTCAAGCTATCCATAACCGACTTAAAGGAAGTTAGGGCGGTTTGTAAGTTACCTACAATTTCAGAAGCTAAAATTTGCGGTTCAGGTAAATTTTCCAAACTTTCCAGACTTTCGTCTTTTATCCAGCTGATGTCTAAATTTGTTTTATCTCTTTTGATTATTTCATCATATTCAAACTTTTTGAAACGTTCGCTTTCCTGCCGTTTGGAAATATCTTCGGCATTATAACATTTAACAAAGTCAGCCAAATCTTTATCGCCGAGAGAATTTGTGACTAAACTAAAGTTCATATTGGTGCGTAAATCATAAATCCAAACCTCGTTTGTACGATGACCTTTATCTATCGGCGGAAATTTATCAAAGAAAATCACGTTGGCTTTTACCCCTTGAGCGTAAAAAATTCCGGTGGGCAACCGCAAAATTGTATGCAGATTAAACTCGTTCAGCAATCTTTTGCGGACTTTTTCTCCGGCACCGCCCTCAAACAACACATTATCCGGCACAACCACCGCAGCGCGGCCGTGAGTGTTGAGGATTGTCATAATATGCTGCAAGAAATTGATTTGCTTGTTAGAGGTGGTGGCAATAAAATCATCGCGGCTGTACTCCTCTTTTTCGGTGGTAACTTCGCCGTCTTCGCCCATAATTTTCAGACCGCTTTTCTTGCCGAACGGAGGATTTGCCAGTACCATGTCAAAACGCTTGTCTCCTGCATTCAGCAATGAATCGCATTCTTTTATCAAAACTTTATTTCCGCCGATTCCGTGCAGATATAAGTTCATTGTACACAAACTGACAACCAACGGGGTAATATCATTGCCGGATAACTTTTCTTCACGCAGTGCTTTCAGTTTCATTTTATCGTTGGTCTGCTTGCGCATATAGTCGTATGCCGCCAGCAAAAATCCGCCGGTTCCGCAAGCCGGGTCGGTAATCGTCATATCTGGTGTCGGGCGCATAACTTCCACCATAGCTCGAATCAGTGGACGCGGAGTAAAATATTGTCCGGCTCCGGCTTTGGTTTCGGTAGCGTTTTTCTCTAAAAGACCTTCATAAACAGCACCTTTAACATCAATATTCAACCCCATCCAAGTTTCGCCGTCAATCAGCGACACCAAACGTTTTAAATTTGCCGGCTCATTGATTTTATTGGTCGCTTTGGCATAAATTGTACCGATTACACCGTTCATTTTAGAAAGCTCGGATAACGTTTTGTTATATTGCTGTTCCAGCTGTGAACCGGAAAGTTCTTTAAGTTTATCCCAACGATATTCAGCCGGCACCAAAGATTCTTCGCCCAGCAAAGAAGTCCGCTCATCATCCATTTTTAAGAACAGCAAATAAGTCAGCTGCGCCACATAATCCATATAAACTACGCCGGAATCTTTAAGAATTGTGGCATAATTCCAAACTTTGGTAACGAGATTATTTTCAGTCATTTATTTTTTTCCTTTAGTGCTATTTTCTTTTGCTGTTTTAATACGTTCTAACAAAACCGCTGCCGGTTCATCATTGGGATTTTGCGGAACAAGTTTTCCGGCAAACGCTTGTTTCAAAATAGATTGCTTTAATTTTTCTGCCTGCAATAAACTATCATTAACCGCCTTTTCCATTTCATCAGCCACCGCAAAACGCTTTTCAATTTCCGCAACAATTTGTTGCTGTTCAGGGAGAGATGGTAGAGGAACTGATATTTTCTTCAGTGTTGCTAGGATAATCCTCCTAATGGCAACACCTACTTTTTTATTCGTAGCTTCAATCAAAAACTGCGGAGATTTTAAAATATAGTATAGAAACTTACTTTCAATAATCTGCTTTGGTCTTATGATAGCTAAAGATGATAATACTACAAATTCTTTATTATATTTAATCAGAACCACTTTACCTACTGTACCATCTTTTGAAAATAGAACATCATTTAATTGTGGTTTACATCCAGATTTAACTAACAAATCATACTCATCTTTATCTATTCGTTTTGAATTTGCGAAATCTATAATATCATTTTTCACATCTTTTACTGTAATATATGGATATAATCCATCTATCTTTGATTTTGGAGAAAAATGACTTCCATCAGTAATTTTACTACACACATCTTCTAGTTTAACTTCTTTCCATTCGGAAGTTTTGTAGAGTTTTCCTTCAAAGGCAGATTTAAGCACAGATTGACGATATTGTTTGATTTGCGTTTGAGCAATTTTCAGGTCTTTTATCCCATTATCAATATCTGAAAACAACTCCTCAATCTTCTCCACAATCCTTTCTTGTTCCTCTAATGGAGGTAAAAATAATTCAAGATTTTTTACTATGTCTTGACTAATATTTGGTTGGGCTCCCCCCTTACCTTGGCTGATTAAAAATTTCTTTTGAAATAATAAATAGTAAAAAAGTAAATTCATATTAAAAAATTTACTTGGATATATGCAACATATTGCTTGATTGGTAGCAGCTTCAAAATCTAATTTACCAATTTTTCCAACAGTAGCTCCATATAAGGCAAGCAAGATACTCCCTTTAGGAAATATTTTGGCACTCGAATTATCTAAACCTTCTTTTGTAATAAATTCTTCCGCTTTTTTTACAATATTATCATTTAGTTCACCAGACTTAAGCCATGGTATTTGCCCATTATAATACGAAGCTTCCTTTCTTGAGGGTGTACCACCGCTTGCAGTAGAAAAAATTTCTTTTAGATTACATTTACACCAATTTTTAGGAAGATTATTTGTCATTTTAAAATCCAATCACCTATAACTAAATTATATGTTTTTCCAAGAATTTGTTTTTCTTTTTTGATTGGTTACATCTGTGGTATAATAATTTTCATACACTGCATCGTATAGATGAGTTATATCTTGTTGTGATGTAATTTTTATGATTCTCCCATCTACAGACGGAAATGGTTCAGAATATTTCTGAGCATATTTTTTCCATTTTTTTACATTTTCTTCTTTTATATCATCAAAAATATGATCATCTAGCATTTGTGCAATTTTCCTTTTGATAGAAATATTTTTTATTGAGACATTTCCATCAGAACATAGTAAATTTTTATTAAATAAATCATCAACTTGCGCATCTGTTGCTATTCTGTAATAATTTTCTAGTTCTTTTATAATTCCTTTAGCTTTTGTATAATTTTTGAAATATATAGTATTTGTCTCAATTTCAAAATAAATATTAGTTTCTTCGGTTAAGGAAACGATATTTTCCCCTGTTTTATATTGACAGCTCTTACCTTCATAATAAAAATAAGGACGTTTTATAACATTTTTTCCATAAATCCTTTGAAAATATATTGAGTTTTCTTTTTTACATAAGATACAATTTATATCTTTCAAATCATTTTTTCCAATAGATACAGCATTATAGGCATTATAAAATATATCTTTATATTTATTCATAAAGTCATCATCTTTTTTTAACTTTATATAATAGCACGCATCCTCTTCGGCTTTATATTTTCCTGTAAATTCTTCTTTTTCAGACAAATCATAATCTGGAAATAACTCTTTTATTTCAGTTTCTGACAAATCAACTATGTCAAAAAAAGTATTATTTAAATTTCCTAAAACTTTAACCAAAATCAACTCCTACTATAATCTAAAAAACAATATCTGTTCAATTTTATTAAATTAGTAAAACAATGTTCAGCAACTAATTTTTGTTTTGAAAATATCCAAATATTTGGCTTATCAGTCTCATAAACATGATAATTATTGAAACAAAACAATGAAAAAATTAGAGGATTAGGATATATTGCTCCCACAAATAACAGAGCTGGAAATAAAATCAGCATAAATGGTATACTAACTAAACCTACTAATAAGCTGATACTAGGACAAATTCCTTTTGTTATATATTGCAAGGTCACATCCTTTATTTTACCATCTATATGGTTATCTTTACTATTAGATTTTATCAATTTTAAAGCAATATTGAAAAAATATTTTTTCTGAATAAAAAGTTCAATAAATAACAATAGTAATATAATAACACATTTAATTTTATTATTCATAAAATCTTTAGTTATTTCCATTATCTCTAATTTATATAAACAAAATAAAACAACATCTAAAAAAATAAAACCATAAGATATAATTGCAAACGTCATATTTCTAAAAATAGTAATATCCATCTTCCTTCCTCCTAAGCTACTAAAGTTAGATTAAGGTCGTCAAGGATTGCATCCAGTTTATTGCCAAACACGGCTTTGGCGCGGAAAATTCCGCCTTTATCATCTAAATTTTCTTGAATGTCGGATTTGCTCATATAGGCATTGGAGATGATGTAGTCTTTAATTCTTTCCAGCCATTCATTTTGTTCTTTAGTAAAGATTACGCCCTTTTTAAGCTGCCGTCCTTTCCAGAGGTTAAACCTTTGATTTGCAGCTTTATCAAAACTTTCTAAATTTTCATCAATACCGATGGCAAAACGCACCAGTTGTACCAGATTTGTTAAAATGCGCGCCGGATTGGTGATATGCTGAACTTTGTCCTTTTGCAAAACTTCAAACGCCCGCCAAATTTCTACCGGAGCCAATGGCGGCTGAGCTAAACGCATTTTTTCGGCTAAATTTTGAATCGCACTATAAGTCAGATGGCGATTTTTATATTGCTCGCCATAAATAATGGACAGCGCGTCTATTTCATTTTTATTTTGTTCTATAAATTCTTTGAAAGACGAAACCAATTTAGACGCTTTTTCTTTGTTTAAATCCACGCTGATAACTTTATCCGCACTTAACTCATCAATATAAATTCCGCTTTTGGCACTAAAATTCAGCAGAGCGTTACGAAACGCCGGTTTGTTGATTAATGCCACGGATTGCTCTTTAATTTCTTCTATTTCCTCTGCTGTTTTGCCGGCTTGCTTGTCAAAATCTATAGCGTCTAAAATATCATTGGCCATCTCGTGCAAGGTTTTGCCGTTGCTGAGGGTTTTAATTTGCTTTAAGTCGTCCGCGTTCAAGCGTCTTTCAATATTAACCATACGGCTGGCGACAGAACTCAAAGTGTCGTCATCGGTTTTGCCCTGACTTATTTGTTCCAGCATTTTCTTGAGCGATACCGAGCGTTTTCTCTCCAAAGGCTGCGAGGCTGTTTTCTTGCTTTCGGTTACGCCGACCGCGTCTATCAAATAAAAGAAACCCTTGCTTTCGGCATTCGGTGTTACCTGCTTTAAATCCGTATCGTTGATAGAACGCACGCCGCGTCCTTTCATCTGTTCGTAATATAACGACGAACGGACATCACGCAAAAACATAACGACTTCCAACGGCTTTATATCCGTTCCGGTGGCAATCATATCAACCGTGACAGCTATACGCGGCATCGGCGATATACGGAATTGTTTTATCAGTTCTTCCGGCTTTTCTCCACTCACATTATAGGTAATTTTCTTGCAGAATTCGTTGCCTTGCCCAAAAACTTCACGGGTTATGCGCACAATTTCTTCGGCGTGATTATCATCTTTGGCAAAAATAAGCGTTTTAGGTGTCCAAGCAAAATTGGCTTCACGTTCTGGAAACAATTCGGTATATAAGGTATCGCGGTAACATTCCATAATCGTACGGATTTGATTTGGAGCCATAACCGAACGGTCTAGGTCATTTTTACTGTATTCCAAATCTTCGTCAAGTTGTTCATAGCTTAGTTTCCGGCTCTTTTTATCTCTTACCGGCACAGGAAATTTTTTATCTATTTTGCCGCCGTTTTCGCCTATTTCCGTTTTAATGCGCAAAATTTGATAATCCACGTTTACGCCGTCTGCCACCGAACGTTCATAAGGATATTCCGCAACCACATTTTTATTAAAATAACCGAATGTCTGTTTGGACGGCGTGGCAGTCAACCCGATTATAAAGGCGTCAAAATACTCCAAAACCTGCCGCCAATCGCCGTAAATACTGCGATGACACTCATCGGTAATTATAAAATCAAAAAAATCCGGCGGAAGCTGAGAGTTATAAACAATTTCTTTAGGCGCGCCCAGCGAACCGATTTCATAAGCCGAAACCTCTTCGTCTTTTTCATCATAATCCGTTTCGCCGCGCAGCATGGAATATAAACGCTGAATGGTGGTTATAACAACTTTGGCGTCTTTATCTATTTGATTATGCTGTAAATGCTGGGCAATATAAACTTCGGGAAATAGACGATTTTCATCAGGCAGCCGAAATGCTTCAAATTCTTTTTTAGTTTGTTTGCCCAAATTGTTGCGGTCAACCAAAAATAAAATGCGTTTGGCTTGGGCGTATTTTAATAAACGATATGAAAAATTGCAGGCGGTAAATGTTTTTCCGGCTCCGGTCGCCATCTGAATTAAAGATTTTTGCCGATTTTGCGCTAAAGAAGCCTCCAAACCTTGAATAGCCTCAAATTGACAATCACGCAAACTGCCTTTTTCTAAAACCGGCATTTGTTTCAAACGATTGCGCAAGGTCTCACTATCTTTCAGCATTGCCAGCAATGATTGCGGCGAATGAAACGCAAAAATCCGACGAGAACGGCAATTTTTATCCCGTCCGTCACAGAAAAATGTTTCATTGTCTGTGCTTTCATAAACAAAAGGCAAAGGATGCTGCCAATTTTTTACATAATCAGGCAGATGACAAGCATAGCCGTGCGATTGATTTTCTACACCGCTCAATGTTTTTCCGGCTTTTTTAGCTTCTATAACTCCGCAGGCTTTGCCATCTACAAACAGCAAATAATCGGCTTCTGTGCCGTCGGCCATCAAAAATTCTCGGACAGCTACGCCTAAACCGGCGGTTCGGTCAAAACTGTCGCGGTCTTGGATAATCCAACCGGCTTGTAATAACAAATTATCAATTTTTTGTCTTGCGTTTTCTTCAGGTGTCATTTTTTTGTTCTATTATATTAACTTTTTCAAATTTTATTATCTTTCAAGAGTATCAGCAAGCAAAAATTAAAAAATTCAACAAAATAAAAGGGATAAACATATTAAGTTATGTTAGTGGGTGTAAAAATACAAATTTAATTTTTAATAAAAAAATCTCCTGAGAAAGTTTTCTCAAGAGATGATATGTTGGTTGGTCGAAGTGACTGGACTCGAACCAGCGACCTCTGCGTCCCGAACGCAGCGTTCTACCAGGCTGAACTACACTTCGATAACAGCACTATCAATACCACAAAAAAAATAGATGACAATAGTTTTTTTGATTGAAACACAAGTTTTTTTCATTTAGTTTATTTTTTGTTGATATAAGAGGAGAATGAAATGTATAAAAAACTTGCTTTTGTCATTGCTTCAATGGGCGGAACGGGATATTGTCCTTTTGCTTCGGGAACAGCAGGCTCGTTTGCCACATTGCCGTTTGCGTTTGCTCTTGCGTATTTCTATGGTGTATGGGGAATTTTGCTTGGAACGATCGCCGTTTTTTTCTTAGGTACAATTGCTACAAAAGAAGTTTTGAAATATACCAAACATGATCCGTCAATTGTGGTTATTGATGAAATGGCTGGTCAGTTGTTAAGCTTTGTATTGGTGGCAAATCAATTGACCGGAAATACAGGTGCGAAAGCTATAATCTTATATTTGTTAGGTTTTGCTTTGTTTAGACTTTTTGATATTACCAAGCCGCAGCCGGCAAAATGGGCTGACAGCAAGGTTCTTAATGCGTGGGGCGTTATGCTCGATGATATTTTTGCCGGAGTCTATGCAACAATAGTATTATATGCCTTAAATCGTTTTATTGTTTTTTAGGTCTGCGAACAAAGGGCTTGTAATAGACTTTTTGTTGCATATATCTTCTATAAAATAACAAAGTTGTTTTTTAAAACAGCTATTTTGTAGAGGAAGGTGAAAAATGAAACTTTGGCATTGGATTATAGCGGCTGTTTTTGTTTTTGCGGTGGTTATTTCTCTGCTTTTTTAATAAATTGTTTTTTTGTGCTTGACAATTAAAAATAAATAGGGTAATAATCCCTCATTATTTATCGCGGGGTGGAGCAGCCCGGTAGCTCGTCAGGCTCATAACCTGAAGGTCGTAGGTTCAAATCCTGCCCCCGCAACCAATTACAAAAGAGGAAGTTTATACTTCCTCTTTTTTCGTATCCGCAATACCCCGTAAAGTCCCAAAAGCAGCGGAGTTTGTTTTTTATTCTGATGGGCGTGGCCTTTTTCACGCTCGCCCGATTTTTACCCTAAAATCCCTGAAAAACACCCCGTTTATATACTTTTGTGAAGTTCCGAAGCGCCAAAATCACGCCCATCAAGGCTTTGCCGCTTGTCTGATGGACTGTTTTCGGCGACTGCGGTTTCAATCGGCGGTTTCATGTTGGTAAATGCGGTTATTCCATCGCCCTCCACAGTTTGACCTCGTCTTACTCGGCGTCGTCGGCGCAAACAAGCTCGACTTATTCACTCAACGCCCAAGACAATCAAGCCAAACTCGGCGTTTATCTGGACACGGTTATAGATATTGAAGAAAAAGGCGTGCTTTGCATGTTTATCAAAGCCGTAATCCGTATGGAAAACGGCGTGCAACTGTATTCAGACGAAACAATCAGTCAAGGAATAGAACTTGCTTATTAACCGGCCCGATGAGGGCTTTTTTTATGTAAGGAAAATGACAAAACTAATTGAAGTTCTAAAATTAAATTAAGCCTCTACATGGAGAGGACTAATCAGTTTACTATCAGGGTTAGGAGTAGCAATCAGCCCTGAATTAGCGGAACACATCGTCGCTTTGGCAGTTTCTGCGTTTGGTATTGTGGAAATTGTCAGAAGTGAAAAAAATGGTAAATAGAACAAATCCCCTGTGCCTAACCGGAGCAGGGGAAATTTTAAGGTTGATAAGATGAAATATTTAGGATGGTTTAGTTGTGGCGTTACTTCCGCAGTAGCTTGTAAATTGGCTATTAATAAGTATGGGGATGATGTGGATCTTTGGTATATTGATACCGGAGCCGCGCATCCTGATAATTTAAGATTTATTGAAGCTTGCGAAAAATGGTATGGGCGGAAAATACAGACGGCCAAAAGTGAAAAATATACGTCTCCGTTAGATGTTGCTTCTAAAAAAATATTTAATTCGCCTTATGGAGCGCCGTGTACATTAGAGTTGAAAAAGAAAGTACGTCAAAAAATTCAAAATACTTATATAAGTTTTACACATGTGTTCGGCTTTGAATATACTCCCAAAGAAATTAATCGAGCAACACGATGGAGAGAACAAAATACAAAAGATGTTATTTTTCCACTTATAGAAAATAAGCTAAATAAAAATGATTGCTTGCAAATTTTGCAAAAACAAAAAATTGACATTCCACAAATGTACAAGTTAGGTTATCACAATAATAATTGTATTGGTTGTTTTAAGGGAGGTGCTGGGTATTGGAATAAAATCCGGAAAGATTTTCCTGCTGTTTTTCAAAAAACAGCCGAAATGGAACGAATTCGCAAATCTACTTGCTTAAAATTTAAGGGGAAGCCTTTTTATTTAGATGAACTAAACCCAATAGCAGGAAACTATAAAGATTTATTACTCCCAGAGTGTGGACTATTTTGTGAATTGGAAAAAATATATCTTTAATACTGAAGACATAATCCTACTATATACTGATGTCTATGGAGCTATTTTTTTCTACAATATGTTAATAACGGTTATTAAAAAATCATTACGCTTCCATTACATTATCAGTCCAGAGCTCGCATTGTGTCATAACGGTTTGAACTGCATCTTCCATTCCTTCCGGTGGATACTTATGTTTTTTGAGCAATTTTTTAATCATCATTCGCATTTTTGCTCGTGCTGTTTCGCGTTTTTGCCAATCTATTGTTTTATTTTTGCGTAAAGTTTCTGTAAGTTCTTTTGTAATGGCAATCAATTCGTCATTTTCATAAAAATCCTTAACTGCTTGCGGACGTGTTAAGGCATCATAAAATGCGGCTTCCTCAGCATCAAGGCCTAAATCTTCACCTTCTTTTTGTGCCGCGGCGATTTGTTTTGCCAAATTAAGCAATTCTTCAATAACCTGTTCGTTGGTCAACATACCGTTCAAATAACGGTTCATTGCCTCTTGTATCATTTCGCTGAATTTTTCTGAACGCACAACATTTGTATGGCGATAAATAGAAATCTGCTCAGCTATCAACTTTTTCAACAATTCCACCGCTAAATTTTTCTCTTTCATCTTGGATATTTCTTCCAAAAATTTCGGATCAAACAGTGAGAATTCTTCTTTTATATCCGAGAACAGATTGATAACACCATCGCTCTTTATGCTTTGTTCCAGCAGTTCATTGATACGCTTATTCATTTCCGGCAATGATATTTTTTTATGTCCGCCACTTTCGGTAAAACGCAAAATCATAATCCTAACAGCTTCAATGAATGCCGCCTCAATACGCAAGCCTTCTTCAACAATGGATGAGCAAAGCGACAGTGCTTGATGCAACATGAGAGCTTGCTTAATAAAGGTATCCTTTTCTTTATTTTTCTCTCTATCGATAATAAAGTTTGCTGCACCGCTGATTAACTTAGCTCTGACTAAATTCGTTCCGGTCGCAAATTCGCTATAATCAAAACCATGCAACAAATCGCGGCAGACCTGCAATTTTTCCTTAAATTTGTTATACGCTGTGGTGGTAATGTCCATATTGCCATAGTTCTTTCTATCGCGGATGGTATAATCATTCATTGCCTTTTTCAAAGCACTTGCGATACCGATATAATCAACTACTAAACCGCCTTCTTTATCTTCAAACACGCGATTAACCCGCGCAATCGCCTGCATCAGATTATGACCTTCCATCGGCTTATAAACATACATTGTAGAAAGTGACGGCACATCAAAGCCGGTCAACCACATATCAACGACAATTGCAATTTTCAAAGGATCCGAATTGTCCTTAAATTTACGAGCCAATTCCTCTTTATGCGATTTATTGCCGATAATGGCGCGCCAATCTTCCGGATCTTTATTATCCGAGGTCATAACCACCGCAACTTTATCTTTCCACGCTGGACGAAGCTCCAAAATTCGATGATAAATCTTTAAAGCAATCGGGCGGGAATAAGCCACAATCATGGCTTTACCGGTCAATAAATTCTCGCGATAGTTCTCGTAGTGATCCAAAATATCGCAGACAAGCGAATTGATTGTGTCGTCATCGCTTAATATTGTTTCCATTTGCCCGAGCTGTTTTTTACTCTTTTCAATAACTTCCGGATCGGCATTTTGCGCCATTAAATCATATTCGGCATCAATCAGTTGCAATATTTCCGGCTTTAAGCGAAGTTTTATCACGCGGCTTTCATAATAAACCGGACGTGTTGCACCATCTTCCACCGCTTGTGTCATATCATAAATATCGATATAATCACCAAATACCTCTCGAGTGTTGCGGTCATCAAGAGAAAGCGGCGTTCCGGTAAAACCAATATATGTTGCATTCGGCAGAGAATTACGAATAATTCGCGCTGTACCGACTTTGATATTTCCGTCTTTATCTATCTTTTCGCTTAAGCCATATTGCCCGCGGTGTGCCTCATCCGCCATTACGATAATATTACGGCGTTCTGACAACGGCTCCGCTGATTCTTCAAACTTTTGCATTGTGGTAAAGAAAATACCGTTGGCTTTGATGCCGTCTAAAAGCTGTTTCAAATGAGCGCGACTTATTGCCTGCACCGGTTCTTGGCGCAAAAAATCTTTGCATTTAGAAAATTGCGTATAAAGTTGGTCATCCAAATCATTACGGTCAGTAATGACAACTATTGTCGGACTGTTTAAGGCACTTTGCAACAGATGTGCGTAAAACACCATAGAAAGCGACTTTCCGCTACCTTGCGTATGCCAGAACACACCGCCTTTACCGTCAGTTTGTGTCGCGTGTTTGGTTGATTCTATCGCTTTTTTAACTGCGAAATATTGGTGGTAACCGGCTAAAATCTTTGCCGCACCTTTGTTTTCGTTAGAAAAGCAAATAAAGTTTTTCAAAATATCCAACAGGCGCGATTTTTCAAAAATACCGTTAAAGAATGTGTCAAACTGCGCATATTTGGTGTTCTCGTAAGAACCGTCAACCGTCTTCCATTCCATAAAGCGTGTTTCATCAGATGTTATCGTTCCGGCTTTAGATACCGCCAAATCACTCATCACGCAGATTGCGTTATAAATAAAAATAGACGGGATTTCGTGCTTGTAGTTCTGAATTTGCCGGTACGCTTCAGAGACATCCGTTTCTTCACGTGATGGAGATTTTAATTCCATCAGCACCAAAGGCAAGCCGTTGATAAACAGCAGAACATCCGGACGTTTCTCGCTGTTTTCAATAAAAGTCCATTGGTTGGCAACAATAAAAGAGTTATTGTCCGGCTTTTCATAATCAATCAAATAAACCAGTGTATCACGAGGTTCGCCTTTTTCGGTATAATGGACAGTGATGCCGTTTTGCAAATAATCCATAAACAACGCGTTTTTCTGTGTCAATTCGGCATTTTCAAAATTTTTGAGCTTAAATAGTGCCTCATTTATCGCTTCCTCCGGCAATTTCGGATTGATTTGGTGGAGCGCATTTGTCAGCACCGACTCATAAAGCGGCGAAGTAAAATCTCTATCTTCCACATCCGGACCATAGACATGAATATATCCCATACCTTCAAACAACTCTATAACCGAGTTTTCATACGCTTCTTCATTCACCGGATTTATAAAATTGTTAGTCATTATTGGGCCTCCTGTTTATCAAAGGGCTTATCATAGCAATTTATGTTTTTATCTAATTCCACAGTTTTATCATTAGTAACTGCAAAAAATTGAAATTGTGTTAAATCTTTGAAAAATGGATTTTGGGCATTTGCAGTTACAAGTTTACAATCATATGGAGGAACAACCAAAGGAACTTGAACTGCATGCCAAAATGGAATTTCCTTTCCATCTTTTTTTAGAAAAATTTTATAAATATTTTCTGTTTTATTTTTATTATTTACAATTGCAATATCTCTTAAATGAAAGCCTCCATTCGGTTGAGCGCCATAAGACATAGGAAGAGTGACAGTTAAACTATGATCTGTTTTTTCTTTTTTATCATCTTCTGCAATTTTAGTCATAGTCTTATTAAGCTTAAACATAGCAAAGGTTAATATTAAAACAGAAGCGGATAAAAAGATATTAATACAGTCAGCCCAATTCATTTTCTACTCCTCGGTAAATGATAATTTATCAGCCGAAATGTTAACTTTTGAAACATCAATTTCCCCACTCATCAGTTTCGGTAATAACGTATCTCGTAACTGTGCAAGTCTTGTGCTTTCTTCTATGTTTCTTCCAATTAAATTAAACATAGGAGTTATTTCATTATTATATTTTTTCACGCGCTCCATATCTAATTCAGAAATAGGCATTATTTCTATATGTTGCGGATAAATATGTGGCTGTGCCGAACCTGTTTGGGAGTCAAAAATCTCCTTTTGACGTTTTTTTAACATTATAAACCAAAAATAAACATAAGGAGTCATCTTACTATCTATAAAAGATGAATCAGAAGACCAAACAGGAATATGCCATAAATTTACATATCCAGCATTTGCACCTGAAGCAGATATAGTTATAACGGGAGATGTTGTATTTGCGGTATTATGGTATGTTGAGGGAGATAGACCACCTGCAACGACAGGTACTTTTCCACTAACAGCATCCTTTGATAATAAATTTTTACCTCTCTTAGGTGAAATATATTTACCAATATTTATTTCGCCTGTAGATACCGAAGGAAAATACTCGTCAAACAAAGCCTGAGCCTGTTGTTCTAAATTATTATTTATCTTATTATTCAGCTCAATTTTATCATCCAGCGCACCCAACACCCCCGCAATTTTCTGTTGAATGTCTAGTGGTGGAAGAGATATTGG